>JGI24159J19872_10010412_pt1 | contig 12198 bp, 5 predicted proteins | sample Ectturendosymbi4_FD_19872 | JGI IMG/M metagenome (IMG submission 19872)
CAAAATCTTGAAGAGCGTGGATGACCGCAATCGCACCTATTACTAGTTACACAAACATGAAGCTACTGAAGAGTTCAAAGCGCGCCGACTTCCGCTTCCGTAGTTTAACGTGAATGACCTCATTTGACCCGGGTCTGGCAGACCCGCGATAGTGTTCCAGGGTTTTAAAGTGTGCTATGGTCAATCTGATCTAACGGCTGTATTTACTCTGGACAGAATCATAACGTGTGTGCTGGACGTTGCCCCTATTTGGCTTAACAATCTATGACAACATTTATGAACCAACTTAAGCCTGGATGAGCTAAGCAACCTGCTCCAGTAGGTTTCATTTGCGCATATTGAAACTCAGGATTGCACTATGGCAAATTATCAGCGGACATTTCTTTGGTGTTTGTTATAAGACAGCGCTTTCGCAATGACAAAAACTTGTGCAAACCAATCTGACTTTTACAGAAGAGACATGAAATGCAAGCTTAAAATTACTGGTTAGTGCACGAATCTATTTTCTGAGCGTTAAGCGAAACGCAATAACGGCTTTTGCAGGTTCGAACTGGCTAGGTATTTTCCCAAGAAAACAGATATGGAACAAGTGAATGCATGTGGTGAAGTGAAACGTGAATGAAAGACATGAAGTTCTCGAGACTATACTGTCTACATCACACAGGATACAGCACAAATTTCTGATCGAAGATGTGCAAGTAAATATTATTGGCAGCGCTTCAGATCAGCGACAGCATTTCATAGGCAACCGCAACACGCTTCTGTTAAGTAACGCGACAGCGCCATTTCGTGGGCAAATTAAACCTTGCCTTTCGAACGAGACGAGGTGACGAGACGATAGTGTCCGCTACGCGTCTCACGGCTTGCTGCCGCTCAAAGTTACTGCGAAGTTTGTGTGCAAATTCAAATCCGAGGGTGAACTCTGCAAAATTGCGACAGCTCAATTAACACCCAACCCTTTAGATGATAATCAGGATAGTTCTAGAGTTCTATAGCAACGTGTATTATAATCAAAACCCATTCTGCCCTCTGGACGAGATAAAGTGATATTTTATAGCGAGTGCATAAAATTACTGGTTGCGTTTAGAATTAACGCATGCCAAACTTCTCTCGATATTAAGAACCTGTGACAAAGATTGTTACAACGTAAAATCAAATCTGTTTGACTCATTTACACTCACAAGATAAATGCTCCTTCAAATGTTATTTTATAAAAATATTTTTTCTTTCACTACCTTTATTGTCTTTTCACGTTTCTTTCAATGCTTGGAACTGCTGCACACGTTGTTAGCATACGTCATTGTAAGTGATCCACTGACAAACGTGGTAGCTTTATGTTTACTAACTCTGCTTTTGCAATGCTCTTTCCTTTTGATCACTGCACGCCACACTTCGAGTGGGAGCTTTCAATGTTAAAAATCTCTGAACAAAAGAAACTAAACAATCAATATATAATAAATGTTTTGGTGCAAGTAGTTGAATATTGTTCGTGAAACAATTTTTGCTGAAAATTCATAATGCAGTGACGGATGCATATTTGACAGTTGGAGGAAGCTGTCGACACATGGAGGCGTTGAAATAAAAATACTAACTGAAGTTCCGAACGAATCAATTTGATGTTTCGAATGTTTGACCGGTGTATTCCTATATTTTGTCATTGTTTGTCACATCCGCTTTTGTTCTGGGGAGGGCCGCGGCAACGGAAGCCTGATTGGGTCTCGAAAGACCTAAAGGCTTTCAGCAATGACATTAGCATGATCAGTGTCTTCACATTAACGAATATCAATGCCAAGTTAATTGAAGGTAAATTGAGCAAAATTTTTATTTCAGAAGTGTGTATGAAACTAGTAGCCCTTCGCATTAATCGGTACACCAGAAGCAGCTCGCAACTCGCAATTTCAAAATGGTTGGTGATGCCTGCCCACAGGTTTTGCTACTACCAGGGGAAGCCCCTAGGTGTTTTGCTCGAAAAGGCTGTTCACAATTTCGCAGTGACGGGTGGATCTCTTGTTCAGACATTGCACTGCTATAAAAAAACAGTTTCCCACAGCGGATTCCTTGTAGTAAATTTATTAACGAGACAATAAGACATGACCAAGACGCAGTATAGCTTTTGTTATGGATGGGTGAAGAACATTAGCAAGCTCTGAAACTTCAGTGAAATTAGCAAATGTCTTTGCAAGCAAATGCATACTCAGCAACCGCTGTTTTTTGTCTAGTAACCGTTTCAAAAAGGTGATGCGAATCGTGCAAGGCACAGAAAGTTAAATATGCATCGAAAATGTCGCAGCAACTAAAGTTAGAAAAAAGTTTGAAATGTGCATTTCTGCAAGACAGCAAGATTCCGCTGACCATTATGATATGACTGATGACCCTTTGCTTCGATTAATTCTCCACAAAACACAGGGTTGGTCTGACAGTGTTCATCATTAACTTCAGTCAGGTTTTGCTCTTCCGAAACAAAGCCAAATTCACCCAAATAAGTTGCACTAACAAATTGAATTCTACGTTAAGGTCAACAACAACGACTAACAGCTCCAATTTTGTTGCAAGCTTTTGAAAATCAGCCGACTGGGCTCTTCTGCTATGACCCGTGCCGGATTAACAATAGTAGCAAATGTAGCAATTGCTACTGGGCCCGCGCTTTTGGGAGCCCCGCGGTCTTCTGTAATAAATCTTATTTATTACATTATGTAAAATATTTGCTTTCAGTCTAGGAAGTCGGTATTTTCGCCAAGTTTGCCATAAGTAGTAAGCGAATGTTTTCAATTAAAGACTGTCTGTGTCCAGAAATTCTTGTTTGATTCTTTTTGTACAGTTGCGTAACAAAGGGCATGAGATTTCGGTCAGTAGTGTTGCCATTTCAACTGATTTGCTGCTAAATCTAGCAGAATTTTCTCACTGTTAGCTGTGAAATTTTCAATCTAACAGTTATCTGGTTATTTAGCAGGATTTACCAACCGTTTGGCAGGTTTAACAGGTAACACATTCCTGACCAAAGGTTCTTTCAACAGTTTTTCAAGGTGAAAACTTTACACCTTCTTCATCAACAAATATACTTCTCGTCTTTATGAGGTTTTTAATTGGGTCACACCAGGACAAAGCACAACGAGCTGCCTGCAATTATTTTGAATTTTCATTATGCTCTAAGCAGATACTAGTATCATATTAACAAGTACTTAGATGGCTTTGTGAAGCCTAATTGATTTGCTTGTGTGCTTAGTGAGTGCGTTAGCATAAAGACAACATTGGTGGATTATGTTTTTATCCCACGGCACGATATTTCCAAGTGGTTCAGTTACGCTAGTTAGTATTAATGTCTGGTAAAAAAACTTCCTGGTAAACCAAAGCTGCCAAAAGTTTCGACATATATGGTTGCAAAATTCAGAACTTGAAAGTTGGCTCAGTGCCTACTGCATATCCTGCCGATTCAAGATAAGCCTTTTGCGAAGTTTGCAACAATGCCATTGCGACCTCAAAAAGCACAACTGGTAGCAAAAGCACTTAAATAAGACTAAAGAACTTTTTGCATGCCCCTTAATGTAACACAAAGATTTAAGCTACTAAGACCAGTTCTAGAAAGTTGTATAGGGCTGAAGCTATGCTCAGATTGTTTATAACTGACCGTTGTTCTACTGTATAAAAACATGCAACCACTTGAAATAAGAGATCGTCAAGAACTGTGTGTCATACAAAAAACGAAGTAATCTGCAGTGACGTTTGTCAAAATGTTAACCAAAAGAAAAGCATTGGCCGAGAGGTGTGTTGGCCAAGACCGGCATTTTCTCCCCGTGCATATTCAGAGCGACTGCAAGAGGAAAAATGAATATGTTATATAACTTTATAGGTTTCTTTTAATCATGTTAAAAATAACAGTTTTTTTCACAGAATTTCACTATTTTTAGCACATTTTAGCTTAAAATTTGCGACAAGATTTTTAGTAGAATCTAGCAGTTTTTTGACACCATTTAAAAGATTAGGTCACAACCATTTGACAAGACTGGTGGTCAGCAGTGTTATGATGCAAACTAGAGAAAGCATGCAGAGATCAAAGCTATAGTAACACGGATGCCTTGCCCACACGCTTTGTGATTGAGCAAGTGTTGAAATGTTTTTTTAAACTCAGGGCCCCGCGCTACCTTAATCCGGCACTGGCTATGACTATCATGTGATTAAAACTTGCACATATCTGCTTCCAATTAAATAAGCTCCACAAAGGCAACGAAGTTTGATTAACTTTCAAATTTTGAAGGAATTGGAAATCGATTTCACAAAATCTACACAAACTTGGCCTTGGAATGTTATTGAAATGGATCCCAGCGTTAATTTCATGATATATAAGTAAACAGCCTCATAAGTGAAAATGTGCAACCAATAAAATTTACTGCAATACAGTTCGATAAGAAAGCCAAGTGAAGTTTTTAGTTGCGTCAGTAAACCTCGTTTGTGTCATTAAGTACACACCCAAAGTATTTGACTATCACGATGACAAATTGCTGTTGCAAGTGTCTAGTACAGGGGTGGGCAATTAGCGGCCAGCGGGTCACATCGGATCCGCCACAGCGTTTTCATTGGCCCGCGGAAGCATTCAACTTTTGAATTAAATGCTACAATAACAAAAAATTTTGAAACTGCTCAATTTAACAGGTGGCAAGTATTTTATTTTGCGATCTGATTTAATATTTTTAGAAAAGTGTAGAGGAAGGAATTTATCCTGGACGTTGAACACAAGCGCATTGCCTTCGTTGCAGCTAATAACCTTCCTCAAAATCAGTAAACTCTTTCAGTTTACATTTGCAATTTTTTCGTAGGTTATCGCTTGATATGCTTACACCCAACAAAACCAAATAACGTCTTAGGATCTGGGTTTCACATATGAATTACAATCCCTAAAATTAGGGGTATAGCTGAAATGAAAATTATGGTGTACGATGCAAATTTTAGTACAGCAGACAACTTAAAGAATGAACTGGAAAATGAAAACAAAAATGCTCATAACAAGCATTTCAGAGTTTTATAATTGTACCCTGTGCATTATATTTCGAATTTTGTTCCTGTTCGTCACTGGATTGGACGTTTATTGTAGTCGTGGGATGCAATCGGATTGTACCGGATGTTTGTTGGAAAAACAGCTTGGCAAAAGATTTTAAATTTCATTACAATAGATCGAAATTGAGTAGAAGATAAAACTTAACCAAGTCGTTGTACGTGCTTTAACATTTTGGCAAAACAAAAAGCTAGATTTTTAATAAGCTAAATCAAATGACTTCACATCTACGACAACTGATATTTAGGATAATGTAATCCCACCGCTGTGGAATATCAACAACTGTTGAGCCATGCATATTTGTACAATTCGACGTAAAACTTTTCCAAAGAAAACCTACATCACGTATCGTACTGCGTGCTTTGATCATTCTTTATTGGCGTAATTGTTAAATTAATTTTCTTTGAGGTAGTGCCAAACATAGTTTCATCCAGAGAGTTAAAAGTTCTGAACACTTTACGGCAGCACTGAGGGAGTAGTAAGGTTTCAAATTTTAAACATTTCAAGATCAATTTAAATTTTCATTATATTTCTTATGGCAAGTTAGAAACGACAAAACTTTACGTTGCAATACTTTTATTTAAATAATTTAATGCTGTAGAAAACTGCCACATCTATAATGCGAGAGAACTTTTAGCTCAAATGTTTGACTGCCAAAATGTTTGATAGTGCACAATGGAAGTCATTTCATAAACAGGAAAGGCTTGCAGATATTAAGCAGATCTGCTCTACCTGACGCCATGAGGTCTTCTCTGTGAGATGGAGTGTTTGAATTTGAGATATCTTGCACATTGTCGAGTATAAGAAGAAACTAGGAAACAAGTTTGTGGAAGGTTTGTCGTACAGGCAAAGTGCTATGTAATTTCTAAGCTCTTTTATTTCTAAGCTCAAAAATGTTTCTAAGCTCTTTTTATTATTTTGCAACAACCCATCATACATTGGCATGCAAATTAGATTTTACTGTGGTTAAGAAGCCTTCAAATCTGGTATTAGATAGATTTGGCAAAAAAACGCAATTTGATAGTTGTGAAATTTCGGAAAACTTGGAAATAGAGTTAATACTTTTAATTTATTGAAGACAAGGTCGTGCTTCAGATCAACCTCGGAAATATCCTAGCATGTTAAGTGCTTCAGACGAATGCTCCAAGTCAGTCGCATGAGTCTGAAAGAGCAAAACAAACTCCGTTGGTCAACTGTGAGAAGCCTCCAAACATTCAGGCCTGATACCGCTCAGCTGCTAAGCTGGTGCCAGGCACAAAGCATTCCTAGCTATTTATTATTCCATCCGGCCTCACCGTTACAGCGCGATAACTTGCTACAGCGCGATAACAAGACCAGAGCCTTTTTTGATAGTCCATTAAGCTTTCGCGCTTGTTCTGTTTCACGTACAATCAGTGCCATAACAGCCCAACTCAGGGCCCCCCAAAATTCTTACAAGGCCCCCTTGTAATGGTGATTTATAAAAAATGTTTTCGACGTTATCCTACATCTCGAGGACGAATGGCCTTCAAAACAAAATATCCTAATTGCAGACACAATTTTGGCAGTACCAGGCCTGTACCAGGTTTGAAGGTGGTGGTAAAATTATTTTTTTAGGGAGGAAATATTTTTGTTGGGTCGGCAAATAGCTCAACGGTAAACGTGTCCGCCTCCCAATTGGAAGGTTGGGTGTTCGATCCACCCAACCTCTCAATTGGAAGGTTGGGTGTTCGATCCACAGCCACTGAGTGAATTGCCGCAAAGCTCCTTGCGCAAGAGCGTTCACCTGAACCGCCCTGGCAAAAAGCACAAATCAGGCTTCGGCCTGCCGCCAATTGCCGTCACCAAAAAAATATTTTTGTTTTTATCATATGTTTAAAACAAATTTTTCTGAGCACAACAAAATTTGGGGCGACACAAAAAAGATTTGGGGGTAATTCCCCCCGGATGCCCCCGTGGCTGCGGGCCTGGGCAGAACCGTCGCCAGAAAGTCTTCCATTGGGGTCCTTCATGTTTGTGCAGGGGGGCTCGACATTCTAAAAATTTATGTATAATTCACAACGTGAACAGCATTTGCAGGTTTGCAAATAATTATAAATGTTTTCCCGCAAATACCCATAATAGACTCGTAGTTTCGAACTAAATTTTTTTGAACGAGCTTTACAAAAGGGATTGGGTCGTAAAACCATTGTCATTTGATTGACGGCGATTATTCAGAGATGTCGTGATGAAATGCAAATCTAAAAAAAATTGCAAGAAATCAGAATCAAGCCTATCGTTCAGTTATGAAAACGCTATTACCGAATGAGAAAACCTGAGACTGGTCAAGCAGTGCGCCGCGATGCACGATTTCTTCTTTAGCGCAAATTGATAAACTTTACCACAAACTTAAATGAAATATGCTTATAAAGTGTGCGCATTTGGCTTTTGACAGGCCGAAATACACATGCATAAACATTCCCGATGTCTAGACTTGTTAATCTCCTGGTGCATGGCATATGTTTAGATTAATAAAATAACATTTTGTATCTCAAATCGCCTATAAATGTTAACAAATATAGACTAAGGCCTACGTGGACGCAACGGCTAACATCCATAATCCACCAGCTGCACTACTCTGTTTTGGGACAACTGAGCAATGATTGCTGAATAGACTCTTCTAAGTGCACAATTAACTCCAACTGGCTGTCTGAACAGCAGACATGTTCAGATTAATAACATTTTGTCTCTCAAATCGCCTGTAAATGTTAACAAATACTAAGTCCTACTTGGACGCAACGTTTAACATCCATAATCCACTAACTGCACTACTTTGTTTTGGGACAACTTAGCAATGATTGCAAAATAGATTCTTCTAACGACACAATTAACTCATTTGGCTATCTGAACAGCAGGCTACGCAAATGTGCAACTTTGGATGTAAGCACCAAAGGTATCTTGCTGCTGTGCAGGACAAAATAAGAGAAGACTACCTGGGCTAGACATTGTACATTTTTTCACAACAATCACTGTACAAAACACATTGATCAAGTGGAAGTTTGACTTCTGGACGTATACAACTAGGCATTTAGGCAGTGTCGGATAAATGTCCGCGAGGCCCATTAGGGCAAAGTCCGATAGCGAGGCCCCTTAGGCGTTCGCTCATGTCCGATCCTTTGCCTGCAGAGGCGTATTGCGGAACTTGCTAGCGGATTGTTGTACTCTCGGTCTTTATTGCGTAACAATAACACGGCAATAAATCTTCAAATGTTAACTTCAAGTTATGGTGGTAGGCGTTTTGCCGCATGTGACCAGGGCTCCCACTAATGTTTTTTTTTCACCCAGATCTGCTTTTTTAGTCGACCTGTGTGTCTAGGTTTAATTATGAAAACTCGCGTTAAATACTATGTGTTGTTTGAAGTGAAAAATTTATCAGCAACTTCAATGCGTTCAATAATATAAAGATAACTTTATACTACAATGTTTACAAGCGCACATCAGGTCAGAAAGTACGCATATCGGATGAAGCAGAACGTGTTCAATCAGTTTCTTATGCTCATATAAGATCATTATCAGGGTTATATACAACCTCGCCCCTCCCTTTTCTAGGGGCCCCCCTCAAGGTATTTCGCAAGTAAATATTCCTCATTTTTGGTGAAAAATTATTATCCGCTCATATAACGTTTTCCGAATCACATCATAATTCAGTGCTCTGCCTTCAAGGAGGCCCCCAGAGCAACTGCATTGTGTAAGTACTCTGCTTTCAAAGGGACCACAATAGTAACTGCAATATGCAAGTAGGCTCATTACGCTTTCAAAGCGCCCCAATCGCAATTGTAATGTGTAAAGTACCTTGGTTTCAAAGGGGCCCAACTGCAACTGTAATGTATAGGTAGGCTACTTTGCTTTCAAAGGCCCCCCCCCAACAGCAGTTGTAATGTGAAAATACCTTGTTCAAAGGGCCCAAAGTAATATAATGTACAAGCATTTTTCTTTCAAAATGCCCCTCAACTTCACTGATTTATAGTGCTTCATATTTCAATTTGGGGGGTCGAAACTTTCGTTGAGGGGCTAAGTGGTGACTGGACTGAATTTTGGGCCCCTGTGACAGCGTGCCCCCCCAATTGGGGGATATTGAGTGCAGCTGATGCGGCTCTGCGTACAGTTCTGTGTTTATACAATCCCATGATTCTGTTTCTTTTCCAACCTCGCAATGACGATTTACTTGTATTTCGTATTTTTAACACGTGAGTTTTCATCTTCACAGCATTAATACTTTGCTTTGTCAGTTATGCGCTTGAAAAAGTTGAATCAAAATGCAAACCAATATTTTAAGGTTTGTAAATTATTTGGGTCAAAATACAAACCACTTATTTGAGACACAATGCTAAAAATCACGAGGCAAAACCAGATTTCTAGTGCGTGTTTCCTACAAGCAAGGATTTCCACACGCAATCTGAAGTGTAGAAGTAGCAGAAGGAAATTTGCAAGAGAACGCGAAATTTGTTTCATTCAAGGTGTTGCGATCGGAAAGGCCGAGCGGCATGTGCGCAAAGCTTCAAACTGTGGCAGCAAACAACAATAGAGATCACCCGACGAGATCACTCTATTATTGCTTGTTCGCGCCACGTATATACGGTGTTGTTCTTCGCACGCATTCCGTACGTGGTGAATCGCACATTCAACGCAACACCACCGGGGAGGTTGCAACAACATCCCCTCCTTTTTACAACAAACCGCACGGATCGCATGTTCCTTTTGTGAAGGTTGCACCTGGCACGACCTTCACATCCTGGTCACAGCACCACTTTGTTGCGATCGAAAAGGCCGAGCGGCATGTTGAAACGATTTCTGCACTAATTATAACAATTAATTTGGTTGCCAAGTATTTATAGCGTTCAGTTTTAAAAAAAACATTGACCTAAAACGTTTGCATTTACGGAAGGTGAAAGGTGAACCTTTTTGATGCAAGAAACCTATATCCCGAGCGCAATCGAAATGACCTTCGTGTATTCAGTCCTTTCAATGGACCTTAGGCATAGCTTTTATGCCACATTTAATGGCACTGGTGAGTTGTGCAACAGGTTGAGCGAAGTTAAGTAAACGGATCAGGTTGCGCTCACCTTCATTCGACCGCGCAATTTTGCACGGTGCCTTTCAAGCCACAAGCAAGAATTTGGAAACGCTACCTGACCAAACACAGGGCGACATACAAATATTTCTTTAAACTACCAGGTGATTCCCCACACGGTGATAGCAAACATTGTCGTGACCTGTGAGTCCAGGGTTTCCAAATGGTACCGAATTGCCTCAATCACTGTTTTCCAAAAAAATGCCAAATGTTTGGTAATGTTTTTGTCAGTGATTTGCTATTTTTCAAATACCATTTGTCAGTTTTGACAAAACCATCCATTTAGCATTGCTTATCAAACAAACCCCAAACCACAGCGACTTTGCCCATACCTTAGAGAAAATATGCAGCTCAACATTCATCGTTGTGAATTATGGTTCTAATAACCCTTTAATTTCCGTGAAGTCTTGTTGCTGGTACTGTGCTTTACAGTGGTTCTTAAACAGAAATATTGCTTACAGTTTTTAACTATGCATGAAAAAGAATCATTTCGCTGCCAAATATTATCTAAATTGTAAACAGATGATATATTATGTCTACTGAGTAGGCATTTTGATTAACATGAATACAGATCTTTCTATAATTTCCAAGTTTTAACAATTGAAATGGAAAACATATGAATTGCTAAAAATATTGACTATCGAAAAATCATCATTCCCAATAACATTGCCATTGTCAAACTGTTTTGCCTAAAATTTGCAATAAACTGGACAAACACTTGCCATATCTTTGTGAAGCATCTGGCAACCCTGCCTGCGACCGCATCCTCAACTGCCTTTTTGGGTCCACGACGCACGCACTGTGTTATTACCTTTACATTATTACCAGATCCAACGTAACTTTTTAAAACTATACGAGCTTCGATTTGGTTGACTTTTACAGCTTATTTGCGGTTCAAAACTATTTGGCCGAAACAATTTGCTGCCGTGTAAAATAAAATCTGTTAAATGCAATGAACTTTGAGGATGATTCAGTAGTTGCCATCAGTGGCGATTCAAGAATGAACAAACTTGGGTGCCACTGCGGGGCCAAAGAAAAAAGTAGGCGGGCAAACATAAATGTCTCTCCTGCGTGGTGATTTTCCGTTTTATTGAAGATTAATTTGCTATGATTAACCCTATCAAATCCAACATAGGCTTGCGAATATCGTCAGAACCGTCGCCAGAAGTTTTGAAATCGTTTAAAATTTTGCTGGCTGAAAGTTATCTGGTGTATATGTCAATGAAACGAACTTGCACGTGACATTAGGCACAAAACGGGGGGAACAAGCAGGGGGCAGCCAAAAATCAGGGCGCCATGGCCCACCCAGGCCCGCCCTTAGAACCGCCACTGGTTACCAACTTATACTTTCAAACCACAACCAACTGATACTTTCAAACTACTCTTTCAAAATAATCGAAAATGCAAGATGTAAAATTGCTGCTGCAGGCTAATTAGCAAGATAACATCTGAAACTTCAATCGAACCTCGTATTTTGTGGAGGTTTCAGCAGTTTTCATCTTACCGGTTATTAAAAATTCCAGTCATAGTTTTGCTATGTCGTCTGTCCAAAGATATAAATGTTTCGAAGTTTTCTGAAATCGTGTCATTGTAAACGTTTGAAGGTGCTTTTTCACTAACAAAAAATATTTTAAAATCCGGTAAATATCATAATAATATTTGTTTCTTAACAGAATACTCATGAACTTGCTGATTTCAGCCAATGCAAAACACTCGCAAATCTTTGTTTATGACAACGCATGATAAATGGTTTGTTCTAATATTGTGGTCTGCTGATTAATGCAACGCTTACGTGTAAACTTATCTGACTAGCTCTGCTTCACACGTACCATCTTCATTAAAATGAAAGAGCGGCCAGCCTTCTAAGCACTCAGCATTCTTTCCAATGCAATATGCAGAGCCGGATTTAAGGGTAGGGGGGCCCGGGGCAATTTTTACTGGAGGGCCCCTATGACGTAATTAATGACGTCATCGTTTGTAAAAGTTATGTTTTCGCTGATTAGCAAGGTTTCCGTTTGTTTTTTTCCGGTAGTCGAGAATGTGCTTACTCAAACTCACATAC
>JGI24159J19872_10010413_pt1 | contig 12198 bp, 7 predicted proteins | sample Ectturendosymbi4_FD_19872 | JGI IMG/M metagenome (IMG submission 19872)
ACCAAGATAAAGAAAGAAAAGTTGTAACACGCAATTTTGAGTTTATGGTAGAAATTGAGTTTATGGTAGAAAAGCTCTGTGGCCCACTGAAAACAGCATCATGGCCCATAGGTTGAAAACCTTCGCCTTAGATCATAACTTTTGAACCCGAAACCCCAGCAGGTCATCCAAAGTATCAAAAGACTCATATTGTAGCCTAGTTTCCAATAAAAACTTCAGCGAAATACTACCATCCAACGGTGTGGGCCAAGGTGGCCCAATAGTCCTCCACTTATGATGTCACCTTGGACTGTTGTATAACCCAAAGGAAACAGCCAGCTTCTTCTCACTGATGGAACGTCGGCACCAACCCAGACCTGGCCTTCACGAGTTTCAGCCAAGACAGCTGACTGCCACCATGTGGTGAAGGTCATTTCCATGTTAATATCTTAGAAATGAGCATAGTTTTACCGTTCTGCAGAATTTTGCTAGCTCCCACATTGCAGGGTTTTCAATCGCTTCTTTGAGCTACGAGAAAAATCAAAAGTCTAGAGATACATCACAACACGATCTGTTTGAAGAGTTGGAATTGCAGGAATTAACCAAATCCAAGTGCAATTGAGTGACACATTCACTCACATGTGAATGGTCTGAATAAACATACTGAATATCAATGAAAAAGGTAAATGCATTCAAAGATAAGTTGTCTTTGTGGCGTCAACGAGCGCAAAGAAGGAATTATTCTGATGTTCCTTCACTTGAAACAGTTGATGGCAATAATTCTTTTGATTCTTAGTGTTTGTGAAGAAATTGTAGCCCGTTCAGAAGTGTTGTCCATGTCATTTAATAGCTATATAACTTGACATAGGGAAAAATGGAAACTTCTGAAGAATGGAAGATGATTCTATACTCATTCAATATGTTTTAAATTATTGGATGATAGTGATTTGAAAGAAAATTTAGGAGTTGTGTTGAAATTATGATCCTAAATGCATTTTGAGAAAAAACTTTGGAAGAGAATTGGTTTTCGGCTATGGTTATGTTTCCAAAACATTGGGAAACTGCACGAGCTGTGCTCATTCCATTTGCAACAATGTACATATGCAAGCCAGGATATAGCACTCCTTTGTCTATCAACACCTTGGCTGCCAGGTGGATTCACCTGCAAATCCCATATTTTCGTGCCACTTTGCAATTCCATGACTCCTCTATCCCATATTTTCGTGCCACTTTGCATTTCCATGACTTGTCAATCCCATATTTTCATGCCACTTGGCAATTCCATGGCTTATTGATCCCATATTTTTGTGCCACTTTGCAATTCCATGACTCGCCGTTTGATTGTGCTGGAAAGCTATTCAAACCCTCAAAAGACTCAAGTCTTCTCGTTTGCAATGAAAAAAATTCTAAGTGTTGGTTTTTNTTGTGTGAGTGGTGACATAGTGNGGTAGGTTTGGGGATTTTTGGCCAAAGTTACCGGGTCCTGGGCCCCGTGGCTGCAAAGGTGTTAAGACAAATTACAGAAATCACTTGAATGCACTGGCAGACATGTGTGTTGCTATCTGCAATGTAGGTCCACATTAAAAAAAAACTCATTTAGCAAAGAACAGAAACAAAAGAGTCATTGAATTGAATTACATAAGCAGTCTTTGAAATTAAATCAGCCTTTGGATCTTATTTTGTTGTATTTCAAGCAAATGATTACCAGTAATTTTTGTGTAGTATTGTTGCAACCTCTCCAGTTGCATTGAATGTGTGATTCACCACGAACGGGATGTGCGTGAAGAACAACAATATGTATACGTGGCGCGAACAAGCAATAGAGTGATCATGGCATGTGAACTCTATTGTTGCTTGCTGCCACAGCGCGAAGCTTTGCAAACATGCTGCTCAAGCTTTTCCAATCGCAACAGTATATTGAAATGTTAATATGTGTCATCCTTGTCTATATGTTCAATTTTCTTTACATACTAAAAACATAAGTTTTCTTCTAAACTTTTTAACACCTTTGAAGCCAGTGTAGTTTGAGTGTAAAACAATGAGTTTGCATGTGTCTTTGCATGGGCATAACTCCGCCACTGATTGCGTTAGAGAGTTGTTCAAACCCTCAAAAGACTCAGCAAGTCTTTGAGTCTGCAATAAAAAAAATTTTTTGGGTTTTAGATTTTTTGTGAGTGATGTCATACTGTATTTACTCAATTGTAAGCTGTGCAAAATGGTGTTCAAAAATTAATGTAAGCCACCCTTGATTGTAAGCCACATTCACCATAAGTTACCTAAGCCTCTGAGATACTTTTGTGCATAGCATGCTTCGTGCTTGATTAGCAACCCTGGTAATGATGATTCACCGCAACAACTCCCTTCTGTTCATCACCATCCTTTGACTGTGACGGATGTGTACATGATGCTGATGAGGGAAAAGAAGGTTTGGTCAACAAAACATAGCCAAACAAAACTGGGCATCATGTAGACATTTTGATATGCTAAAGAAAAAATATAAGCCNAACAAAATGATGAANAAAACTTCTTAAGTCGCAGCTCACAATCGAGTAAATATGGTAAGTGGAGTAGTTTTAGGCCTTTTTGGCCCACTTCATCTGGCCCAAACNGCTAGATCAGGGGTCACCAACCTTTATGTAACTTTGAGCTACTTTTTGGGTACCGATTAACGCTAAGTGCTACTAGTTTGATACACACTTCTGAAATAATAAATTTAGTTCAATTATGTTATCAACTTATCATTAATGATGTTAATCTATGTGACGATACTCATCATCTTAATGCTATTTCAAAACAGGCCCGCGGGCGACAAACGTGGTCCTTTCGGGCAACCTGGTGCCCTTGAGCACCATGTTGGTGACCCCTGTTCTAGAGTGTAGTATTTTGCTCTGTTTTTTATTGCAAACTAGGCTAAAATTTGAGTCTTTTGATACTTCAGATGACTCGCTGAGGTTTCAGGTTCAAAACGTATGACCTAAAAACAACAAAAAAGTAATTAATTCACTAATAATAAGTTTGTTGTTTTTAGGCCATAACTTTTGAACCAGAAATGCGAGAAAGTCAAACCAAAAAATTTTTGTTTTCATTACAGACTCGAAGACTTGCCAAGTCATTTGAGGCCTTGAACAGCTCACTAGGGCAATTGGCTGAGGAGCTATGTGGTTGGTAAGACAACCAAAATCTGCTTGATTTTAGGCTGATTTCAAGTACGATGTATTCGTACGCTGGCAGTGAACACGATAAAGTTTGTTCTTGATTATGAAATGTATGAAGGTGAAGTCAGAACTGTTTTTTAGGAATGTCTAAGTAAAAAAGGTTCAGAACTCCTGCTCTAAGGTAAGTTTTATTCTTGCCACAATAAAAAGCAATAAATCATGAAAGAATATGAAGCACAGGTGTCATGACAGAGAGATAATCAAATGACTGCAATGTCCACTCAGCAATTGCTAGTTTTCTGATACCAAAAATTTGTGATACTCTGGTTTTGAAAGTTGGTAACACTATGAAACTGTAAATTAGTGGTTTTTCTGAATTGAAAGATTGGCAGATCAACATTTTAGAAAGATTATAATAAGAGTTTTGAGGAAAAGAATTGAAATCAAACTTGTTGCTGATTTCATCAAATGCATACAATAAGCCAGGCTGCCTGAAAAGAAATTGTTTATGTATATAAATAAAAGTTGGCATTTAGTTCCTGTGGAATGTGCAGTAAGTTTGACTCAGAGTTGGTCTGCAACCATAATCTTATTTGACTGTTTTTATTGTATGAAACTGCTTTTCGGGTCTCGGTGATTCGTTTCTCTGTTGTGTCCATTAGCACATTTTGTGACCAGCAATGTTTGTGCTATTTGTTTTGGTGTTTCTCCTCATGCAAAACACACCATAAATTTGCCACTCCGTCTATTTCCTGGTTTCTAATTCGTAATGATTTTCAGCTATACATACTGTATAGTCCCAAATCTGTTAATTTCAAAACAGCAAGTTTTAAGATGAACCTGAAGACCAAAAGTTTGAGTTGTGGAACATGCATATTTTTAAACCATATTTGATGATTAATTGCTATTGAAGTTTTCTGTTTAATTTGTGACAGCGAGGGTTTTTGCCGATCACCTTCTGTTCTGTAAGTAACTTTTGGGTATCATTGCACTTAAGCCACAAAGAAGTTCGTGAGTGCAAAGTACAGTGACACATGGGAGCAACTTGAAAAAATGTTCTTCCTTATAGGAAATGCTTTCTAACCTCAAGGTAATAAAAAAAAACTTCAGTGAACGAACATCACTGGCTGTGTAGAATGATTTCAAAAAAATTTTTTGTTGCTTCTCCATTACTGCCATTTTTTAACATCAACCATAAAGTTTGTCTGGCATTGTTAGAATCACTTTCAATCGTTTTCTCATTTTAATCTCAAGCATAACATGATGGATCCCCAGACCTAACCATGTCTAGTAGCATTTCACCATGAGTATGTTTCTGAGTTCCACAATCTCTAATCATTTTTTCATTGCTGTTCTTACAGAGTTTCATAAAAAGTTTGATTTCATGATGCAACTTTTATGAAGCTTATGAGGCCCATCACTTTAAGTTGATATGTACTTTGAGTAAAAGCTCATTAAGTACTGAAACTCTCATGAGATTTCTGCAGCTTGCTTATCACAAAGTGCAACTGAAATTTGGTTTTATAATAACACTGCTTATGGGTGCAATTTGGTGGGGGACACGGGGACGTGTCCCCCCCACTTTTTCAGATGGGGGAACATAATATGCCATGTCCCCCCACTTTTTTCTCTTTAGGTTTTGTATTTGGAGAGGTTTCAAAAATAAAAGTGATGTTTGTAACGTTTTGTGCATGAAAGCGTTCTACTGTAAGAGTAAAAAAAATGCATGAAAACTGAAGCGTTCTACTGTAAGAGTGATGTGCACGTGTGACCAATGCAATTCAGCATTTCGTGCACTCAAACTGACAGCTCTGATAAAACCCAAATCATGTGTTCTCCTATATTGCTGTGAATGTTTACATCCAAATACGACATTAATGGAAGCAGGCTGAACTCCAGTACTGTGTGCAGCAACAAATTTAAGTATACTAATATGTAAATCATCTGCAAGGACAAACAAAGCATGATTAGTTTTGCTCTCAAAACACCTCTAGAAATAAGATGGGGAATCTGCATATATAAAATGTCATTTCTGCATCGACCCGATGACTATATTGGTTTCATACCAAGCTGTCCCCCTCACATTTTACAACAGAAGTGTGCCCATGATGCTGCTTATTATATCAGTTTGATCACATTTTTATTTATTCCCACAGTATCAGGCAGAATTCAGACGATTTCCTATTGAAGTTGAAAAGGAAAACTTCGAAGACTTTTTTTATCGCCTTCAGACTCTGCATCATCTTGGAACACTTGACTTTGTTATCACTTACACAGACCCTGTACATAGTGATCTGCTTCCAATAAACAATGATGAAAACTTTGCAAAAGCTAAACAATCATGTAGTTCAGGCTTAATGAGGATATACATTCACAGAAAAGGTACACCAGTTTTTTCATTTTGGTAAGCATTCATTAGATTTTTGTAATCCAGTGTTTTCATTAGAATGAGCATACTTTTAAGTAATGTGTCTGCAGTGAAAAAGCTTTTATGAGTTCTTTTAATAATTGTATTATTGTGTTTTAATGATTCTATGTCACATTAAAATCACTATAGGTTCACACAGAAAAACACACTGCTAGGGATTGATGTCACAGCAGAGAATTTTCTTTCAATGGAAATGACACGAAACTCATTTTATGGCACCTAAGTTATTTGCAGCATTTAGCTTAAGCTTAAGAAACTTACTCTTGGCAGTTCTTGCAAAAGGTCCTGCTAAGTGCTGGCAATCATTCAGTGTAAGTCAAGCAGTTAACTCGCCAACCACACGTTGTGCACTTTACTTTCAGTGCTCAAGGTTTATTGAACTTGTGCCGTGATAAATTTGAGGATTCAATAATCAGAAATGTAGTGTAAATGTAATCAAAATCTTCTGCTTGGCACATTGAATCAGGGCATTGTCTCACATGGGGTGTGACATACAGCGTCACTTGTTTGTAATTCAGCGTCATTTTGTCATGCACCATCAGTTATTTGTCATGCACCATCAGTCATTTTGTCATGCACCATCAGTTATTTGCCATGCACCATCAGGTACTTGTGCCAACATTAAACCGTTTCTGTGTGTATCTTGTCAGACAATCTTAATCTGATGAATGGATTCGGCCAATCAACTGTCAGGAAAAAGAAAGGCAAAAAAACTGTGCCTAAAATCAGCTTTCCTGAAGATTTCAGACCAGTTTCCGCCATAATTGATGTTGACATTCTGCCGGAAACCTTACGTCGAGTTCGCTTGCACAACCATGGCGTTAATAAACCGCTTGGTAAGTTCACCTGAGTTGGTTATGAAAAACATTTTAATTAACGACTGTCAAATTGTGACCGGCTAAGAGGAAGCGATGCAGTTGGTTGAGCACGCACCACCAAACCTGGAAGGCTGGGTTCGATTCCTGGTCGGGTCATACTGAAGACTTGAAAACGGTACTTGCGGCCTGTCCAGCCTCGTGCTCGGCATTAATGGGAGGGTGCAAGGGAAAGCTTCACGCGCGGTGCTGTCATTGACCTTTGACCTTGCCACCACAGTGCAACATTCACTGCTAAAGCAGCCGCGTGGACCACGACGCAAGCAAGCGGAGATGGGCGCCGCAGACCACTCTACACTCCAGGAAGGAGTACAGAAAACGAGTATAAACGAAACTGAACCGCAAGATTATAGTCCATAACCAGACGTGAATATAACGACTCCAACGCTGAAGGGAGCTTCGGCCTGGGCTTTCACGCGCAACCTTCAGCTGTGCGAACGATCTCGCTCTAGCGACTAATGCCCAGCCTTATCAAGCGCATGCTTTATCGCAAGTTTCAAACTCAGGTGTCTGGCCACTGCGTGTGTGGTTTAAATGTGGTTTATATCACACAAAATGCATATGAATTGACCTACATGCCATGTACCAGATAGGGGTGGCTGGCAATGTTACAATGTACGTGAAGGCTTCGTGTTTGTAAGCAAGCCAGGTTTGACTAAGAATAATATATTAGAAACGCTTTATTGATTTTAACCACTGGTTAAATAACTGGATAGTGAGTTGCTATTCATTTCAAACAAACTCGTATTGGATTAATACAACTACGCACACAAAGTTTTTGATAAAGATCTAACATGCGTTCTACAGCATTTATCCATCCCAGCATTCCTGAGTTCAACTTACGTAATGAAGCTAGGCGTGCTGCTAGTTGTCAACGGTGTGTATCACTACTGTGTATTGAGTTTCATTCACTTTTTGTAAAGAACACGGAAAGTTGCCCGATTTCAACCGTTTTTCTTTCACGTTGAACTTGTCTAATTTTATGGAATGATTTTTTTGTATAGTTTTTCTCTGTGCATCTGTAAAACTGTGTCCAGGGTTCTTCATCCGTGACGGGGTTAGCCTGAGGATGTCTGACAATGGGCTGGAAAAAGTTCCAGGGATATTCATTTCCCGTTTGGTCCAAGGAGGGTTGGCTGAAATGACCGGACTGCTCGCTGTTAACGACGAAGTTCTTGAAGTTAATGGCATTGAAGTCAACGGGAAGTCATTAGATCAGGTTGGTACCGGCACACGGCGTAACATCAGTTTTTGCACACGGCTAAACATCAGTGTTTGCACACGACGTAACATCCGTTTAAATCAGCGCTTTTCAAACTTTATTTAGTTACGGCACACTATAATAAACACTAGATTTGGCCGCGGCGCACCTACTTTATAAAAACCTACTCTTCACAGACTTTGTAACGGAAGTGATGTAACATACAGAAGGTTTTTTCAAAACATAAAACATTCGCGCCACACTTCAGCCTCTTCAGCGGCACACCAGTGTGCTGCTGCACACAGTTTGGGAAAAACTGGTTTAAATGATGTCGCTGATGCAGCTGGAGCTTCAACGCTTGAGCGGTGATTAAATAAATGTGCAGGAGGTCGTCAATAAACATGCTCGACGTTTCGTAAAATTCCGAATATACTTTTCGAATTCAGCGAGCGTTCTAACGCGAGATGTCGTGCGTGCATATGTGCGCGCTGCAGTTGCTCCGGCAGTAAGTTCGCAGTTACGTGACTCAGCCTTGCATGGGAGTGCACTGGATGCAAGCTGCATTTTTCAAAACAGCTTCCAATTCCAGCTGCTTGTTGCCAGCAGTTGGGTTTGATTTAATGGATAGTTTCAACTTCGAATTTCCAATTCGCAGCAATCACTCCATCATCGCTTCCGTGATCGATTTTAAACAATCGATAAATTTCACGAAGACATACTTTGTTCACAAAACGCCTCAATATTGAACGGAACATGGGGTTGCGTTTTTTCAGTGTCGCGTACTTTACAAAACTTCTGTCGATCAACGTGCCTTTTTGGTTGACGTAGAAAATTCCGTGATTAATGACATCATTGACACACCGTCATCAGGAAGATTCTGTTTGACTAAGAGCTGACGATGCCTACTTCGTAGGCGCAATATAGACAGTAGAACTCGTCTAATTCACTAATTCGCTCAATACGTTACTTTTTCGTCGGTCCCGGCAGAATTCCTATCTTTTGTGTACATTTCTGTTCGTCTAATTCGTCAGTTTGCTCAATTCGTCACCTCTTTCTGTCTCTGAGAAGCGTTTTGTTCGTCTAATTCAGCTATGTCCAACCCAAATGGCTTACTGAGCCAAAATTTATGTCACTGTCTTAACCAGGGCCGCACATTGAATGGCTTACTTTGATCTCAGCAAACTAAATTTAGCTTAAGCTAATGTACTGAAAGCGTTCGAATCCTAACTGCAGTGGTAACAGACGCGGCAAAGTGGCATTGAGAACTGCCTGCATCAAAAATATTAAATTCAAGATTATCGAAATAAGGACTGGTTGTCAGTATACGTAGGATACTTTCACTGCAACTGAAACCTCAATTGGGCCGCACAAAACCTTCGACTGGGCCGAGGGTTGGACATAGCTGGTCTACTTCGTCATTTGCAGTTTCCCTTTTGATGTCTAAGCAGCTAGTACGTGTGGGAATTCAAACAAACTAAGGATCTTTATCTGAGAATTGTTGCACCTCGCAATTTGTTTATCGAATTTATACACGAGGTTCGAAGCGCGACGCGACTCCCCATTGAGAGAACGTGGGAAGTCTTTAAAGTTTATTAAAGATTTCAAACGTGCTAGATTAAATTCAGGAGTCTAGATAGAATAGAGCAATTAAAGAGTATAATTTAGTAAACAACCATAACGTCATAAAGTTGTATTTTACTGCAAATAAAAGCACTATGTGTGTATACGAGTTACTATGATAAAGTATACGAGCTTCTATGATAGAGCTTTCACCTGTTCGCATAATTCGTCACTTCGCCTAGCCCTAATTCGTCACATTTTTCTAATCCCTTCACCTTGAGGAGACGAATTAGACAAATTCTACTGTACTTTGTAAGATCTTAATGTCTGATTCTTTGTTGGGAAAGGATTCTTTACGATAGACAGCTTCATCAGGAACTGTTTAATTACAACTAATGTTGTTGTTTGAATATCGTGTTCCTTGTGACGTACTTGCAGGTCACAGACATGATGGTCGCCAACAGTTCGAATCTCATCATCACCGTCAAGCCCGCCAGCATGCGGAATAGCATCGCCCCCCCAAGATCCAGGTCCCAGGACCACCTCAGCCAAGCTTCGACCTCCCCCCAACATCAGGGGTACGATTCCGGTGACGATGACGACGCTGACATCATCAAGGATCTGACGTCATCCAGGGCGCGTCTGTCGGAAAGGAGCGGAGACAGCGCCGAGCAGAGGGGAGGAAAATCCTCCCCCTCGTCGCTGCACAGACAGAGTGAGGGGGTGCGCGGAAGCTCCCCCAGCATCCCCTCCTCCTCCCCATACCTGACGCACGATAATCGCAGCGACAACCCGAGGAAAGCGAAGCAGGGACGTGACTCTGTTCGAGCGCAGCGCAGTAAAGACACGTTGGGCGATAACCCGACCTTGACTCTGTAGATCACGTGCGTTGCCATTTTTCATGTATTGCTTTAGCGTTTCTTAACCCCGGCTGCTCATACTTCGTAGCTCGACCAACAGATCGCCTTTTTTACGCTGACCAAACATATGTTTTGTGTATTCCGAGCTTCTGGTGCTACTTTTGTTGCTGATTATATTGAAGACCTTTTCCAACTTTTCCTCCGTCCCGTCAGCTCTTGATCAGTCCAATGAACAGATCTATGTTTTATGACGTGTGAATAACGGGGGGTGGACCAGGGGCACCAAAAGGTTGTTGATGAAGCATTCTTATGCAAGGTTAGATCTGCAAAGATCTGACGCCGGAAATATTTGGGCTAAAATAACTAGTTTTTTGGGGACGACGGGATTTGTTGTTTGAATCGTTGTGTGTTGTGGACACAGTTTCAAAGCAAAGCGGAATATTAAGTATTGGCTTGAAACTATTTCATGTCGTGTGCGACGTCGGCTATGATGCAAGAATGAGTCGTTTGTGACGCATGACGTCGGTGTATAAACTGTTGTTTTTAGCCAACTCTTGTATTGTTATCAAATCGTTATGAACAAGCACTTAACACAAAACGACACTTACCCCACGTGCTTCTGTACTATCGTGTTCGATCAGATGAGCTTGTTGGTCAACCGTCGCAAGGTGCACAGCCATGAAGTTCAGTCACTGGAAGACCTGCCGAGATGAGTGCGTGTGACGGAGTAGNTGTCTTCTCAATGCAGCAAAGAACAGAGTCCTTGTTGTTTANCAGGAGTGAACATAGGCCAGTGCTCATTTTAGTTTTTTCCAGCATCGAAAACGAACACTAAAATATAAAAATCGAGTCAACAAACGTCCGCGTGCGCCACCTTGCGATGGTTTTATGACCATGTTTAAGTTGTTTTTGTTGCGTGATGTCACGAGTATCATCGTCACGTTCGAGTGGGGTGCTTTGGGGTGGCAGTGCTGTAGAACAGGGGGTGTGGCTGCCCCATTTGGCGTTTTCGTTGTTGTAGTGAGCTATGGTGGTTGGACATTTAAAATCTGGAGACATGGGCGAAACGTGAGACCAAGGGGTCCGTCAGTCGCTGGTGGGCCGGTTTGTGTTTTGATGTTTTGGTTCAAAATCAGTTTCGCAGGAATGGATTGCCTCCTGGTTGAACCGAACCCTCGGTCCAGATTATAGGGTTGCCAGATGCGTTTTGTAAAAATACCGACCATTTTGTCTACAGTGCTAGACAGGTTGCCAGATGAAAACTTCAACGAAAAGCTAAACAATGCTAAAAAGAGGCCATAAAAAGGCCAAACCGAAAGAATATATAAAAAATTTTCTTCGAAATTAAGATTAAATCTTGCTTGGCATTGTACTGGAGCATTTATCTTCCCTGACTTTTCATGGTTTGTGAAATTGCGCACTTTGGGTAAAATGGTGCCACAGTTTTCACACTGATCCATCCGCAACTTTCGTGTGAACTTTCTGCACGAAAGTCTTTCCCATTCACTCCTGTACTTATACTCACGATCATAATCATAAGAACCCTTCCACTTCGACGTTAATTATCGCATTTCTAGACGCAGACCTGTCTGCAAGCGCTGACACTGTTTGGTGCTTACAACGCACTGCACAGTGAACACATTTCCAGTGATTACGCAAAACTTAATTTCGAATCTAACACCCCTCGAATATGACCAATATCAGAATGCGGACGTCTGATGCAGCAGTTATTACAAAAGTTTTGCAAATGTGTTGCCGAAAAAAATGGAAGAGCATATTTTCCTTCGTAAGAACCTTTTTCCACGTAAAAAGGCCACATACGTTTTTTAAGGCCAGCCAGCTTCAGATGAGGCCAAAAAAGGCCACCTAAAATTGTTTAGGCCAACCAATTTGAAAAGAGGCCAGATTTCTGAAATTTGGCCTGAAAAGGCCAATCTGGCAACCCTGGTACGAGATCTAAGCTGTGTTTGTGAGCGGCACAGGGGAAACAGAGAGACAATGAGTATTGTTAAGCCACAATTAATAATTTGCCCTATTTTGACTGGCTCATTACATTTCGGTGTGTGTGTGTGTGACGTGAAAATCGAACCAAGGATTGCATCAACAGCAGCAAATGAACTTCCCTGAAGGAACTGTCCTT
>JGI24159J19872_10010414_pt1 | contig 12197 bp, 9 predicted proteins | sample Ectturendosymbi4_FD_19872 | JGI IMG/M metagenome (IMG submission 19872)
TTGTTCGCGCCACATATATGTATGGTGTTGTTCTTCACGCACATCCCGTTCGTGGTGAACCACACAATCAACGCAACACCACCGGAGAGGTTGCAACAACATCCCCTCCTTCTTACAACGAACTACACCGATCGCACGTTCTTTGTGTGAAGGCTGAACTCCGCACGACCTTCACATCCTGGTCACAGTACCGTTTTGTTGCGTTTGGAAATCCCGAGCGGCACGTGCGCAAAGCTTCGCACTGTGGCAGCAAGCAACAATAGAGTTCACATGCCATGATCATTCTATTATTGCTTGTTCGCGCCACGTGTATGTATGGTGTTGTTCTTTACGCACATCCCGTTCGTGGTGAATCACACAATCAACGCAACACCACCGGAGAGGTTGCAACATTGCTATAGCACTTGACCAAACACACAAATCCAGAATAGTATTATTTTGTTAACGATTAGTATTTGTTTTGGTTGTGCAGACTTGCTGAAAATCGCAAAAGTTGTATCAACTTTTTTTGTATTCAAAGGCATGTTCTTAGAAAAGGTGATGCAATCAAAATTCATTCTTTGTTGTTTACATTTCAGTAAAGCGGAATAAATCAAATTAAACAGTTTTGCACGTCAGAATTTAGCAGCGAGATTGAATGCCAAAAAATTGCTATTTGATGGGGGAAAATATCACGGACCAAATGTAGGTTTATAATACGTTGCAAGTGACCATAAACAACGCTATGATTTGTGTAGACATCATAATGAAATTGAACACAAACCTTACCGTCGTTTGCCTTGTGTTCCTTGGCTTCATATCGGGTTTAAGGATGAACCTGTATCTTGAAATTGATCATTCAATTTAATCTATACCTGTTATATCAGCGTCAGAGAATCACCCACAGGAATGCGTTAGACAATCAACAAGATATGATGGACCTACTGAAGAATAAGATAGACTCACTTGTTGCTGAGGTACTTTTGTCACATTTTCATGTTATTTTCAAATAAGCGATCAACTTATCTGAACATCGTTTGATGGAAGTTAATGTGAAAAAGTTCAGTGTACGTTTACTGGCAAATGGACTAAGACATTAGACCAAAACTGATTTTGCTTAACTACAAAGTTACCTTCCATTCCATTCTAAACAACACTTTCAAAAAGTCATAACAGTTTAAAAAAGACCACAGCAACGACTGTATGAAGAAGCACAAACAATGCAACAAGTGAATTTATATTATGTTTTAAATCAATGAAACGCATTTTACCACTTATGTTTGTCTTTGGCAGAGATTTCTTAACTTTTAAAAGCACTTTTGAAACGTGACAAAATAAAGCCGAAAGCCTTGGTGAGAGCGTCATCTACTGCTGTGTTAATTAATTACACCATCACTAACATCAAGCTGACAGAAGCTAAAACAAGAGAAAGAAAAGCTGTTAACGAAGTGGAAGAGTTGACTGATGTGCTCAGCCAAAAAGTCATCGATCTCGAAGAAGCACGGTGGACGCTGCATGTACTCAGCGAGCAGGTGATGAACGCGCTTGGCAAAAACTGAAGAAATAGATCGATAGTTTACATTCTGCTTGTCATTCATCAAGAAGTTTCTTGTTAAAAATTGATGCTGCAAACGTATTCATGGTAATTTCCCCAAATGATTCAGAAAGATTTCTTTATTCTATTTTATGATTGAATGTTGCGTGATATTCTGCACAGCACTTTGGATCGTAGTCTCGTAATCTCACGCAATAAAGCGTGTAAATAATTTCCAATCCCAAAAAGAATTTCATGCAAAACTTGCATCTGCATTCACCAGCGTGCACTACAGCTAAAGTAAGTCATTTTAGTGCCTTCCATATTGCCTTGTAAAGATGTTTTTTAATGAAGTGAGATGTGCTAGTTGCAGATCCATAGAAACAGTGAACAATTCCACGGAGAGTGAAATCGAATACGACATTGTTTGGGAAATTACATATGAAAAATGTCTGGAAGGGAAAGTATGAGATTTACACAAGTTTCGTCACCTCCGAACTGTTTCAGTTGAAAGTTCACACACAAACAGTTTTTAGCTTATAATACAAATTGTGGCAGGTTTCGGGTGGTGAAGTGACCATACAAAATTTATGTTTACGAGAAACCGAACTGTTAAATGTTAAAATAATTAATGATTAAAGATAGTTGCTTATATTTCAGTCAAAGTTTCTCAGAGATTTTGAACACTGTCAGGAAAGAGAATAAAAACAGCTTTCACGAGCCAAATTATGTTTTCAAAAGAAACAGAGAAGTTTTGTTGAAACTTTGAATGAATTCTAAGCTTAAGATAATCTGAAAACGCAAACAGATTGAAAAGAAATTTAATATGGGTAAAAAATTTCAATTTCTCTTGTGTTTAATCCTATGCAATTTCAAAGTTTAAATCCGTTCTTCCACTGCCCTCTCTCAGTCTTTGCTTTCTGATTTTAAAATTGCGTCCCTGGAAAAGATGCTGCCAATCATATAAAACAATGACTTGTTATTCCATAATTATGGCTGCAAAGAAAAATGAAAGAACGTAAGTGAGGGTTGTCGTCTGGCTATGATTTTGTGCTTTAGGTTTTCAAATGTTCGTGAAGATTCAGCACAAAATTCATAGTCCTTTCATGGCTACTGACATCATTTCGTTTATTTAAAAGTCTTGTACGAGAGGCCTTGAAGCTGGAGTAATTTTAACATCAACTGCTTTATAATCAGGTTTTGGTTAAAAACTGGGCGTTTTTCAATTTCACGTGAATGTTTACATTTATCTTGAATTCATTTTGCAACAAGAAAACACGTTCCATTTGCAGGAAACGTTCCAACTCAGCGATATATCTGTGCAAAATATGTCAGTCAAGGTGTTGAGTAGAGTTTATTGACACAAACAATAAAGAGATTCGAGCAGGTTGGAGTCANAACGCTGGGTCACAAAAATCCTGTTTGAGCAGATTGCCTCGTTGAGAGGTGCTCGGCGAGGCAATCTAGTTATGTACTTTTTGTCATAATTTGGAGTGATGGCCGGATTTATGTTGAATGCGAAGCCGTGATAATATCAATCTTTTGCTGTGCGGTGCGAGCGCTTTGTCGAAAAGGATATAAAAATCAAAGCGTGTTCTGAACGAAGCCAACGTCATTTCTACAATTCTTGGCTTTAGCATAGTGGCAAAGGTTAGATGATAAAATGGATGCCGATTTTGCGCATTTGACCTAAGGTAACCTCGGACGATGAAACGCTGGAAACACTGCTCGTTTCTGCAATAAGGTGAACGTAGCGGGCCGGAAGGACGTTTGTGCTTTACTCACTGATTCCACTATAAACCTAAAGTTTCAAACGTGAAACCTAACCCCTAAACCTAAACCGCTCAACCTAAGCCGCTCAACCTAAACCGCTGAACCTAAACCCTAAACCTAAACCGCTCAACTTAAAGCCCAAACGTAAAGCAAAACGGAAGATATGAAGAGAAAAGTGTGGACACTTGTGCAACAACTACTACCAAAACGAAAGTCCCAATGCTAAGAGCCGAACCGAAAATCATTGGCATACGAGCCCTGGAACATGTCTGTTAGGCTGTGAGGTCGCTGCCGTCTGAATGATAAATTCAGCGTTTTATCTGAGCCGCTTCATGCCAGGCGGATCCGCAATTACCACCTTGACGCAGAAACGAGCAGTATTTCCAGCGTTTTCATCGCGCGAGGTTACCATAGGTCAAATGCGCAAAATCGGCATCCATTTCATCATCCACCCTGGCATAGGCTTTGCAAAGCCAACTGCTTCTCGTGACATTATCTTATCTTCAACAAAACAGCTAGATGCTGCTCAAGTATCATTATCAGTAACTTCGGGTTTTGGTGAAAGTTTGGAGGAAAAGATAAGACAAAAGGAAGCGGAGTCACATTTTCTGGCTGAAAATTTGGAAGAGGCGATAAAGCAACAAACAGAACTGGATGCAACCTTGACGACTTTAAATAGAGAGGCAAGTATAGTTTTTTCAAATATTTTTATGCAGAAAACTTTAATTTTGATACCAAAATGAGACAAAGCATATAAAATGTGTTTTAAGTGTTTTTAACTACTTGTTCAGTAAATTACGCTTTTGTTTACCTGCTGCTGTTGATTCCTATAGATTCCCACCTTTTTACGTACAAAACCTTTTATTTGCGTGTTCATTTGTAAACATTTTTACTATGTTCCTTTGTAATTTTTTTACTTTTTGATTTATATACCAGTCTTTTATCCTCCTGACGCTTTGCAGCTAAAAAATTCCAACGAGCGTTATCAATCAACTGCTTGCAAAGCAGCGGAACTGCACAGAAAACTTCGCGACGCTGAAAGCACGGCGGCTGCGGCTAAAGCAGAAGCTCGAGAGAAAACTGCGTGCATCGCGAAGATTGAGGAAAAAGTGAAGAAGATAGAAAAGGAGGTCGAGATTTGTTCCTTGCTCAATTCCGAATTTCCGTTTTTTCAAACATGCAAAAGCCTCACTTGTTAAATATTTGAAATTAGGCTTTAAGACATCGTGTAAACCCCGTGAACTACCAACCATAGGATACTGCAGTTAATCCGTGTACAAGTTGCATAGAGATGTCATGCTTTCAACGACCGTGTTGTGTGAGATATTCCCGATCATTCGTTTTCAGCGTTACGTCAGTCACGCCTTTCTTGACCGTATTTTTCCTCAATAACCTGTCTAGCAACAAGTGAAACTCTGCTTGCTGCAGTAGATAAATTGCATGTATAAACTGTATATTTTCTTTTTCTTTTATTGATTTAAATAGTGAGTTAACAATAATTAAAGCGATTACAACTTTTCATTTCAATCTCAAATTATATTGGTCAAAGTCTTGGTTTTCTTACTCTCAAAGGCATAGTAAAAACATTCAGGCATAATTTCCGCAAAACCAGCGTTGATATCATCCAACTTTTGCTATCATCCAAATAGTCTTAATGAATTTTGTTTTTTTCAGGCGAACGAACTTACAGAAAATAAGATCTGTGCCATTTGCATGGAAAACGAAAAAAACATTGCTTTCTCACCTTGCGGTCATGGTACATGCAGGAACTGCGCGCAAACTTTGTCCAAATGTCACATCTGCAGAGGGAAAATAAAAAACAAACTACAGATTTACCTTTGAAAAGCTTACTGCGGAAACCAAGTTTGCCTTTGACTGAAGTTGATGGAGTTACACGCAAGGGTCCTTTTTACTGTATAATAATCTGCCGTTAGCAAAAAGATTATATGATTTTCGTCATTTCATGAGGAAGTTGTATTTTATCATGATTCTGCCCAAATAGTATTTATCTCGAAAAACATGTGCCTCTTGCTGATAATGTTATTCTAATTCTATGCAAAAAATGGTGTTGGTTTATTTAGAAAAACCCTCGCTTTTTTGGTGATGCTGACCAATTCACTTGCCGCCAGTGGAAATGTTAAAAGATTGGGCTTGAATGGGGCAACACTCCTGTTCACTATATAAGCTTGACAACAAAGTAAATGTAAACTTTATGGGATTTGGATGAAGCGATTTTTGCACAGGCAAACTTTGCAAATTTATTTTAAAACATTTAAAATGTTGCCTGCAGCCTTGTTCATAAGATCTATTGCAATTCTACACATGCTTGCTCGCAGTTATTTAGTACATCTTAATGAAACGCTCAAATATTCTGCAGCAGTCAGTCTTTTATCCCTGCTCAGGTCTATTTAAAATATACAGTGTTGGTATAATTTGCCCCACCATGGCAAAATTGTTCCCATCACCACCAAAGCTTACGGAAACGTTTTAGGTTAGCAAGCACGTGTTTGAACATCTCAAAAACCATTTCCAAGCTCAACTGATCCTGAAAAGAAAGTTGTTGTATGTGGGAAAAGTTTTGTTATTTCAAAACCAAGCACATGTCGCTCCTCACAAATCGCGGGTGGTACGGTTCCAAACGGCACGAAAAATACTCGAAAACATCCGAAATTTCGCCAATAGCTTTTATTGATGGTCTGTACAAGACCCATAGCGTGATATGTTCGAAGCTGATGAAAGTACGTGCAAAAAAGTAAACTAGGTTGAGACATGAAAATGTTATTTTTATGATATTTTTTGTGAATTCGTGCACACAAGGTGTATTTTGCATTGACCGTAAATTTGGCATCGTTTTCTTGTCGTCAGTGGTTCATGTACTTGCGCCGATTATTGCTGACGTCAAATCAGGAAATGTATTGTGGATGGTTGACTGCACGGCGGGAGGCAACATCGTGTTGCTTTGGTCGGTCATGTTGCTTTGTTGGTCACAGCGAGACATTTCGCTCAATTTTCAAGAATCAAAATTCTAGCACGGACCTGTGTATTTAAAAACCTTTGGAAAGGCAACGAAATGCAGGCTGTGGTATTTTTTTCATTCCGCGGTGTTGAATGACAATAACTGGAACATGTTTCATATACAAATAGAACATCACAAGATTTGCAGTAAAAACTCAGCTCACTCCATCCCAAGGGAAATTATTGAACAGCAAGATTTTTGGCGCTTGGCAAGCAATCATCGAAGGTAGAAACGACTCACGTGTGTTAAATCTGCTTCTCTTCAATAATATTTTGATTGATCTGCTAAACCAAAGCGCTTGGTTGGCCTACCAAATGAAAATGTCAAAACGTTTTTGCCGCCAACTGGTACAATTGGCTTTCACTATATTCTTGTTGGAATATTCAGGTGCACTTTGCCCGCTCCTGGAAACCCCCCTTGACTTCAAGCAAGTTTTGAACAGGCGCAGTTCACAAATTTCTTCTTAAACAGGTAAAGATGTGGCCCATAGGCTTGTTCATAAGATTTATTGCAATTACAATGCTTGCTTGCAGTAATTTACTGTAGCACCTCTTAATGAAACGGTCAAAAATTTCCTCAGCAGTCAGGTCCTTGAATTAAAAACAAAATTCGGTCGACTCCAACCTTACGAATATACTTGGCCCACAATCTACTTGTTTTCTTGGAAACTACGCTACAATCCGAGTCTTTTGATACTTCGGATGACCTTCTGGGATTTGGGGTTCAAAAGTTATGATCTAACGTAATAAAAATATTTGAATAATTAGCTAATTAGATAATCAATTAATTTGTTTACTTTATATCATAACCATTGAACCAGAAACGCTAGAAAGTCGATCAGAGTCCCAAAAAGACGCGGACTCGAGCCTAGTTTCCAATGAAAACTTCAGCGAAATACTTTGGCCTAGTGGTTGAGCCGGTAACATCAGCTAAAATGGCCCAAAAATACTTCACTTACCACGTCACTCACAAAAAACGCAGCCGCCAACCAAACATTTTTTTTCGCGTACAGTCTAGAAGCGTGCCGAATCTTTTGAGGGTTTGAAATGCTTTTTAGCGCAATCGGCGGAGGAGCTATGGCGTTGGTAAGGCAACCGAAAAGTGGTGGTTTTAGGCCGAAATCTAGGTACGATAAATTCGTAGACCGGCTCTCAAGTTGAACTCACAGTCAAAAAAACAAATATGTGCAATGCCAGGGTTGGACGAACTCGTTCAACATAAGAGTCACTGGCAGAAAACCGTAAACACCAGAGAGCCGCAAAATTAGTTTGTAGAGACAAATGCAGTTCGTTAAAGAATGCAAGTTTCACATAAAATGTCCAAAATCGAATCGCATGGATTCCTTGGCAACGAACCTTTTAATATAAACACATTGATAAATGAAACAACCATCGAATATGAGGCGACAACTTGCTATCAGTTTGAGATACTGCTATTCAGCTAGAAGAGCCACGCAAAGCATGTCGGCAAGCAACATTTTGACCACCATTGGCATGTGCGTTTTATACTGGTTCTATTTGATATTATCCCTGTTTTCGTGAGCATAATATCAAACGAGATTTTAGCACAAAATATTTTATAAACTAAATTTAATTTTTCCTTCACTATCGGAAATTCCTTCCCTATTTAATTCAACTTTGCGACATAATCAACCCCGACTAGCATGTGTCAGCGATATTATAACATAATATTTGGAAGAACAATTTAGGCTGCTACCGACGTCAATTCAAAGCGTTCATTTGTGTTCATCTTTCAGTGAATGCAGCGGGCACCACAGGAGACAAGTGTATCTGCTGCAAAATAAGTTCAATAAGAAACGTTGAAAACCGAGATTGTGCGTGTTCAAAAAATACTAAATGCTTGAAACAAAGACCGAAGTCACAGCCACCTTTATCCTAAAGTTTCTAGTTCAAAATGAAAGCACAAAACTGTAGATATTGAATTATTTTGTCATGAACGTCGCTAGAACGCATTTGGTCTCGAGAAGACTCTCAAAAACTAAAAGCTTTTAAGGGTATGTTATTTAAGGAACGTCAAGGTTATCATCTGTGAGGTATGGTTTAGTGTAAAATGTTCCACCAAGAACAACATACTGACTTCTGTAAACTTTACACATAGTATTGGAATTGCTCCATCGTCCAACCAAATTTTTATGGCTTTTGCAATGAAACATTCAGGTAACCAGAAATAGATATCGCACAGACGGTACTCTTTAATCAGGTTCCCACCCTCACCGCTTGTGTCTTCAGTGCATGAGTGCTTGCACAAGCTGAAGCATCTCTGCAGAGCTCTGTTGTGATCGGAAAGCCCGAGCGGCAAGTGGGCAAAGCTTCACACTGTGGCGACAAGCACATGCCACGATCACTCTATTATTGCTTGTTCGCGCCACTTATATATGGGTGTTGTTCTTCGCGCACATCCCGTTCGTGGTGAATCACACATTCGACGCAACGCCAACGGAAAGGTTGCAACAGCTCCATCCAGAACTGAAGTCATGAAAGTTAAATACGATTTTTTGTCATTAGATTTCATTTTTGGTATATAACATCTTTGATCAGTACATAAAGTCGGACTACATTTTCGTCCAAATCTTTTGAATGGAGCTCTACCTTTCTGATAAAGACACGTGCAGTTGCAGCCGATAATAACCGAGGTGGCAAGGCGGATATGTGTAGCGTCAGCTCACTGTACAGGAAGTGATAAAAATACAGCCGTGAAGGAATGAGCAACAAAAGGAGTTCAGCGTAACGCATTGCAAAGTACTGTTTTTCCTTGTTTGCCATTTTATTACACACGTGGTGATCATTACACAGTATTTGACTCTATCTCTTTTGGATGTTATATGTAATGTTGTTCGATGCAAGGTTCAACAAGGTGCCATTGCAAACCATAACTTGTCAGAATCTTATGATGCTAAAAGCAAGCTTAATTCAATCGTTCTACAGCGAAAAATTGTTGCGGAATATGTGGATGACATGACTATGCATGCAATTTCTGGTTTGTGTCCTCTCAGTCAACAGCAGCACTACCCTTGTGAAAAGGTTGTTGGTTTTCACATATACTGCCTTCTCTGTTAGAAACTCAGCTCTGGTCAAAATGCGCACTAAATGTATAAACATAACTACCACCATCATGGAAAAGGAATGAATTTCAATATTTGCTCAGGTAAACCATAAACACGCTTGTGGGATTTTTCAAAGTTCTAGACTTTACGACACGGAGAACTCCAACACGACTTATACACATCGTGTAAAAGTTTTGCAAACAAACGTTGTACTCCACAGACTAATGAAAGGAAAGAGGAGCGTTTTTGACCTGTGGCAATTACTATTTTACGCAAAACAGAACAATGTCTCTCGTAACCAGGGTTGCCAGGTCCAGATGGACAAAAAATGCCAAATTGAGCATAAACAATGCCAAACAAGTTGAAACAGGCTGGTGGCTGTCAGGTTTGAATTACCTGGATGAGTAATGGCAAAAGTGCAATGTTGCTATGGAACCAAACCTAGATTTATTGCAAATAAATAAACAAAAAATTGTTAATCTCCAAACACACCATGTCATCTTATACGTATTTTTATTTGGCAATTTCTATAAGTTTTTGAACCAATAAAATACAGGTTATGAAAATACAAATCTGCACCCTGCCATAATTTTTAATTACTTTCTTTGAATATGGCACACAGCTCACAAGCGTCTGATATTTGTCACAACTCCGCAACCGTCTTCTATCACAAAATGCAGTTGCAGAACCCACACGGAAAAACTAATCGATTCCCAGATCCAGGTGGACCAAATACGCCATATCGCTAGTGAAACCACGCCAAATAACGTTAATACCGTATTTACTCAATTGTTAGCCACCCTTGATTGTAGGCCACTCTTGAATGTAAGCCGCAATGAAACGGTGTGAAAAATTGATGTAAGCCGCACTTGAACATAGGTTACCTAAGCCTGTGAGATACTTTCGCGTACAGCACTTTTCGCGTTTATTCGTAACCCTGGTAATGATGCTTCACCACCGCAACTGCCTTCTGTTCATTATAATTCCTCCTGTGACGGACGTGGACGTGGTGGTGAAGAGAAGAGAATGCGAAAAGAGAGTTTGGTCGAAATATGGTAGCCAAGGAAAGATTGAACGTCATCTATCTTTCGACAAGGTAAGGAAATAAAAATAAAAGCTGCCCTTGATTTCAAGCCGTCCTTGATGATAAGCTGCACGAAATGATGAAAAAAACTTACTAGGCCGCGGCTTACCATCGAATAAACACGGTAAATGTTAAACAGGCTGAATATATTCTCAAATATAAGCTGAAAGCAGACAAGTTTTAAAAAATGCCAAACAACATGTTTTCACTACCAACACCAGTAAAAAGGACAAAAACATGCCAAACTACGGCGTACATGCTGAATAGAATTTTGTCTTGTCAAATCATTTCAAAAAAGGTCAGATTTCTGAAATTTGGCATTAAAAATACCAATCGGGCAACCCTGTTCGTCACAGTCTGGCACGGGATGATGTAAAAGGCGAGATCATCGTTTTGTCAGTAGGAGGTCTGCTGTTCGAACTGTTTGTTTACTATGATTGCACCGCTAATTAAAGTCTACGCTTTGGTCGCGNNGACAAGAGCAAAATACGGTTTTATGTTAGCTAATGTTACTATGTGTAGGAGNNTTTCAGTGCTAGAGTACGTCTCTTGCACTCTTCCCAGGTTAGCATGNGATGCTGTCATACTGCGTTTCAACAAGCATAGTGAAGTTTCTACTAGCTGCGGCAGTGTTACCTTATCTGCAAGAATAGTCGGATTTACAAAAGCTGACATATTGTTTCATTGCATTTGGCTTTGTTGAGATATTATTTCATTGTTTTGTTTCAATAATTGCACAGCTGCACTCTCAAATGGTAGTAGCACTTTATCAGCATAAAAACAAATTTACGAAATGATAATGTGCACATGTAGTCCCTAACCTTCAAGGTGTGCGTTTGGCAAAACAAATACCTACAAAAGCCAAAGCACCTCTAGTTCAATTTTGTACCATACCATAAAACTGACAGCATATTCAATTTAACTACATATAAGTGTTACAAAAGCCACAACATACAAGTGTTAAAACGTACAGATAAATGTCTTTAACTCAGTACCTTTCCCTGCTTGGAGTAGTTTCTTTTCAGATATAAATGCCATGAAATTCACTTGGACTCGACAAAGATTCTTTTCATGAGACCAACTGTAAAAAAGGACCAAGCACACACTCAAGCAGCTGATGAATAATCTTATTTCCATTTTTAACTCTTTTTTCTGTAGGATCAATGACAGCAGGGTTGAATTTAGTGTCAAATATGTATTTGAGAGGTAGGTTCACGAGAAATTGGCTGTCACAAACAGAAACATGAAAAGCATGTTGTGCTTAACGGATCATGAGTTCTTAAAAGTTACAATGTAATGAAATCGTGACGCCATTTGGAAAATTCGGAGGACATATTGGAGGTCGGGATGGGAAGCGTTTTAACCCTTCCCGCACGCCAGTATCTGGAGCATCTGCCGTTACAAGCACCTACCACACAATAGCCTGCACTCAGGAGAATTTGGGTACCTAAAGAGGAAATATATTTCAAATGGTAGTTGCTAATTAATCTGCGCTTATAGAAAAAAGTAGGATTACTTTTTAGAAGGCAACGGCATTGCTGTGTGCAGTCGATTCTGCCAGTTGCGATATGTCGGCTAATGTCTTATTGAGACAGCATCAAGAACAGGAACTTTGGTAAAAACTGTCTTGTTTAACTGGAGCTGATTATTGTTGATAAAATACATGCTGCTGGCGTAGAAATAGCCATACGTATTTCTTAAAATGTAAATCCAAGTATAAAGATTTTAGTTACTTTTACATCTTATA
>JGI24159J19872_10010415_pt1 | contig 12197 bp, 5 predicted proteins | sample Ectturendosymbi4_FD_19872 | JGI IMG/M metagenome (IMG submission 19872)
TCATTGGAAACTAGGCTCGAGTCCGAGTCTTTTGAGCCTTTGATTGACTTTCTAACGTTTCTGGTTCAAAAGTTATGATCTAAAATAAACAAATTAACTCTTTGGCGTGTGCTAGAATTTGGGGATTTTCGCAAAAAAAAGCCTAAACGCACGTGGCTTTGCGCAGGAATTTCTCTGGTCTGGTATGCTCTACAGACCCGGTAAAAGTCTCAAAAAACGTGGCAAGTCTTCTAGTCTGCACTCGAAAAAAAATTTTTTGCTTGCGGGGTGTGGGTTTTTTGTGAGTGACGTCATAAGTGGAGGACTTTTAGGCCACTTTGCCTGGCCCTGGGCGCCAACTGTTAGGTGGTAGCATTTCGCTGAAGGTTTTACTGAAAACTAGGCTACAATCCGAGTCTTTTGAAAAAATTTTTCATCATAGGTGAAGTAGTTTTTGGGTCATTTTGGCTCAGGTTACCTGGCCTCGGGCCCAACCGCTAGGCCAAAGTATTTCACTGAAATTTTCATTGGAAACTAGGCTCGAGTTTGAGTCTTTTGAGCCTTTGATCAACTTTCTAGCGTTTCTGGTTCAAAAGTTACGATCTAAAATAAACATTAATTATGTAATTAAGTAATTACTCAAATATTTGTATTACTTTAGATCATAACTTTTGAACCCGAAACCCCAGCAGGTCATCCAAAGTATCAAAAGACTCAGATTGTAGCCTGGTTTCCAATAAAACTTCAGCAAAATACTACCATCCAACGGTTTGTGCCCAGGGCCAGGTGAAGTAGGCCAAGATAGCCTAAAAGTCCTCCACTTATGATGTCACTCACAAAAAATCTGCACCTCCAACCAAAAATTTTTTTTCGAGTACAAACTACAAAACTTGCCGAGTCATTTGAGCCTTTCAACAGCTCTCTACCGCTTTCGGCGCCATAGTTGCACATGTGCAAAGCCGCGTGCGATCCGGGTTGTTTGGTGCAAAAATCCTCGAAAGCAGCTGGATATGAAAGTGTTAAACTGTCTGCAGTACTGCTGCATACTCTACTCTAAAGTCTCCTAAATACTTATACCATTTTTGATGCACAATTGCATCGGTTTGAGTTTTTTTTTAAATTTGCCGCACACATGCCTAATTACCATCTACTTGATCCAACAGTTTCTGTTATTATTCTCATGATCATTTTCTACTTCTGCATATGTGTACAACTGCAGCAGAATGAATCAAGTCACTGAATGACAAAGAACCACACAGTGCTTTGAATCAGGGTATAACTTGCAGTTTTGAAAGCCTAGCAGAGACAGATAGGCTTTCAAAACTTGGTTAAATTACAAATACTTGCAATGGTCTTCAAAAATATTTTTAAAGCAGATTCCAATTTGTGTTGCTTTGTGGGAACAATAGGATAGCTACTTTGCTGGTGCTCTACTGAATTGCTTCTTATGAACGATGTTATCTGTTCAAAATTGGGAGCAATTATTAATATTAGACCTTCAATTTATCAATTACAATTGAATTTACATTTGACTCCATCACTGTTCAGGGCAATGCAAAACACACTTCGCCAGATTAACGTTCACTGTTCTTTGCCAGATTAATGCTCACTCTTCACAAGGCACTCACAGTGACTCAACTGATACACAGATGAAATATGTTGGTCTCATCACATGCTTTCAGTATGTTTGGTCAGACATTGTTTCTTTTCACCTTAATTGCCTTTATCACCAAGCACATACTGCACATGTGCTTCCAATGTTTGGAAACTGGGGACAATACATTCCACAAAACAGGGTTTCTTAAATGCTTTGAAAGCATGTGCTTACACTTACAACCCAATTGTTATAATACTAAAGGAACTAGGTAAATGTGCAACCAGTGCAACTGATACAATGTTTCGAAAGTCATGGTGCATGTACCACAAAATTACTAAATAGCACATTATATTTAGGCATTTAGTCTTTCACAAGTTCGGAAAAGCGTTGGTTAAGAGATCTCATGATAAACAATCATTATGCTAAGTGTTTTCGTTTGATTGAGCTGTAATGCCAAGTTAATAAATCGTATGTATGTAGTTCAGCAGTTTCATTCAATGCAGCTGTTGCTCAAATGTTTTCAGGAGTGCATGAGATTAAAGCAGAAGTTTCTTTGGGCATGTCTGATTACTGAAAGCTGAAAGTTGCTGCTTTTGTGCAGATGATGCAAGCCATACCTCCTTGGCAGCAGCAGCAGCAGCACTTGCCTGCACCGTGGCAACATCATAGTGGCAACATGCCTGCTGGACCTGGAAGTCATCCCTCTGGTCCACAGCCTTTGATGATGGTTCGCCCTGAGCCTACAGGTCTAGTGAAACTCGAAAGTGAAATTGAGAAGGAAGAGAAAGAAGTGGAAACAAAAATAAAAGATAGTGAGAACAACTTGCAACAACAACACAAAGTAATATTTTATGACGTTTGTGGATTGGCTGAAGTTTTAAGTATAAATAGTAATTTAGACATTCCTTATAACTTTTGTGATACATATTTAGTCCCTATTTATTTGTAAAAGCATACTGAGGTTTGAACTTGTGTTTTTGAAGTACAAAAATGCATTTGACATGCTATATATAGGGATGATAATAATCGCAAAATTCCTGATGTTTTTGTTATAAGTGAAACATGCCTGGAGTTAACTGCATTCTTTGCAGACCAAAGCAGGTAGTAAGCTTATGACAAATTAAAACAAGTTTGGGGGGTGTAGATTGATAAGCGCATTGTGATCGTCTGTTTCGAAACTGGCGTTCTTTTGTAGAGATGTTTGCAGCTGCAGTTATCTTTGACTTGTGAAGGTATTTGAAAACACTTCGAGGAACTCTTTTGACTCCAAGCCAAAGTATGATCAAGTCATTGATGTACCTTTGCAACACAAAGTCGTTTGCCTGTTTGGGTAGCTAAGAGGGCCTGCCATTTTCAGCTCGCCACTGCAGTACGTACCTCGTAGTGCTCGTACCGTATCTTCCTCTTTTGGGGGTATTTTTGTGTCTTTACATTGAAATTCAAAGGCTTAGCTGCTTCGGAGGCCACTTGAATCCCTAGTTCTATATTGGAGTTTAGTTTTTACTGTATTAGGATTGATCACGTTTTTCCTCATCTGCATATGCTGTGTTGTTGTGTATCTTTAAAATCGGGAACCGCTATAAATAAATTCATCTCTTAAAACAAGTTTCCCCTGGTCTGCCCACTCATGTTGATTCTAGAATCAGTTACAGACTGAAGGAAACCCGAGAAATGCCCCATACTGACTCTGACATTATTATGTAATATCTGAAGGGTTTCTTGTCAGCAAGAATGGCGCCATAAATGGTCTCTGCTTAAGCAAAACATTTAATTTTGTCATCCTGTTACAACGAAACTCTTATTTTTGCATGCAAGGGCATAGGGTGGAAGAAATAAAAAAATGGTGGTTATAAGTTCCAGCGCGTGAAGTTTACTTAAAAGTGAAATAGCACTGTTATTATTAGATCTTCACAGTTTGTGCAGGCCACTGTCTTCAGCATGGCATTAAAGCCAGTGCAACACTACGAGTCCAAGCAGAAATATTTTCTAGGAACCACAAATTAGTTTAGGATGTAACAAGACAAGGTGATAATTAGAGAAGTTCAGTGGTCACAGGTTGTCTAAAAATAGCTAATCATAACTCATTTTGCAAGCAGCAATGGAAAGTTAATTATCTTAAGATTGTCCGTATTGGTGTCATGCTTGCACTTGTTGGTTATCCGAAACTGCTTTTTTCCTGTACAGTCATGATGAAAAATCAACTAATTGAGAGTTATAAAAATTGTTCCCTCACGAACTAATATTACTGCATGTCACAGTTCAGTGTTATTATGAGGAAAACTAAATTAAAACAAAATTCGTTATACTGGTTTTGTATCCTTTAGAATGTCACGAGTTGTCTGTGGCACCCCATCTCTCCGCTTGCTTGCGCTGGGTAGCACGCGGCTACTGTACTTTCGTCTTGTACTGTATACTGCATCGATGCCAAGTCAATGTCAGCATCACGCGTCAACCTTTTCAATGCACCCATCCATAAACGCCGAGCACGAGGCTTGAAAAGTCGCAAGGACTGTTTTTCAAGTCTTCAGACGCGACCGGGAATAAAATCTTGTCTACCAGCTTCAGAGATGCGACCTCAACCTATTGTTGTGTTATGTCGGTAAAACCGATCAGCATTTTGAAGTTTTATGCCTAAACGTCGGATTGACGTAATATTGGCGTTTAGAATTAGAGCAAAAGTTTGCTGCATACTTGCGGATGCAGTGAATAATAAAAATATTCCAAGTACGGCGTACATCATCCGATTTTTCCTACTAACCTACTCATTATAGAAATGTGTATTTTATGAAGGTTAATTTATACTATTGGGTAAGGCTATCTCATCTTGATTTGCCTGAAAACTATATCCGCGTTGTTCTTTCCAGTTATTATTGTCTTTGATAATAATTTCAAGGTTTTAATGGCTCAACAAGAACAACAAATCAAAACTGCTGTTCAAAAGGCTCAAGATGAATTTCGTAATTCCTGTGCTACACAAGTGGGAATTTCACTGGATTCCATGGACCTTATACTTCAACCCATAATAAGCTCTTGCACTAAAGATTCGATTGCTGTGAGTTTTTGTTTAAGAATATTTGCTAGTACCGTAGAATCATCTTTTGGTTGTTTTCTACTGGCTCTTAGCTGTGGTCATTTATAGCGGAACAAACACTTTTACGCATTGCTGTGTTTGAAATACCTTGCATGTCTCATGTGTTTTTGTTTTTATTTTGCTGTATTTAAAACACAGAGCCGAAGCAGAAGGGTGACATTTGTTAATCGTGTTGTGTCGCGTCGCATGTGGTAAAAAATTCTTCGCTTAAATTAAAGCTTAAATGGGTTTGCTTCAAGTCGTTGTGAAATTCGCTCAACACGCGTTGATAATATCTTTCGAAAACCGCCGAAAATTATAGCATTCTGTTTCAACCGTGATGCAAGCAATCTGGAACACGGATCATCAGTTCACATCTTGTTTTGTGTTGGATAGTAAAATGTGGTAAACCCATTTAAGTAAAAATTTGCATTCGAAAAATTGCTGACTAGAATTTTTCGTCTGAATAATTGCTATAGAAAATACTTAACGTTGTTATTACGCTCGCGTACCAAGATTAGGCACATGTCACAACACATCGGTTTCATTTTATATTGAACATCCTCCGAGTCAAAGATGCTATTCAAGTAAATAGATAGATCAACAAACATCACTGGTTGTACTGGTATTCGAATTTGTTTCTGTTTTTTTTCCTAAAGTAGCACCACCCGTAAATGGTGCAAACCAAATTTCCTAAAAATTTGCAGATATCCAGAACCTTTCGACTGGAATTGTGTGCCAAGCTTTAACGTCCTCCAGGCAACTTGCTTTTTGTGTGGTATGGCAGTTAAGATGCCCTTCAGCAATGCATCTTTTTTAAGAATGCAAAAGATGCATTAAACCTTGGCTAATGGTCATAAAGGTATCATAATGTAGCCAGAGAGAGCGGAAGTATGGCCTCATACACGATGCAGCACTGATTGTGGTTAAATTTATTTTTTTATATCATAAAAATTGAAGTCCATGTAGAAACAGGGATTATGACATGCGCCGTGAACAACGATGTAGTTCATGAATCTTTCACAGCGTTCTGAGTGAATTTGTCATGTAAATTTTGCGTGACTATCATGGTGTTGTCAAGCGTGTTACATACTTTTGTAAGACCAAATTCTACAAGTTTTGTTACCATACGTTTTCGCTGTACGTTACAATAAGTAAAGTGTTTTCACATTGATTTCTTTAGCAGTGTACATCTTGGCAAGGGCGGATGCAGCCAGTAAGGTTAGGGGGGCGATTTCAGAAATATTTGTTGGTCACTACGGCTTCTCTAGTGTAAGATGGATGAAGTATACTTCACAACACTGCTGCGACGAAACAATGGACGGCAACATGGCCTTATATCGCGATTGTTGTTTTCCGAATTGTACAAAATCTTGGTGAATAAAGTTACTTACGTAGGTTTTGGAGGGGCGATCGACCCTGTGTTACGTTTGAAATACGGGATGTGCTAGGAATTTTACAACTCCGTTACTTCATGAGTAACAAGCACGTTTGATCTGGAAACATGGTTCGCACACTATAGCTCCGTCTGTACATGAGGTTCATATCTCCAAATGTCTACTACTTTAAAATGGTGTGCGTGGTTCTATATAGCCGGTCAGTGGATCACCTGTTATAGATCTGAATTGTGACTTAAGTCTTGGGTGACTTTTTGCAGAATGGAAAAACTTGGATTCTGGCCAATTCGGGCACCCGTGAGCACTGTCAAGTTTTGGCCAGACAACTTCTTCATCGAGTTGTTTCTGCTACTTCTCAGGTGAATTTGCGTTGTTAACATGTGTTCGCATCAGTGATCCTGGCCGTTGTTGGTGTTCATGCTGCGTTTGGCGTTACATATCAGAGTAGTGATATGCCGAGTCCGACCTGCCTTACATTCTTGTCCTGTGCCGATATTACTCTATCAGGAAACTCCTCAAACCGACTATCATGCAATCTTGATAAGATTTTATCAATGTATTAATCTATTGGTATCGCGATATATCAATGTTATTATCGACTTAAAAGACGTACTTCACTTTAGGACAATTTCGCTATAAAATACATGCTAGACCTTGGTAAAACCAAGGGTTAGAAATATATCTGCATATGAAAAGCTTCCTCTAGCATGAAGTGTTTTGTGCATGAGGGCATAATGACGTACAAAATTACTGCAATACGTTCTTTAGTCTGTCGGAGTTTCAGTTGAAAGCGTTTCATTGCGAAGAACTGCATGAGTGCAGTGTTCAAACTGATGCATTTTCTGAAGTCATCAAATAATGATTGCAGCTGAAGGAGCGTTGAGTCGAGCTACAACTGAATAAGCGCCCTGCGTGGTAGTTATTTCCTGCAAGAATGAAGGCGCAAACCATACAGACCAACTATCGCGATCTAACGGTTTTTCTGTTCAGTAGACCCAGTTGTCTAATTCGTGACTTCGAGAAGTTTACGTTACACGCTTTGCACGTCGAGAAAATCTAAAATACATGATACTTAGGCTGGGATGGTTGTTGATCGCTTGTATAAAAAAATTTTGGCTGCATAAGTCAATGTTCAAACGATTTGAGTACTTAGATAAAGCTTTGCAAATTCTCTAAAATATCGGTAGCAGCTGGTGCATTAGCATTGGTAGCAGCTGGTGCATTAGTATTGGTAGCAGCTGGCGCTTTAGTATTGGTAGCAGCTGGTGCATTAGTATTGGTAGCAGCTGGTGCATTAGGATTGGAAGCAACTGGTGCATTAGTATTGGAAGCAGCTGGTGCATTAGTATTGGAAGCAGCTGGTGCATTAGTATTGGAAGCAGCTGGTGCATTAGTATTGGTAGAAATGCTTGAAACCTTTGTACATCGCTGGTTTTCGAACCAACTAGTGTGCCGTTAAGTCAAAAACAATAAAAAATACGAAAATATTCTTTGTATAAAATATGAAGATGCTTGCTCAGTTGGTGAAATATAAACTCGGTAAACATCATAGTGTCTGATTCATTGCTTTGGGATGATTCCCTTCGATAGATACTGTACAAAAATTTCTTTTTTATTGTGCAATACGCATTTTTAGTTTATTCGGTGAAACGACTTTGATGTCATATGCACTGTTCTCCAATATCTGAGCGGAGAGCAGTTGTGTTTCGCTGGTACGTGTAGCGGACTGATTGAAGTAGCATGCTTAGTTTGAAATATATGAGTTTATATTACAAGCTCAATATAATCAACAGTGCGATACAAATCGAATAACATGTATTTCTTTGTAAATTAAATGTCTACTGGAAACTTGAAGTATCAAACTGTTTGATATGTCATTTCGCGGTGTGTGAGTGACATCGAAAATATTGCCTCTCGAATACACCGCCCAATGTTGTGATTCTCGCGCAAAGTAACAAAAGCTTTCGTAAAGAAAACTCTCAATAGCTTTTAGTATTGCACGAGTGAGTGAGACATTGTGTTTTGCAGCTAGCTTGATCTATTTATGATGATTTCCTCGTATTTTCATTGCTTTTTTTCAAACAAACGCTACCAAAGTCGTCGTGGCTCGGAAATGTCTGCGCTACCGTCAAACAATAAGTAGTATATTTGTAATACCTTTCAAATAACGTGCAAACATAAAAATATGCTCGTTATTTTGTATTGTTTGGGGGTTTGCGTCGTGCTTTTATCATTGGCCCACCAAATTACAGGTTACAAAATAGTTGGCTTTTGTTTCGTGGAGTTTGAGCCTCGTGTTTCTTTACTTTTATTGTCTATAAAATTTTGTTACTTGGAAAGCATTATTCGACCTGTCGTCTTTCCGATGAAGATAACATACAGCAATTTGTGTAATTTTGACTTGTTTTTACGTTGTCTTTGTTTAGGGACAGGACGACAACCAAACTACTGCATTCAACACTCAACTGCATTTAATTTATCTGATAAACGATGTGCTTCATCATGCGTCACGCAAAAATCTCACGGCTTTATCTAACTCTCTCGAAGAGGTCATTGTTCCAATATTCGCCACGGCACAGTCAAGTAAGGCGTTTCCTTGCGTTAGTAATTGCGACGGGCTCATCAGTTGCCCAGTATAAGCTACAACTTGGTTACTGCAACTTTATGCAGTAGAGCAGTGGTTCTCAAGCTTTTCTGCATGTTGACCCCCAATTAACGTATCCAATTTTCTGTAGACCCCGTGGTCTAGCCCAACAGTTACTAATACAAGGAATTGTTCTACACCCTACTGCGTAGCCTACTGCATTACCAGTCTAACAACTGCCGAACTGCGACACATACACTCTACAATATTGTTTGTGACGTAACAAACAGAACAGTTTTCATAATGTCATCACTAGGGCAACCAAAAGCAATAAAATCAAATTTTTTCTGCCTTTTCTAAAGCTTATGAAACGTCCACAAACCCAATTTCATGCTCATACCATGAGGGAATACCAAGTTATTAGGTCAAAAAAAGTCAAAATTTATTGTTAGGTCAAAATTTATCGTTGGGTCAAACTTTTCTTGCAACACAGTTTTTTCTCTTTATCGAAATTTTATTGAAACTACAGCAACACGTATTGATATGCTTTTACAAGTTTGGTTGCAAGTCTGTAATAATCATGGGTTTGTTGCGATTTCTGACGCAAGACGTAACAGTGTTGTTTGCTCACTACTTGACAGTTGAATGTTATGTAGGATAGGCGTGTTAAGGCAAGAAATGTGTCTAACAGTACTTGGTTTGGTAAATGCTCAATCCATTCTGCATAAAGTGTTTCAACTTTATGAGCTTCTCAGGTTTGCCACTACTTTAGTTGTGAATGTACTTATCTGTATATCAACCCCGAACTTAAATATGCTTCTGGGTTAACCGCAACACCTAAGGCTGAATTATTTTGCAGTTACAAACGCCGAAAATCTATTGGATAAAATAAAGTCAAAAGTTTTGAATTATAAAGTCACAATTTTTAGTTTTTAGGTCCAAAAAATGGTTGCCTCTAGTCATCAAAATGGATGATTTAATGAAAAACTATTCGAATCGAATGTACTTCTAAACTACTGTAGCTGAAGTTTGATCAGCCCTCTTAATTTTGTTTGATTTGTTGAAAAACACCGTTTGCATTCCTTGCCCGATTAACAATAATTTTGAATTGGAGGCTTCATTTCTCCAGCACACCCCAGCAGTTATTCATTGACCCCCTGGCCATTCAGTGACCCCCATTCGACCCCGTGACTATTTATCGACACCTTGGATGGTCCAATTGCCCCTGGGCGTCGATATCGACCACTTTGAGAACCACTGCAGTAGAGTGACCCTGCGATAGGTGTCTGTCGTGCTCGTTCGACGAAGACTGAAAGTAATGTCACGAGTGTTTTACTACTTGTATGTTCTTGATTGCGCGGGTTTTCGCACACAGGTGCAGGTTCTATAACCACTACTCTTCTGCTTTCTAAAAGTCTGTTTTTTTTGTCATATTTTCCGTTCGCGTGTTGTTCACGTGAAGCTAAAACGACTGTGTTTTATCCCATATGGTGTCATATGACAATAAATGTTGTGCTTAAACACCAGCTTAGTTTATTTTGACCGCTATTTAAGTTGTGCAATAGGTACGACATGAGGCAGCTGCAGAGGTTAAAAGTACCAATAAACACGGATTAAAATACTAGTAAAAAAAGATTACAAACGGCAGGCGTTTAGCTAAGACTGCCGTTTGTAAGAATGTGACAGACATAAGATTTAACTACCTAGTCTTGCTCGAAGAGCATCATCAGTATAGGCATAACGATCGTACGTAAAGTTAAATAATAAAAATACGGAAATTCGTGGTTTATTTCAATAATTTTCGTGTTTTTACTGTTACCAAGTAATGCAGGCTGAAGTATAAATATACAAAGATTTGTGTTTCGACGTTTGAAAAAATTGTATTATCCATTGACTGTCGTTTTCCACTTGATAACGTTTGTGCTATACGAATAAGAGCTGATGATGCGTACCTAGTAGTGAAATTATGCTCTGTAAGATCTTGGTGCCTGAGTCTTGCTAGAAAAGGATTCCTTTCGATAGACAGTCATAACGATGCCAGACGAACTTCCTGCGATAGATGCTAAGCAAAACGAACTCGGGTGGGTTTTTGGCTTTTGCGAATACATTGCTTTCCTGACTTTTGACTTATCCCGGTACTGACAGGTACATCCGATGAGCACCAAGAACGGCTCAGTAAACTCGTAGGATTGTGGAGTCGGTTTAAATATTTCAGCGGCGACACAATGCAGCAGCTGTCTACTCCATCCATAGCTCTGCAAAAGTATCACGTAAGTTTGAATGGGTTTGAACGATCTAGCGAAGTAGTAATGAGTTTTCGAATAGCAGTCATAAAATACACAATTTGATCACTTTATTCGATTAGCGTTTTTAAATGGCTTATTTGGATCACTGTATACGGGATTTCTTTGTGGCATATCGATACGATATAATAGCTTTTTCAATAAAAGAGCACTTGGGAAGTTATCTATGGCGCACGGCTTCCAACAATTGATGATTCAGACTGAAGACTTGAAAGTTGACGATCATTTCAGTAGACATGGATTACAACACCATTTGAAAGTATTTTAGTAATACAGAGAGATGTAATCGACAACACGAATTTTTTCATCAATAAAAAAAGTGGATGTCGATGAGTCGTGTGATGGAATGTAGAAGCTGAGCTCTAATTCTAATTGACACGTGAATAGTGAAATCGGGTGCACTACATTAGTTTCTGACTGCTTATAACAAAAGTCGGTTCCGTTCGTTTATCCCAGCTATGCCCAGCGCAAATGGCTTACTGGGTCAAAAATCATGTCACCATCTCAACCAGGCCCGCACATTGTATGACATATTAATGAGGGCCGCATATTGAATGGCTCACTTTGATCTTAGCAAACTAAACTTAACATAAGTTAATGTACTGAAAGCGTTCGAATCATAACTGAAATGGTAACAGACATGATAAAATGGCACTGGAAACAACCTGCAACAAAAATGTCAAACTAAAGATTATCAAAATAAGGACAGGTTGTCAGTATGTAGTTACTTTTATTACAGCGAAAACCCAAACTGGGCCGCACAAAACCTTCGACTGGGCCGCATGCGGGGCGCGGGTTGGACATAGCTGGTTTATCCGAATTAAGAAGTCAATTTGCAAAACGTATCCGTCCGTTTTTCCCGTTTGTGACAAACTTGTAAACTGTAAAATTCACAGCAAAGATTTTTAATGAATGATGGGCCAAAAACTCTTGTTTATTTTAGCAAAGTAGTATCAAAGTACTTTGGCCTATACTTTTAATATGTTTTGTTGGAGAGGAAGTAAAAAATCGTTTGGTTTTTGTGACCTAAACATACTCTGAATCAGTGGTGGGCAATTAGCGGGCACCGGAAATGGCCAAAAGAGCAGGTTACGACGCCTCAAGAACGGTGTCCCACAGGGATCTGTCCTGGCGCCCCTTCTGTTCAACATCTACACCTCTGACCTGCCAGCCCCCATCTCCAGAAAGTATACATATGCTGACGACCTAGCAATCATGCATGCTGATGGAGATTGGCTGGCAGTGGAAGGGGCGCTGAGCAAGGACA
>JGI24159J19872_10010416_pt1 | contig 12197 bp, 5 predicted proteins | sample Ectturendosymbi4_FD_19872 | JGI IMG/M metagenome (IMG submission 19872)
ATGTTCATACCTGTTTGAAAGATCAAACCGGTGTGAACATGCAAAAGGAAATATGCAGCAAACGGGAAATTTTCACGTGAAAAAAACAGAGAAAAACAATGAAATATAAGCAATTACGTTAAGGTTGCAAGTAATTGAAATCAAANAGTCACCAGTTATTGACGTATAACTGGATAGACTTCTCAAGCAAACAAAGAAGTTTTTATGTCACGAAATCATCCCGCGGGCCGGATCCAACCACGCAACGGGCCGGATTTAGCCCGCGGGCCGTATGTTTGACACCCCTGGTCTAACCGGTCACCAAGGTCAAGCCTTAAAAACTCTGCACTTGCCTATCACCAACATACGCTCAAACTGCCACAGTGTTCTGTTATGAGGCAGGACGATCCAGTTCGCAACGGCTTGGGATTAATGAACCACAAAGGAAGACCATACAGAACTATAGAGGCGGCCGTACCTCCTCTGCCTGATGGAAACGCAGCTGTTAATCTTTCAACCAGTTTCTCCCGTTTCAGCTTCGACCTGGAGAAAATGGTCTCTGCTGGGCCTTTGGAAGTTTTTTTCATAGCAGGTAAAAACAAATTACTCGTGTTTTCCGTTTCGGGTCTGGTAGAGTATTAACTTCTTTTGCCTCGCGTAAACGTGTAAATACATTTGTTTTCACTATTGTAGGCAGTCGACATTCTAGAGAAGTACATGAAGATCCGCCCGGTTTTGAAGCAAAGAAATATCATCAACCATCAATATGGATCGTTTTCGTTTTTCTGACCGCTAAATTCTCCGTGACTTGTTTTTATTGTGTTTTGACGAAGAGACAAAGCTCAAGTTAATCCTGGTTGATTTTGCTTGTCTGATAGATGAGCTTAAATTTTAGCAAACTACCGTGAAAAGTGCAACTTATTTGAATCGTTAATTTCAAGGAATTCGCCGAGCTATGGAAACAATTAATTGATTCATATGCGATAGTGTACCTCTGTGACAAGATCAACAGTACTTTAATGAAACTTATCTCCATACACTAAACAGAAAATTCTAATTATTTTTTTAATTAACCAGCATAGAGGAAGCGGAAAGATCGCTAGAGAGACTCATTTGCTTTTGTTGAAACACCCGTACCAAGGTTCAGCTCAAAATTATTTGAAAATAATGACATGCAGTGTAAGGGAGTGCTAGCTGGGAGTGGCATGCCGTAAAACATCACGGAAAGAGTTTTTCCTTTAATTTGTTGTTTTCTGTGAGGTCGCAATGCAAAAAACGTAATTGGTTGTCACTTTGTGATGGCAAACGATGTTTTATCGACAAATACGAATACTTCTTGTAAGAGCCGTTAAAGTTTCGCTTTTTGAATTAGTGCTACGTAAAAATAAACCTCGATAAGACCTGTGTCTTTTGCCAACGTGGTCGCTACAACCTGTCACTGATCAGTGGAAATACTTATTACTAAACATCTGTTAGGGGTGATCGTGAAGTTACTGTACAAGCTTGGACTACGCGGAAGTTTGAAAGAAGAGAGAGGATTAACCTTCAGCACATGTAGGTTCAAAAGTAAGTCGAAAACGATTAACTTTGATGGGAATAATTTAGGAGCAGTGGACGTACGAAGTCAGGATGATAGAATCAATTCAGAGCAACAAGGAACAGTTTTTCGTGACTAAGGTACAATAAGCTTTGATCATAAGCCTGACCAGCCTTTATTGAGCTGTGCACTTGATTTTTCGGGGGTTTTATTTTTGTCGAAAATGAGTTTTTTTATGCGCCACTCGATTTTCCGTCAAAACGCATTTCATACAAAATTAAAAAGTACGTACGCCCGTTTCTACGCTTTTTCTGATAAAATAGGCAAGATTTCCAGCGCCCTCCTTTTGCTAAATCGATTTTATAAAAAGAGTTTAGCAACCCACCCACGTACACTGTAAATATAAGCAAAATCTTAAATTACGTTTTTTCAATCACTCCGTTTCTGCTGCTACGACAAAGCGACAAACTTGAAACTCTGCTATTCAAGTTCTGATTCTGCCAATGTTGTCGTTTCAGAATAGACATTTCACATTCACCCCAAGCTAGATTTGTGAGTTCTTCGCTACGCAAAAATATCCACGGTTGCACACACAAATGTTCTTGACCTGGTTCAAACAGGCATGCTAACGAAAACCAGGTGATAAGGGTTGTTTTCTCCAATGTAACAAAAATATAGGAAAAAGCCCAGCAATGTTTTTCAGCTTCAAACGGCCGCGCGCTGTCAACGAGAAAGCTTTTTTGTTGAAAAACAAACTCAATTTTGGTTCGAAAGACCTAGAATATCGATAATTTGAAACATTTTGCACACACAATGCAAACTGCATTCATGCAGCATCATTTGCATCGGATTTTATTAGCACTGCAGTAAAATGCTTCCTTCTTAATTGCTTTAGGCTTGTGGTCTTTACGAACGTCAAGCGTAAAACAAAGAAAAGGAAGCCAATAAATTAAAGTGGTTGTTGGTTAGTCAAAAATATGAAAAAGTTAAAATCGAAAAGTTTAAGAAAAAAACGTTACCTTGTTTGAGTCATTGAAAGAAGGTTTTCTTCTATAACTAGGTAGCGTTTCTACGGGACGGAACGTGTTCTTTGGACTCAAACAACATGAAGTTCGTGGAGAGGTATAGTTTTTGTGTACAAAGAAAACACTGTCCCATATTTACTTAAGACTTCGTTTTATAGCTTCAAGAAGCAAACCAATGACAATGGCTCTTGGAAGTAGACAGAAAGGTTAATAAAGACCTAACTAGCTGTCACACTAAGCTGGCGTGCCAGCCTGTCAAACTTTACGCGCATGATTCCAGTTTGTGAATCATTCCACCGGAAGCGATGAAAAAGTGCTTTCAATGCTCCGCTTCGACGATGAAAATATCTCAAATTAAGTTTTCAAGTTTGTGCTGTTTGATTTTAAGTGATTCGGGTGTGGACTGTTTCTGGTTCTACGCATAGGTCATGTATGTTCTGTGACAATGGCTTGAGGGCAATGTTTGACTCTCGGGTTGGAAATCTATCTAAACGTTGTTAGACTGAAATACAACTTATATTTTTTTTCTTTGTAAATTCTATGCCCTCAGGTTCTGAAATCAAAACTGTCAACCGAGAATATTTTGACATGTTTTCGTCGGAGCTGAGCGGAATGTTTTTTCAAATTTCGAAACCTTGGTTGAGCTGCTGTTACAATAGATCGTTCTGAAAACAAGACATTGGCAGATTGAGATTTGTAGTTCAAGCTAGTATAAAATGACATCTGTAATTGTCATAACAACGACGCGCTTGAGCGAAATCCGTTCAAAAATAAAGCGATTGAACAAGTAGTTTCCCACATTTCGGTTTGTAATTTTTCTTGCTACGTCGAAAGTCTTTCGATAAAATTGTTTTGTACAGGTGAAGTGATTTTGGTAAAAAAATGAAAAGTTAAAATGACAACTCAATCGCAAAAACTTGGTGAGCAAGGTAGTCACAATTCGTGTATTTCCATGACCAGCTGAACGCCCTCTGTTACTGAATTGCAATTCGATCGGTCACACACTTATCACTTCCATAGTTTACAAAGTGAAGCTTCTGGCTTTCTTTTTCCAAAGTGCGTGTTGAAAATTTTTTTTTCTCCTTCTCCATCTCTAAATTTCTAGAAACAAAAGTTGCGTATTTCCAAAACTTGACGAACCTACATATAATATCTTTAAGAGGTATTTTTTTCCAGCTTGAGCCATCAATGGCGGCAAACTATCAAATGCCCATCTAGCTTGCTGCAGCCTTAAAAGTGTCAGGCTAACTACCGTAAGTTCATAAATTGAGGCTTCGTTCTCGGTTGTTACAAGATTTTTGCTTATTTCACAGTCATTGCCTTTCGATTGCTTTATATTTTTTTCTGACCAAGCACGCACTATTCTGAAATACAACTGAATATCAGAGAGTGGACATGTCAATGATGCCATCAATGGTTAAAGCAATACAAGAAAATCGTTTAACGCAGGCATTAAATATTGTTGAAACGGTTTAGCACTTTAATAAGAAACGCGCGCTAGCAAAATTGCTGTTTTTCTTGCTAATCTTGTAAAACCCTAAGACAATTTTGAGGGGCATGTCACGGTGGCCGCGTGACTTTTAAAGCGAAAAAACTGATATTGCGAATGACTGTGAAAATACTATAAATATTTTCGCAATCAGTATGAAGTTAGTAAGCTTTTGGTCACGCTGGGTGCGTCGAGCATCCGAGTCAAACTGTTTGACAAAACTGGCACAGGCTTGTAGCAAGGCAGCTTCAAACAGCGTTTTAAAGTCGCACCAAATTCAAAGACAAGCTTTTAGTGACTTATGTGCTTTTTACAACCTACTACAGTCAAAGATCCGTAGCCTATACACTTGCAGCAAATTTGATAGCTGGAAGGAAACAACGATCATTTGCATCAACTACAGCATTTCCAATACAACGATTTGTGATTACACAAATTGGCAATTTTTTACTTGGGAAAGCACCACTCGCACATAGCCTGCAGATACAACACTTAAAAAGTGTAGAAAAATTTCTCCAACAACACTTTCGCATCTACTGAATTTACGAGGCACGGTAATCTACATCAGACTTACACTTAGTGTCAAAATCAACTAACTCTTCTAGTTACCATTGGTTACACGCATATTAGGCTGAGGCTGAAGCAGTGTTTGGTCATTATTCTGCACAAGCTTAGAATTCACCTTCCATTTCTTTCACATGATGTTTGAGCGCTATTTGAGTGTAAGAGGCTACATAAAAGTATCCCCATAATACAATAACGCATAGTGATCGGTCGTACGTAAAAGAAAGAAAATCGTGGTCAAAATGATTTTTGCCCATGAAAGAAGGAAAAGTAACAAAAAATGGAAATTTTTCTGTGATCTATCAGCGTATGCCTCACTAATAAAGGAATAGTAGGCAAAAATATTCTCTGCCGATTGTGATGAAACGGAAGATGCCGTAAATATCAACGAAACCAGCCCTCGCATGCTACGTCTATGCGTTCTGAATTTGACGCCATGATCTCGAAACGAAGTAGGTTTAAACGTACAGACAAATGTGGCAAGGTTCGTCGCAAATATAAGTAAGAATAGCAGTGCACGTGGGTGTCGGAAGGGGGTGGCAGAGGGGGCAAAAACCTATTTGGATTTTGAAATTTGGTATTTTCCTGTTGAAGTTAGTAGTAGGAAACGGTTGTTCTCTTACGGTCAAGTTGGTAAAATGAAATTTCGCCACTGTTGCCCCCCTTGCAAAAATTAACTATTGGCCTTGGAAATAATCCTTCCGACGCCCATGGCAGTGCACAAAAAAATAAAATATCTTAACGCCACGTAAAGCTTCACAGCAAAGAGAGACAGGCAAAAAACAAACAAGCAATTGTTTTCTCCAAAGCAACTTCGTAACANGGCACTTGTTTCTACTCTTCGTCGTTTCATAAAGATTGCAATTGTTTGACTGTCTTGCGTTGGTTTTAGTTTGGGAGTGGGCTATGATTGTCACCAGAAAGCGGCAATTCTTCTGTTCAAGCAGAAAACTTGTGAAATCTTCCAGAGCCGAACAACTGAAGCAGCCTTTTCCCAGCTGTTGTAATCTGTGTGAGTCCGCAACAAGTCAGCTCAAACCAACTTCGTCTTTTCTCCCAGTGCTAGGTCCGTGTGGCTAGAAACACTCACAAAGTCAGGTGAGCCCCAAACAACTCATCGCGGGCGATTTGAGTCTCAGCAGCGATCCGACTGATGAAGTTGCGCACCGAGAAGAACGCACGTGGAATAACGATCAAGGGCCTCTCCAGCAAAATAGCGTCTGCCGTCGCTTTGATGCAAGCTTCCAGTTCCGGAGCTGGATTGGACCACAGACGTTCCACTTCGACACCTCTGCCACGCAATAGTCAAAGTACGTTTAACATGGGGCAAGGATATCACAGCGGTAAACACTGGGCGTACATTCTGCGGACTCTCAAGCAGAAAGGAGATATTCTCGAAAAGCGACGTCAACAATAATATGAATAGTTCGGAATTTGGTGATCACACACTTTTTTACTCGGGACAAAAATGCACGCAGGGACATTACATTATCCGCGTCTTTAATATTGAAATCTATGCTCACAGAATTAAGTTGTCGGTGATCACAAAATAAATTCATGGGTAATATTTCAAGTAAATGAATCTGTTTTGATTTCACTACGGGGTGGATATTTTTCCAGGACCAAAAATGTCAATGTCTTGTCTATACCCAACGTTAAACCAAAAGAATCTTAGTAAATAAAAACCATTAATGCTCTACTTGTGAAAATCCTGATTTTTATAACGAGATTTTTGTCAATTTGCATCCTGCTCTCTGCTAAACCTGATTTCGGTTTCTCGTCTTTAATCAAAAGCTGCAGTGTTGCTTTGAACTTGTATGGATTGCCCAACACACTGGACGTTTATAGCATTTTTCTGTAAAATGGAGTTTCATATTCCTTGTATTTGTTACAACCAGAGAAAAAGCGTTGTCCACACATTTTAAAATTAAACAATCCAAACGTGCTGGTAAATTAAGCCTTATCTTGATAACTTTCAATAAAAGTCCAATCGCTTTCTTACGTATNAGGCAGCGGACATTGNACAAGGTTTTACAGGAATTAANGATGACCTTTACCACATCAAACANATGAAAACATGCGTAAACACCGGCGTACGTATGAAGGTCGCTCTGGTGGATACTAAACAAACAAAAGTCAAGGCAAATTGTTCAATATGACCGAGTGCCTCAATGCCTTGTTGTTTCTTGTCTTCTAGTTTGTAGCTCTTACAATGATAGTAAATTACTGAAAGGTTAAATCAAAGTTTTGTGTTTCGCCCCATATGCGCGCGCTTTAAGCATAAAAGACGTGTTTCAAATTGTAAATCAAAATTGGCTCCACAGTGGCAGGTTACAATTAGGTTTGCAGGTAAATTTATCGAAGAAACCTCCCAAAACTTCTCCCCTTGCTTTTATTTTCAGATTTGCAGACGGGTTTTCGAATTTATTTTACTTTTACACAACTTGAGATAAGCAGTAATGTGAAGCTTACGTTAGCATTCCAGATATTACGTTGGTTTGGGAAGCAAACGTAGTCCTGATGTTGTTTCCGATTTTACGCTGGAGATCGAGATAAAGCGCTTGATGAAATGCAACGGTCTCCGTTTTGCTCGTGGAGAAATCCAGCTTGCCGTCACGCAAATGGATGTCTTCAAATAAGAAATAAAGGAATTGTTGTCAGTTTACAAGTGTCCTTTCAAAGTTGGCTTTCCAATATAGCTTCATTTTTTTCAAAATTTGTATTGAATTTCTTCAGGTCAGAATGGGACAACCCTAACGCAACTTCAACTAGAAATGAAACCCTCTGTAAAACCAGGTTACTGTTCTCATGTCATAACATTTGTCTACACATGGCAAGCGTTTTATTAAAACTTGAAAAGTATTTATACAAGCTTTATGGGGCGATCGCTTGGTTGAATTGAACATACGAGGGAACTGGTCATGTTGCATAGAATTTACAGTATGTGAGTTGTGGGCACATAAATGCTGAATGAATTGAAATAGTTAAGAAATTGTATGTTGCTTGTCAACCACGTCAGAAGGGATGCGAGGAAAAAGTTGAGATCCACTGCCAGGACAACGTCTTTGCTGGTTTCAAAGTGCAGCCTTGTCTGTGGAAATATATCTAATACTGAAGGACTTGCCTGTACAACCACATTTAGTACGGAGTTCTGATATTACTATAACATTTTGTCTCAAACTATAGGCGATGTCATGCGAAAACATACAAAAATACTTTTTTGTTTAAATATTCATTTGCGAAGAGATCCCCAAAAATTTCCTGATATTTTTTCTGCCTGGCGTGATATTTCAGATGAAATGCAACTCGCGCCACACTTTTAACTGCCTCTGTGCTTCACCCACTCACCTGATGGGTTACCAACTGTCACGATATGACCGTGGTTAACTTTGAGCATGTCGGGAAGGAACTCTTCCACCGTCCAAACCGGATAAAAAGCGTCAGTTCGGAGCTTAGTTCGACGTTTCGAGTTTGCAAGAATGTGTTGTTTCTTTTGATACGTAACATCTAAAAACGAAATTGAAAACGATTCTCTTAGTACGCTTTTTATTTAATAAAAATGCTACTTGAGCCGGCGCATTGAAAACTGCAGCGATGTCGGACCCCAAAGTTGTCAGTGAAGCTCCACACACGTGCTTTTTTGAAGCGAGTGGAGTGGTGCGGTAGACATTTTTGCACACTCCATGGCACCCGTCAAAGAGTTAACTTGGATGGGCTGTTCGTCGTACAGCGCCTGAAACTATGATGGAACCAAGAGTCTGCGGGTTGCATCCAAACCAACGGGTATGAAAAAAAGTAAGTTTTTTTCTGCGTTGCATCAACTGAAAGTTCTCCCTTCGTGACCATTGAGCGCGCGCCAGTACTTTACGGCCAAATTAAGTTCGAGTGAGCTTTATTGCTGCTATAGCAAGCAATGCAGCAACTTTCAAATTTTACCGTGTTTCAGCAGTTTTCTGGTAGCTTTTAGGTGTCGATAACGTTACCTGCGCTGTTGACGAGGATGGTGACGTTTCCAACATGTTCTCGTACCCTGGATGCTGCTTTTCGAATTTCGTTTTTGCTGGAAATATCGCAGACATCAACGAATACCGAACCACCCAGTTTGCGAACCATTCCTCCGGTCTCTACGACAACTGCATGATGTAAAAGAGACAGTGCTGTTAGCCTGTTATTGATTGCTTGATTGGATGATTTATTGTTTCATTTTACTCAGCTAATAAACAGAAGCAATACAAAGAGCCATGGCGCAATAAGGAAACCAATTGTCAGTGAACATTAGAATAAATGAAAATATAATGGCCTAATAGCTGATAAATGTAAAAAAAGAGTGGCACTGTGTCGGATTTAGTGGGCAACGGAGCAATGAGCTTATTATGCATTAAGATTTACTTACGTTCAGGATTTCGACTCCAAAGGATCAATTTTGCTCGTTTTTGTGCTAGTTGCAAAGCCAAAAGTCGGCCGAAACCTGTTCCAGCCTCGGTTATGAGACAAACCTCTCCTTCAGTTGACTGTCTTTTCATCAGCAAAGCCCGTCTGCACAGATGTACATAATGCGATCATATGAACATTCCGTTCTTACGGATATCAGTTGAAAGAACCAGCAAGAATGCGTGTGCGATTATAAATATTTTTGAAACCAAAGCTGTCTTCGTCTAATCAATGCTTTTATTTACAAATTGTGCAGCAATCACTCTTGATTGCCAGTGTTTCAAAAATTTGCATAGGAAATTGCGACAGTTGATAAACAAAGAAATGATATATTTTTTAAACGCATTCCAATCACAGCGCAAAATTCAACATTTCTGTTGGTGCAGAAGAGATAAAGGTTGTTTTAGGCATTAACTGGGCATTAGCTATCAAGTGCATGAAAACGAATTTGTGTAGAAACAGAAGTCTAAAATAAAAAAATGCGGTAATCATATTGTAATACTATAAAGTGACAGAACTCAAGCGTGTGTGGGCAAACCTCTGCGGAAGATTTGATAAGCTTAGACGTTAGGTTTTGAAAAAAGGCAGTATGAGCTGGGACTGCACAAACGGTGCTGCAAAATGCAAATAGTGCTTTGCATTGATTTACACAACAATGAAATTCACGCAAAGTAACACACTGCAACCCAGTTCAACGGCTTTGCAACAAAACCTATGTGAGCTAATTTTGAAAAACATTTTTCTACCAGTAGCACAGGCAAAAGGATATTGGATGAGTAAACGGTTACAAAAAACTATGCATGCGTTTGTTTGAGTTGGTTGTATCAGATTAATATGGGCAGGAGGATAAAAAAATCCGCGAGTGCTTCAGCGATCCGCTCGAAAAAGTATGTTATGTGCTCATGCGCAAAAGGTAGGTTTGTTAAAAACGTTTTCACGATTTAACTTCTTTAAGTAACAAAAGACACATCTGATGCAATGCCTTCATGTGTGATATGATTTTTGCTCAAAACCAAAATTTTGGGAGTCTGCTGTCCCGCTCCCATACGCATATGATCCCACTTCTTTAGATTGTAGACAAAGGTTCCGGATATCAGTGCTTTTGTTAAGCTTTTGCCACTAGTTCAAATAGTAAAATGACAGGACTACGACAAATTAAACACGCACCAAGAACATTGCGATAAAGAAAGTAGACCACAAAAATTTTTACAAATATTTTTGAGGTACGCCGAAATACTGGCAAAGCATTTTCGATCTCGATTTCACCTAATTTACAGTTTGAGTTTAGAGATAAAAAGTTTACAACAACATTTGAGCAGTCCTTACCTTTTGAGTAGTTTGTACCAAATCCTCACAACTTTCAGCATCAGTTTAAAATAATCCGTCGGACAACTCATTTTGCACGAAGCTAGTGCTACACACTTGCAACAACCTGGGTGCTACAAATGTGCTACAAACTTCTGCGAAATGTAAAAGAAAACAACTGTTAATTTTCAAACAACGCTTTTAATTGAGAAAAATTACTGCAAGTTTGAATTACTAGTTTGCTTGCAGTTACTCTGACACAAGACGCATCAAACCAGATAGAGAAAAATACTTTCATTACTTTCATTTGTATACTTTTATTAATCGAAGCAATTGTAGCATCGCTCTATGAAAGGAATTCCGAACTATTCTGGAAATCTTTTCAGAGTTTTTCGTACCAAGTACGTAAAAGCTAATAGGGAAGTAGAGAAAATTATCATTAGTGAAAACCGATTTCGTAAAAAGTAAGAGATCACTCGGATATCGCTTTGGTGTTTTAGTCCAATAATCTGTGCATCCAGAGAGCGAATTGCATTTCAGTAAGTGCCTCTCGTCTTTTTGCAAAAGGAATTAGATGCACAGATACATTAACACACCTGCAAAAGCACTGCTGCTCTCAAGTATTGCAGGCCTAGAGGTACATTGCAAGAAGAACGCTGTCAACACTTCTTTCGAAAGCGACCTTCCAGCTTGTTTCCTTACAACTTCAAATGTCGGAGTGCTGCGAAATAAGCTTTCACAAACGTTCTCTGCTGTAAATAGTTACGTAACGCCAAAACAAACAAAGCGTCCTACGCGACCTTGAGTTCTCGTAAACTCTTGTGGCTCTTAACCAATAGAACAAAGTGCAATCCTTTCAAAATTGAAGGATAAGAGAGCTGGTAAATAATTTGCGCTATGCTTCAAAAGGGGTAAAATGAATAATTCAAATTGAAAACTAATCACGATATGCGTAGAGTGACTGTCGACTATTGCGTAAACTCCAATTAAAGGTACGCCTACAACCAGGGGTGTAATGGGACGGGAACGGCATTCCCACACCGTTTTGCACCAGTAACGTTACTTGAAGATTTATATTTTTCATTTCAATTTCTCCGTGTAGCGCCTGGAACAGCATTAATGAATAAATGACAAGTTATCTCGTGTATGGCACCGTAGCATGGTTGTGTAATTCTTCTTTGTGACATCAACAACGGTATTTGCGTACTCCACGCTTCGTCTGATTGTTTGCATTTATTGTAACTCTGCTGCAGAATGGAAACGGTGTTCTCGCACCTCTTTTTTTAGCACTACACCCCTGCCTATAACATGCACCATTCCGTAACTGCAATCTTGCAAATACCAAGAAATCTACAGCGCCCCCCAGTTTTGGTCAGTGGCGATGGACACACGACTGTTTGTTAAAAACACAAAACATTTATCATTGAGCTGTACAAGTTTTAACCCAGTGGTTTTTAACCTTTTTTCTACCACGCTTCCCTTAATAATTGTCCTTTGTTTCAAGCCCCCCTGACTTTAAATAAGCTGTAAAAACAAATGTTTTTATTGGTAAACTTAATGATCAAACAATCCATGTTGTAAGGTGGGTAAGGGCTCCAGCCCCCCCAGGAAATTTATAGATGCCCCCCTGGGGGTCGCGCCCCCTCGGTTAAGAACCACTGTTTTAATCCATGCTAGGCTGTGTCACTTTAACTCAGTGTTTCCCAACCTTTTTAGGCTTGCGGCACCCTACAGAAAAGAATAATAATTTACGGCACCCATAGCCATTTGCTTTGAGGTTTGATGACAGTTTGAAAATGTATTTTTAATGATATGGTAAAAAAACGCATTAGCTCGCGGCACCCCTGGGCACTGTAAATGGCACCCC
>JGI24159J19872_10010417_pt1 | contig 12196 bp, 5 predicted proteins | sample Ectturendosymbi4_FD_19872 | JGI IMG/M metagenome (IMG submission 19872)
AAGAATTCAGTCAATTAAGCTGCTGACTTCAAGTTTTCTAGAAATTTTCGGTTTTTAGTCGCAATTTCCAGGTGGTGGCAAATTCCTATTTTTTCCCCCTTGCAGACACCCATGAACACAGGAGAATGCCAAACACTGAAACAGCGCGCCAGCTATATTTACTCTCACTTATCATCAAATAGGAAGCCGGCAATGGGAAGAAATCAAGACATTCTAACATCAGGTTCTGAGGTAAATGGCTAAAAATGTCGGATGGGGATACTCAGTGGCGTACAAAAGCATGTAAATTGTTTTGATCAAGGTATCAAATGTTTATGCGAGATATTTTTAGCATGAGGAGGACAACCGTTTGTGTTCATAATTTAAAGCACGATTTGACCGTTGGCATTAATCACAAAATCAATTTAACTACGTATTTTGCTTGCGCGTAACCTCAACATGGTGGGGGTGAGGGGGTGAAAGAGTAATCATAAGGATTAATGCAACTAAATACTGACTACTTTTGCAAGATATTAATTGAAACTGTGCAACAACGTTGAGTATATCAGTCATAAATGTGAACTTTTCAGTTATTTCTCATGTGTTTTTTATTTGAGTTGACCCATAAACTGAACATCTCCGTGGATATTTAATTGTCGTAATTCAGATCACAAAATTTCTGACCTAGAACATCTCAAGGAGCGTTTATGGCGTTAGATATTTCCTCAGTTAACACATGTGGCCTTTTAAATTATATCATTTTTTGACGAAAATTCAATAAATTTGCAGCCGCAAAGGCAAGAAAACTTTGTCTTTGAACTTGGACAATTACTAGTGAAGCATAACAGGTTTTCTCAGCTAAATTGATTTTGGTAGGGGTGATGGAAGCAGCAAAGAAAGTCCTTCGGCTTTCTGGACTTTGCAGCAGAACTTTGAAATTGCTGTTGTGCTTTCTCTTTACCTTTTTGAGCACCAGGTTTCATGTTTACTCCTACTTCTTACATTTATGTTGCACATATTCGTATTTCGTTGTCAAAAGTGCAACCTGTACTGCATAATCAACATTACAAAGATCACAAAGTAAAGAGGTGGAATACACATCAAAATTTTTGATCGTTAGTGCCAAACCGCCATGTAGAGCGTTCGCAATACTCAGAAAAAGTTGAGAAATGATAATGAATCCGGATGTGGGTGTTTATCAGACGACTCCTAACAATAATTGCATATTGCTTTAACAGGGCCCCGACATGGGGAAGTGCCGCCCCGGGGCGAGTGGAAAAGTGCCTACACCCCACAGTCGTAAAATGTCGCCTCCAAGCCACGGGTTAAACCAAAGTCAAGCCTTTCAGGACGGAATTATTTCATAACAGTGCATCATCAGACTGGAGTTAATTTTGAAAATTTCACTGAAGTGAAATTCCGGGACATTTTGCTAACCGGGACAGACGTTTAAATCGGGACGTATGGTAGGTCCAACCTCAACCAAATCTAAAACCTAAACCTAAATCTAACTTCCGTTTCATTCGTGAAAGACCATTTGTTATTCCTTCTTTTCACCAAAAGTGCCGTCCCGAGGCATTGCCCCCACCGCCCCCCCTTGTCGGGGCCCTGCTGCTTAATTAACCAGCGGCTCCAAAGCGTTTTCGAGCGTGACTGACATCTGAGTTTGGTGAACATCTTGCGACCTAAGCCTCAAACAGCGTATGTTAACATGACAAAAATGTTGATTGTATGAATGATTTTTGCAGTAGGTTGCTTAGTTCGTTTTCAATGTCAGCCTTCTACTCTTTTCTCACGTGCCTACGCTACACTGCAAACAGACACAGACAAGTTTGAAAAATTACAACTCAGATTTAGGTTTTTGATCGCCTCGGCGCAAACTAATTTCTGAGCCTTTGCGAAATCGCAACTGTTGTTTGGGTCGCAACCCATACTATGGGAACCATTGGCTTAAACGCTTAAACCTGTTTCAATCTGTAGATTTGTATCACTTAATAGCATATTTTACTTCAAGGAGGTGTAAAGTGCGCTGCGCAGACGAAAGCCGCGATACCTGCTGGGATGGCCAGAAAACGAAGTTATCACCTTCAGCCGTGATGCTAAAATCAACACCGCTGGTTCAACTTCCAGCGGTGAATTGCAGACAGCTTTGTTAATTAGCTTTGCAAAACAAAAAAGAAAGTTGTAGTTTCACCACACAACTTTCTCTGTATTCAAATTTCAAGATCACTTCCTATATCTCAGGGAAAAGTACATGACAGCTTTCAGACATAAACTTATTAACAACTGCATCACACAGTCCAAAGCAAGTAAAAGTGTAATGGCCGCAAATGGCGGCAACGTTCCACACCTGCGGGCGATTATTACACCACACACAGTATGCACGTTCAAGATGATGTATTGTACAATGCCCGCCGCTGCACTGCAACAAGTTTAAATTTACGATTTATTTGATGATTGTTGGTTTGTTAAGCACTGAAACTATTTCAGTATTTAAAATGTCAAGACCAACGGATTTCCAAAAATTGTAGAAGCACTTTTGCAATTCATCATATTCTGCAGTTCATGAAATCTCTAAGGTGGTCCATTTTTACATTTAGCTTGCCAGGAGGGCGGCGCGCACCCCTGTCCCCGTCATTTACGCCACTGAATCTTATCTGTAGAGTAACAACACGACAGTATTGTACACCTGGGCGTGCGAGGCATGTAGGCCGTGTTTATGAAAGTGGTTACAAAAAAAGAATGAAAAATATAAAAAAAACTGTACTTAATCGATGTTCAATTTTCCACTGACAAAAAGCTCGCAGCAGCATTGCAAGACCTCCAGAGAGTGCAAAACTCCGATGAAAAACAATATTGTCAGTATTGGATCCTACGTTTGGTTGTTTTTACTAGATTTCGCGCAGACAGAGAAGCTCTACATGTTAGTTAAATCAGCCAGAACAGTTTCTCGCGAGCTTTATTGGGAAAAACGTGTCTACATTGGACTTACTTCATATGGTTAACTGAGGGTGTTGCGACAATACTTAGCTGCTGTGCAAAACTTGTCTTCATGTTGTTGACCATCGGCCTATGGCGTAAAGCAGGGCTTCTCAAACTATGAGTCCTGGCCTGAAATGGGGTTGCAAAACCAATTGGCTTGACAAATCAGAATTAACAATTTTTGTGAAATTTACAAGAAAATTGAAAGTAGGCCTGCAGTGAATTTATTTCTACTGCATTTTTATTTTTAGGGACAATATCGTACTTCATCCTGTCAGTTGTTTACTGTGATGCCTGCCTGAGCTATCAAATGATGATAAAAACCAGGCACAAGAAGTTATGCGTTTGTTACACCATGATTGTTTCAACGTACTGACCAATATTGACCTTATTGCATTCATTCCGGCACGAAGGCATGCTTCTGTTCAGAGGTCTGCTCTAGGGGCTAGGCCAGGGGTCGGCAACCTACGGCACGCGTGCCACCCTTGGCACGCCAAGCAATTTCTAATGGCACGAAGAAGCTTCATGTTTTACATATCAATTTTGTTATGATTCACAAAAAAGGTATATTTACCTTGACTTGTATCAAAATACGTATGCTGTTGACACACTGAATGATTTGAAACGTTTAGGTCGGCGCACAGTCAGCAAAAGGTTGCCGATCCCTGGCTTAGATGTTAATGATACGTTTAAACGCCTCATTACAAATCTCAAGATGCATTTTTGTCAATAGCGAAATCCTACAAATGCACACAATCCACGAAAGTAACTACACAGTAATAAAACTACCACGTAATGGAAACAGTAAGGCAACAAATAATTAACAAAGAACAATTCAGTTTATAGAAGTTATCAAGCACAACTAATGAGATGGATGCACGTGATAATTTTTACACAGATCAATCATTTGATACAAGACAAAGCAGGACGAAGGACATGCTTAACATTTTTCAAAAACGATCGGTTTTTGGACTTGATTGTCAATTTTGAGCTGCCGCTTCACGCAAATATCTTGTGCAAAAGTCTAAGAGTTTATGAATGGTCAGAAATGACTGAGCATTCATTTTTTGTTCTTATCCAAAAATGAAATAGGCTTAAGTCTGTTTTGAAAATTTCAGCTGCCAACGTTTATCGTTTAATAACTCTCAAACTCATCCTGGGCATGGCAGGTGTGTGCCCTCCTAAAGTTTCAATTGTGTATGGTTTGTGGATCCAACTTCTGAATCAAAGCCAAAAGTGCTTCTGAAACTGTGTATGAAGCTTTCCACTTTAGTTAGAAACGACTAGGTGTGCTCTCAAAGCAGTTAGCTTATCCCAGGGGTCGGCAACCTGTTGGGAAATGCGTGCCGATTTAAGGTTCCAAATCATTCAATGTGCATTCAAAAAAAGCTTATTCAAAAAAAGCTTGGAGCTTCTATGTGCCAATGGAAATTGCTTGGCGTGTCAAGTGTGGCACGCGTGCCGTAGGTTGCCGGCCCCTGGTCTACACAGTGTATATCCTTTAGAAACGTTGCTGGAGACCTAGTTCAGTTCAAATATTTCGTTTGTCTCGAGGTGCACATTTCTGAAATTTATCCGCCAGTTTCGCGGAGAATAAAGTGTAGATTTGAAAGAACCACTACAAAAACTTTTGCGTTTCATGCGCACATCACTTTGAAAACTATAAGTTCATTTTTGCGCATACGCCAAATTGTTGTTAATGTGCACAAAATAAAAAATAATAGCTTCTTTTTGCCGAGTACACGAACGAAAAGCTAAACTTTTTTATAGCAGCGGACCCTTGTGTTGACGGCAGATTGAACAGATCTACCAAAACATATCTCAGACACGCCGACGTCAACGAAGAAAGAAAGCAGAAAGATTGTCGGAATGCTTTGAACATCATGTGCGCGGGCACCCGCATTGCTGTAAAATGATCTTCCGCTCGCAAGCTCAAGCGACGAGCGAAACATTATATCGGGTTATTGTTGTTATCCTTCTTTACTGTCATTTCGAAGACCCGTTACTTAGTTTCCACTTGTTGCCACTCATTGTATTTTACAGACTGTTGATGGCCATCAGCAGCTTGGCGTAACTGACGACGTTTATCAAGCATCGACCAAGAACCTCCTTGAGGCTGCAGCATCCAATAGATTTGTCCTTCGGTGCTGTGAAAGAAAGTTGTATTGATGAACGATGACAGAAATTGAAGAAACCGCCGTGCCTAACGAGGAGACTGAACGATGGTAAAAAGTTTTTTTAAAGATTGATTCTCAACTAATTTCACGTAACTTCTGTTAGATTTTACAAGATTGTATGATTTCAATGTAACGTATTGATACGATGCACAGATCGTGTAAACAAGTAAAATATAGCTTTTGTTCGAGTTTTTGCAAAAATATTGGTGTAATAGAGAGCTAATTTTCAGCATAATCAGAGAAAATTATGAAGTGTATTTCTTCTGTATAGCCAGCAAAGATACGATCAGATTGCTGTGCGCCTTTGACTTTGCAGCAACTTCAGCCTGAAATCCGCGAAGCGCTTGTCAAATCCAGTAAAAGCGATGTTAAATTGTTGTGGAGGCTGATTAATGCTACAATTCTGCTACTTCGAATATTGATTTAGTTTTCTCTCACAATATTCTTTAAACGTTGAAAAGCAGTTTAGTTTTTGCAACGAGTAAAGTGTTGTTTGACTATAAAGCAGAATTAAAAACTATGTGTCCGTTCCATTTCTTGAAGTTTTTGTGTTACAAAATAGGTAGATAATTTGGAACGTTTGATCGACTATACTGAATCGTAAAATTTGTAAGCTACTTTTCTAGTTGAAGCGTTTTTTACCAGAAGTAATTGCTAGGTTGTAAACTGTGTTTCCACAATCCATAAAAATTTTTTTCAGGCACACAGCTGATTACCAGTTTAATCTAGATACCGTGATTTTAGAAAAGAGGTGCAAAAATAAAACCCAAATTTGAAAGAGTTGCAGATTGCAAATTATGTTGATATCCACTGAGACGAGTCATTTCGTAAATTTGCTTGTCTTTTATAATCGTGCTCTGTACAAAAGAACCGTGCTAGGTGGAAGATATCCAGAGATTCCAAAGATACTTTAACTTTTTACGGCGATAGTGGAAAGATGGCGTACTCTAAGATGACGATCTATTTTTCAGGTTTATAGTTGCATGAATGTCAGGTGCAGGGCCGGCGTTAGCAAATGCGGGGTCCGATTTGAAACACTTTTGCGGGGCCCCACGCAGTGGTGTGTAGAAATTCTTTTGAGGGTGGATCATGGCGTAATGATAGAAATCGGAGATGTTACAAAGGTGAGGGACGAAAGAGCAACACCAAGGCCTCTCCAGCGGAGACTTCAATGGACAGCGCTGTTAAACCCATCAAATAATTACAACCCTCATTTGTACTTCCTCTCTGGCCAAGTACAGGGAGGGTGTAGTACTTGCAGAGCGGAGAGGTATTGAGTGCTGTGCTAGTGGATATCGAGAGCTAATAAATGTGCAGTAGTAGCAAATGATTCTATTTTTCCAGGCCAGGAATAAAAGTCATGGATGACCTACCGCTTCACCATTTGATGGTATTTATTTGGAGTGAAACTTAGAAAACTGTGCCCCATCACTCTCATCTCTGGGGAAAACTTCTATTATGATTGCAGGCAGTCCTATTTGCGCTAAAGAGCCCAGGATAGTCTCTAACATTCAGACGCCGACTCATAAGTAGCAGGATCATTTGTTAAGCCAAATTTTGAATTTTCTTGCTTGTATTTCATGATGCAATTTTCATCACAAGAACATCGTGAGGCTTCCTTCTCTTGAACCAAATTGTCATTTCTGATACCTTGAAAATGGCTTAGCTGTTAGTAATTTTCTGTTACTTTTTAAGGAACCGTTTTTTGCACACGTGAAACGGTCATCCATAATTAGAACTAGGTTTATTTCAAACGTTTTCGCCGATCTCAGGTTGCCTCATCAAATCTTTACGAGTGGGAAAATGAACAGTGCTATTAAAAGACTGACTAAGCAGCACACATTCGCAATTACGAACTAAACGTTAGCTTCCGAAGACAAGTAGTAGTAGTAACTATTCAAGTATCAACAGTCAACACTTATCGAATCGTATTTTGCAACAACTATTGAAACCTGACCTGCCAAATACGAAAAGCTTTCATAAATGCAACAGAAAACAGCTTCAAAATTTAAGCCATCTCTGCTTTAACGAGGTGCAAGTGAAAAAAACTTGGCTCCACACCACTGAAAACAATGAACATACTTACTGTAGAACTTTGATGACGGCGTTAAAAAACGGCGCAGTTCACTTGGATTTTCGTTGGGAGCGGATGCAACGCTTACAAAATACTGTGGGCCACTCCAAATTTTTTTTAAGTTTTGACTTTGCTCACTGCAAAGACTTTTTGAGTGACCGCAATTGTTTCATCTGAATAACGAGATGACTGTAAAGCAAGGTTTTGGTGTATTTTGATGTGGTAGTAAAGCGAGTTTATACTGTATCGTGAGAGACCGTTGGAAAAAAATTGAGAACCGGTTTGGTCTCTCAAAACACTTTAAAAAACACTGGGCCCCTCGTCGGCACCATACACAAGCAGCATCGATAGAAAGTGTAAGTTTGCGTTGTTTCGTATGCGTAGCGCGGGGCCCCCTTTGGCGTGGGGCCCGATTAGAAGAAATCGGTCAAATCGGCTTAACACCGGCCCTGGTCAGGTGGGCAGAAAAACGCATTGGACTTTTAAATTAAATTATCTTTTTCAGATCGGCGAAAACTTGCAGGTTGACAACGCAACCGTAATGACGGCGCGTTTACTACAACAAAAACTAAGACGTATTTCTTTCCTGGCAAATGTAAAATGAAAACTTATTAGAAAAACAGATTGTTCAATCAAACTCGGACCGGATTGCAAAGATGTTAATGCAATAAATGTTATATAATATTTTATAGTAACAGAGGAAGCTTTCCTTCACCACAATCAAGTTTTTCTTGGAACTTTACTGTGTGTTTTTGTTGCAGTGAACCTATTATGAAAGAGTCTAAACCAAGGCCACCAAAGGAAGGAAGCACAAGACTTCCTGCTTTTCCGATGGTTCACATTGTCAAGCCTAAAGTCGGAAGGAAACCTAAAATTTTTTACAATCATGTGCCGGAGTTAAGGTAACCACAGACTAAGCGTGAAGGCTGCGATCAGTTACCGCGTTGACGACAAAGCTTGCTTGATTCGAATCACGTGACTATAACAACCTGTCAACATTCTGCTTTCAGAAACAAACAACATTTCTGAAGTTTACACTCATTAAACTTACGTTCTGTAGGTTGCATACTGAACAATTGAAGTCATCAGACACAGTATTTTTGCCTTACATACGACTAACGAGTCCAAGAGATTATCACGTTAAAATCTCGCAACGATGAAGACATGCAGTATTTGTACGAAACTGGAGAGCATGAACAGCTATGCGCAGTTTAAACGAAAAAAGTTGTTTACAAATATTTGTTTCGCATCACCTCAAAATGATAATATATTTTGCATCTAAGCAATCAAATATATTCATTCAAAACATAAACGTAATGCAACGAGCAGGAACTAAGAGCAAACACGTAAAAAGCAACGCAAAAAATCACACGATGAATATCCTTTGCAATTGGATTGCTTTTCCTAGCATGCATACACCCTATTCCTGGCGCTCGAGTATAGAATTCGCATGACATAAGAGTCTTGCTTGTAAAGTGGAGGAGTAACTTACGACAAAAGCGAAAATTTGTGATGTACAAAGCAATAGAATTTTGTACTGCAGTACCTAAACCTTCTACAGTATTCACAATTTCACACTCCCTTTAACCCATTAGTCCCACCGGGTGCGCAAAATTGCGCCAACACATTCGGCCATAATTCGCCAGACGATTGAGCTAGATAGCTGTTCAAACCCTCGAAAGATCCGGAAAGACTTGTGCTTTCGATTACAAAAAACTGGGAAGTTGTGGATTTCAGATTTTTTGTGAGGGTGACGTCATAAATAGGGGTAGGTTTAGGCTTTTTTGGCTCAGGTTACCTTACCCTGGAAGCATTGGATGATTTAAAGAAGGAATATGTGCTGAAGGTGAATTAGTACAATCTGTCCGGTATGCGGATGATCAAGCTACGACTGCTAACACGGAAAAAGGTTTACAAAAAATTTTGGATGAAACAAACAGAGTAGTAAAGAAACATGGCATGAAAATAAATATCAAACAGACAAAAGTCATGAAGATTGGAAGATAACTCAGTACTGTAAAGATAACTGTGGACGGAGAAATACTGCAGCAGGTGGAAGAATTTAAATATCTGGGAAGCATTCTTTCATCATCTGGATACTCAGAAAAGAATATTCGTGTTAGGATAGGAATGGCAAAGAGTTCTTTTAACAAACTGAAACAACTACTCATAGGAGGATTAAAACTGGAGGTAAAGAAAAGATTGGTTAAGACCTTGGTTTGGAGTGTGGCCAGGTATGGATCAGAAACTTGGTCTATAAAGAAGGATGATGCTGCAAGGCTGGAGGCATTTGAAATGTGGGTTTGGAGAAGGATGAAGAAGGTGAAATGGACGGTTAAGAAAACCAATGCGGAGGTCTTCAATCTTGTAAATGAAAAAAAGAGTTTTTATCGGAAATCAGGAAAAGAAAAAGGATGTGGATTGGTCATATTCTGAGACATGAGGAGATGCTGCGCACTGTTCTGGAAGGTAGAATGAAGAGAAAACGCCCAAGAGGCAGGAAAAGAATTGAAATGGTAGATGATATCATGAATGGCACTTATGCACAAATGAAAAGAAGAGCTGAGGATAGAGAAGAATAGCTGAGGGATGTCATGACAGACCTGCCGTAAGGCAGATTACCTTTGAAGATAACCTTACCTTGGGCAAATCTTTGTTCAACCATAACTCTCCAGCCGATTGAGCTAGAGAGCTGTTCAAGCCCTCTAAAGATTAGTGAAGTCTGCTAGATAAGATTTTGTAAAATTTGGAAAGTTTTGGATTTCAGGTTTTTGTGAGTGACGTCAAAAGTGGGATAGGTTTAGGCCTTTTTGGTCCCTTACATCGGGCCTTGGACCCCAACTCCAAGGACCATTTTTTGTTTCTTTTCTCAAAAAACTAGGCGAAAATCCGCATCTTTAGAGCCCTTGATTCGCCTTCTAGCCTTTGTAGAAATAAAGGCTTTGCAGAACAAAGCTAAAAAATTTGTTACCAAAATACGAATTTGAAAACCTGGAACCGGAATGAATCTAGAAGTCCTCCAAAATAGTATTAGAAACAGAAACGCAAGCATCACCGATTCAAATGAAACCATATCAGACCTTTTTGAAAACAAGTGTTTTCGTGAATTCAGTGAATAAGTGCATGATGTTGAACCAGTAGCGTAACCAGGAATTTTGTTTGGGCGGAGCAAGCAGTGGGGCAGAGTTTCATCGCCCCAATGACGTTATCATTCATCGTGCGCACTCAACCGTGTGCAACCTTTTTGCAATTACCCTGGAAAACCGCTTCACTCACAAAAACAGGGCCTTTTCTGCCCACTGGTGTCGCTTCCTTATTAACTGCTGGCCATGGGAAGTACTACAATTGGTGGGAAGGCCGACATTGTCAAAAAGTTTGTGATTTTTGGTAACAGCCGGAAAATCTGACACATACTGGTACCTTATGTTGAAATGAATCCATCATCACCAGCAGAAAACAACCCACACTACACTCCTAACTGAACCCAATCAAAGCAGTCTGTTTACAACCGGTCTAATCTAAAGGAATAATACTAATATGTGATTAAAGAAGATTTTCAAGTAACTATTCTCCACAAGGGCGATAAACAAGGAATCAATCAGCAAATCTTTTAAATAGGAAATCTATTTCACGTAACACTACGCATCGTCAGTTCTAAAGTCTCATCTATTCAAATAGAGGAGATTTAATTTGAAGGCAACCTCAACTAGCTTCACTTCCTGCCCCCTGCATGCAGAGTTATCACCATGACAGTCTGAATGTGTCATAGCCCACTCATCACGATCTTCTGACGCAACAATATATAAAAATTAAATGAGTTTCTGCAGACACACTAATTGTATTAGAAGGCAGTATGAATACCAAATGAATAACGTCATGATCACATCTTTGTGGCTAATAAGTTTTTATCACTTAAAAAGTATGTATTACATTGTGGGTAAAGGTTACATTGTACAAAGATTGTTAGTTTGCTTTGCCTAGCCGACTTTCTGTAACCCACACAACCTATAGGATTGCTTTGTAGTCCAAAACTTGGACTGATGAATCGCAGCAACGACTCATGACCTTGCGTCCAGCAAGGATCAATAGGTCGTAGGTCGACAATCCCGCGAACTCAAAACCTTGAATTTCGCAAGGATTAGGCCTATAGTAAAAGTGAAACTGGGTCAGCACGCCTCCACACGGACCTACGTGAAATAGTGCGCGCCACCGCGTCAGTTTCTGCGGAAAGCGTGCTGCTTTGACGTAACACTGTGCGAAATTCGCTACTTGCTACACAGCACCAAGGGCATCTGGAACTCCTAGAAATCCTTGCACAGCACGCTTCACGCTCCAGTCTCCACAGTTCAAGGATGAAACAATATTACAACTATCCATTTCATTTGTGGGTCATGGCCCATAAGGCGCGTAGCCAGGGGGGGGGCAATCGGGGCAATTACCCTCCCCAATTCCGGAAGTAGCACTTTAGCAATTTTCAGATTAATCAAGCTTTTAATGCGTAAGCCAAAGAAATGCGTCAGTGCAAATCAACAAAACTGCTAAAACTATTCTACTTCAACTTTTAGTCGAACCTGATCAAAGCAGTATGGTTTATCAATTCCCCATGATTAATCAAGCATTGTGTATAGTCGACATGCTGGAGAATTCATGCCTTGGCTGACCTCCACCTGAGGCTTAAGCTCCGTGTGGAAGTGGTGATAATGAAATAGAAACTTGTATATACGCGCTTGCAATCACTAACCGAAAGTAAACAAGGAGTAACGCTTTTCGCAGCTGTTTCTGGCGCACTAGCTTGCTGTATCCCATCTGATGGTGATGCAAATTTCTATTCAAGACCATTGCAAAAATTATTCGCTGAAAACTCTGGCATGCTGAAAATGCTGTATATTTTGCCCTTGACTGCAGCATCAGCTGTAGTTTTGTTTAAATGAACATCGTAGATTTTTGTACAGTTTTACAACTAAATGCATGAATATGGTGGTGA
>JGI24159J19872_10010418_pt1 | contig 12195 bp, 4 predicted proteins | sample Ectturendosymbi4_FD_19872 | JGI IMG/M metagenome (IMG submission 19872)
TAACATTTCTGTGTGTTTTTTAACACTAGAACTCCGGCGATGTTGATTTCGACATTTTTTAAAATTCAATGCGCTATTTTCTGCAGTGACTGCTTTTTACCAATTCTTAAATTATACCTGGTCGAATAGACTTCTGTGGAGTTTATTTTTCGGTCAGTTATTGGAATAGAAGCTTTACGTAGCAAATTTTAGTTACAGTTGTACCTAGAACTTCGAAGATTTGGAAATCGACATCGCTGGAGCTCAAGGCAGGCCCGTAACCAACTTGGGACATTAGGGGTGGCAAAGATTTTTCTGAGAGGGGCCCAAATTTTTTAACTTATGTCCAATAATTTTCAACTATACTCAACACATTTTACCAGGGGGGGCGAAGCCCCCCCTTGTTACGGGCCTGGCTCAAGGTATATTGTTTTCCCGGATTTCTAGTGTTTAGTTGAACTTTTGTATGTTCATACCTGTTTGAAAGTTCAAACCGGTGTGAACATGCAAAAGGAAATATGCAGAAAACGGGAAATTTTTACGTGAGAAAAACAATAAAATATAAACAATTCCATTAAGTTTTCAAGTGATTGAAATCTAGTCACCAGTTCTCGAAGTATAACTGGATAAACTTCTCAAGCAAACAAAGACGTTTTTACTTTACAAAATCATCCCGCGGGCCGGATTCAACCTCGCAACGGGCCGTTTTTGGCCTGCGGCCCGTATGTTTGACACCCCTGGTGTAATTTGTTGTGCACCAGAGAATCGTAGCGGCGCTCTTCAGTTTACATTTACAAGCAACCTCTATTAGCTTTACTTTTTCCACCAGTTTCTGGATGTTTCATTAAAACTATGATATTCAAGTGACTTGTTCTTCACAAGCAGTGCGTGGTAAACGTACGGAAAAAGAACACATTAAAAAAGCTAATTTCCTGAAAAAATATAATTTTATCAGGAAAAAATGCTTTTATCGCACATTTCCATTTCACTGTGGAAATGCAGGATTATTGACAACGAACGAAAGTTTAAAACGTTTTACTAACAACGAGTATCCGACATTACCTTAAGACCTTGTGGAGAAGTTCCATCAATCAAACTGTAACCATAAAGATGCCATGGACACACAGCACGAGGCAGGGGCATTTCAAGCAGATCCTCCAAATCTACGACTACATCTAGTGGTCCACCTATTAATACAGTAGTATGCGGTTGCAAGCGCTTCACAAACCCGCACAAACGCAGTGTAATGTCACAGGCTCAAAGTTATTTCCGAATGAAAATGCCTTGCAATTTCCAAACATACTGGATGCCCGGTTGGTTCAAACACAATGATGCGAAGCGAACGCTACGCAAGAACTACGAACGCTATTTCATTCATGACAACTACACATTGCCGGAGCGGCCATTCGAAGCGAAGCTGAAAGTGATGTGACATTTCTTCCATATTTCGTGCTCTTTCAGTCGTTCCCGTCGAAGTGCTTTGCCATGCAATTGTAATTATTGGGCACTGGTGTAGGAGGCGGGGGTGCAAGCGCACCGCCGAAACTTTTGATTTGGTAAAAATCCGGGCGAAATCTGTGGAAATGTGGGCGAAACTGCGGTGTGTGCTTTGATTTCACAAAAATGGCTCCCAAAATGTAAGTGGAGACGTTTTTTTTATTTTTTGTTTGGAGGTCAAGCTTTAATCTAGTTATTGTCGGGCAAGTTAGGGGAAATTTGGGCAAAAATGGCGTTTGTAGTGGCTTGTTTTGAAAAAATGCGCCCTATGAAATGCAGTGTTTTTTTTGCAGGTCATTTTCTTTGCAGTTTTCTCGGGCATATTTGGGGAAAATTCGGGCAAAATTCTTCGCATCCCCAAAAATTTGCCTGCACCTACACCTATGTCATTGTGATGTCACTACATGTCACAAAGACGTAAGGTTTGCAGTTGGTGTTCCTACTTGGCAAAGTCTGTCCGGATGTCTACAATGCTGGCCGAAGTAACTCCTACACGACTTGAACTGGAAGAACGTACAAACTAAACACCAACGAGCTGATGATGCGCAGAAACGTTTTACTAAAACGTCGTCGCAACATTCGCTGCATTGCTAAAAATGGCGCATAAAGATGACAGTCAACGTAAGTAAAAGACCCTGTTCAAATTATAAATTTATATTTTCCAAGGCTTACGAAGATGGAAACATGAAAAGAACAAGCTTTTCTAAACATGATTGGTTCGAATGATTTTTCAGAAGGTTGAAACAGAAAAGTTCACGAGACAGGGAATATTCAAGTATGTAATAAACAATTACTGTACCATCATAGTCTCACATTAAAAAAGTTTAGAAAAATACGTGAGATCCTCTGCAATTTTAACACAAAATCAAGGTAAACTTTTGCTTGAAACGTGGTATTTACCCATATGAGGACACTTGGCATTTACGGCATAAAATGTTCCATGAATGTGGTACAATGCAATGTCGTAATCCTTCCCAGCTGCACAATACACTCGGCGACATCCGACAATTGAAAGTTTACTGAAAGAACAAAGTAAATGAACTTAATCAATAGAAGCTGGTGTGCATCTCACCATTGATAACATGAAAGCAGTGGCATATCTACACAAAGTCTATATGGTGTGCAATAAACAAAAACCTCTGCCTGCTAGGATACACCCTTTCCCACAACAAACTTGTGAAGGTTTCCAAACACATCTGTTTAACAATGAAGCATTGGTTCGAATGAACCATTGGGAAAAAATATAAGTCAAATACAAAGAACAACTCAACTACAAGTCGTGGGTTTACATATCTTGTACATCAGTTTCAAATTTAACTGGAGTGCTGCTTTATTTTTTTCTCAAACAGAAATGCATGACTTTATCAAGCTTTGTTAGGGCTTAAAAGCTTGTTTTCACAATTAGAAAATATGATTTTTCACATTAGAAACATAATTTTTAAGAAAGGCAAACTTTAAATGACAGCATTAACCTCTTGGAATCAATGATTCTCCAGCTCTTACTACTTGAGTCAGCAACTGCTTCTGTATTATTGGATGGATGTCTTGTATCAACAGAAGTAAGGAAAGTTGACATGAGAATTTACCAAAGATATTTTGAAATCTAAAACATCTATCTTCGTAACACCTTCAGAATAAATTCACGCTTTATTCACACAAAAATGTATTTCGCAAGTTTTACTTTCCAAACTGTGTCATGAACATCATGAACAAAAACACACATCAGATTAATGCAAAACTCATCACCCATCAAATAATGGTACACAATAAATGATTTAAGACTTTACAATTGATTCCCACTTTTTCTGATAATAATCAGATTTAAAGCATGCCAGGAAATACAATGTGGGAATAGCAATAACACCAATTACTGTCATGGCAGTTTGGCGTGACATTTGCATTGTTTCTTTAATGTGCCACACAGATGTGGCCCGAGCATAATGAGTATATGCTGGGTCACTTATAACTGAATTGAAGTGATGCCAATGCTGAGGATGATACCGCTTGGCCCAAAACTCTCTTCGTAGTCGACCACGCACTTCTTGTCTTCGTTGATGCAGATCCAATTCTTTGGGTGTAATTTCCGTCCAGTTTTTCGGATCAATTGTTGGAGGTATGGAACAAAGTGGTGATTCCTTGTAATTCAATCTAGGCTTGAACTTGTACCATTCTGATTGTTTTACTCTCTCAACAAGATTGGTTTTAAATTCATCAGAAGCCATTGTTAAAATGACTTCAGAAAAACACCACAAAGCTATCCTGGTTTTGAAATAATGTGCAGAAAATAGATTATGGTGAGTCAAATTCAACAATTTTAAACATTTTTCTGCAAAGTGGGGTAAACATATGAGTGGTGCCTTTGGTCACAAATATATTAAAAGTCACCAACATATCTGGCAAAAAGATTACAGATCAATATGCTGACGCTGAGGTACAGCAAAAAATTGTGCCTGCCACAAGAACAATTCAGTTAAAACAGCTTAAAATCTTCCTAATTAGGTAACCACTACAGAAAAAAAAATTGAAAAACAAAATACTCAGAAAAACAGGTGCACAGTTGTGAAAATAACAATAACATAACATGCATACATGAGTCACATGACTGCTTCAAAACTGGTTGTGAATGTTCACTTGCAGTAAGTGAATATGCTCATGTGTTCCATGATAAATTGCTACATATGTTTCAATAACTTCACATGAAATTAAATTCTGGGAAGAATACATTAATAATGTAACAGTTTGTATAAATCTTTTTGAACAAACTAGAACTTCTGCAAAAACCTAATATAATAACTTCTGGATAAATCAGGCTGATCCAGTTAATGCAACAAGGCTAAACCCTCTTTATTTCCAGAATTATAAAAGCGATCTGAAAACAGTTGTGACAGTAAAATATGAAGACCTAATGTGCCATGATTGCTCTGTCTGCTGAGTTTAGAGGTGATTTCAGGATACATTTCCTCTTGTGTTCATGTAAGGCTGAAGGCACAAGTGTTCACAAGATGACCTTTATGCACACAAGAAAAGGTTTTAGTCAAGCACAAACCAAGAAATTTATAGGGGTTTTTACATAAACATATTGGAGTTTTTATATAAACATATTAAGTATGTACACTATTAAAACTGAATATCAGTTTTGAATTAACACCTTTGGAGCTGGCTGAATTACACTGAAAGGTATAATTTGCCCATATATACTGATGAAAGGCATAATATGCCCATACATACTGATGAAAATAGAAGAAACCCTGCGTCTTTTGAGGGTTTGGATAACTCCGTAGCACAATCGACTGGTGAGTAATGGAGTTGCAAAGTGGCATGAAATTAACGCTCAATGTATGATTTCAAAGTACACTGTAGACCCAATATAACGCGAATCGGATATAACGCGGTTTGAGTATGGACCCCGATTTCGTATTTTATTACGTTACGTAATTTTTTTTTATTTTTTTTATTTTTTTATTACGTTACGTAATAAAATACCGCGGTATAACACGGTCTGATGTTGTGGATCCCAACATCCGCGTTATATCGGGTCTGCAGTGTATGATATACTCGTACACTGGCTAAAGATGTGTTAAGTAACTACAGTACATGACAGATAAAATTCAGTTCAATTTTCAAGCTGTTTTTGATGCTCTGTGTACAAAACAATGCTTGGTTTCCTATAACCAACAGATTTGTTATTTGCATTCATACTAAACAGGACATGTACAATGCACTTGTAGAATCATTTGATTCCCCAACAAGTATATGCACTAACATTTTATACAAAATTGTTGACACTAATTATTTGAAGGAAACTCAGCAACTCAGTAGAAATATAAGTGTGAGTCAATGAAAACATCAAGGATCTTGATCTTGCTCATGAACTGTGGTAAAAATATGCCTAAAATGATTTTGCTTGCACTACCACACACACTGTTTCTGCACACACCTGAATGACATTTTGCTGAAAAATGCCTTAGTTCATTTTTTAATGGTGTATAAAAAGTACATATCATGCTTAATTTGCATAATAAGCACATTCGGTGATTAGCATTAAGCAGAAAAGGTAGCTGAAAATGCAAGGAACCATGTCTTTAACAATGGGTATCTTGAGGGCTTTGTGATCAACTATATGTTTTTGGACAAAGCTTTGATTTACCAGACTACCAGCAGCATTGTCATGCTTGGTAAGCAACGACAAATACACTACAGCATGTCCGTAACAGGTTTAATATTGGTAGGAATGTCTTGCTGTGGCTAAATTTTATATATAAGGTGCTCAACTTTCTTGTGGAGCATGCCACACTGTTCAGTGGTATATTTTGGCTTACATTTGCTCATTTGAGAAATTTACAAAATTCAAATTCCAAAGGTTTTTCTTACTCCAAAAACACATGTTTGACCCTGCAGATAACTGTACCTCAGTATGTTCTCACAATGCGCATACCAAACAGCTGGAGGTTGCTTTGAATGAGACAAAGCAGTTCATTCCAAGATGCCACTACAGCAGTGGTTCTTAACCTTTTCTCTACCATACCACCCGAAGCAATTGTCTTTGTTCCCTGAATTTAAATAAGTAAATTGGACAGAACACTTTTCCATCCGAAACCTTTTAATGTTGTGGAACGCATAAGGGCTCTCACCCCCTGGAGATTTATTGATGACCCCTGGGAGGTGTGCACCCCTGGTTAAGAACTACTGCTCTACTGCATTCCAACTAGTGTAAGACTTCCAGTGTCTAAGAGTTACTGGTATCCATGTCAAGTGCATGCATACGATTTTTTGATAACTTTTATATTATGTCACATGAACATATCCCATTCATTGTCATAACTGAGAAAAAATTGTTGCGTTTTTACAAAATATACTTTGAGGTGGAAAGTGAACACAGGTTAGCAATTACCCTGATATGTAAGCATTCTAGCCAAAACAAAATTTATTCCCAAAAGCAGAGATAATGGCTAACAAACACGTCATCACTTCTCCAAGCATTGTAGCACATCATATAGGGAGAAAGCAAAAGGTTGCCTGACATGGCTACTACTGGCTGGATAATCATAAACCCAGAACTTGACCCCTGTTTGACAGTGAGAGAGCTGAAAATAATTCAAATATGCATTGATAGCCTATCAAAAGTCCAAGGAGGAGCATCAGGCAAATTCAATACACAGAACTTTACAGGACAACTCACCCAAAAAATTCTGGCAAAAAAACAGATGCAGAAAGAAACCATGGCTCCCATCTACAGTGGGACATGCAACTGGAAATGAAGCAGTACCTGAGATGTGGAAAAAACATTTTGCAGCACTACTGAACTCATCAAAAAAACTGCGTAATTGGCACGTTTGTGAAGCAAAATAAAAACTCACGTGAAAATTTTGTAGGGTATGATGACCTGATGTGCAACAGTTACAGGATCAAATCTGTACTTCAAAAACTACCCTTTAAATCATGCAGCTGCCAAAGATGGAATTTTTGCTGAACACATTTTTATGCTGATTCAAGTGTGTGCAATTACCTCAGTAGCCTAGTTAATGTGTGTTGGAAAAATTCCACTGAAATGTATGCAAACTGTCATTGTACCTTCCTGCAAAAACAAGAATAAGCTCATAAGTAATGCTGGGAACAATAGATCTGTTTTTCTTGCAACTACCATGTCCAAATTGTTTGAACAATACATTTTGTCCTGCATTTCACCATTTGTGGCCACAACAGACAAGCAATATGTGCATATTTTCACTCAGACTGTGTTGTATTCTATATACAAAGATACCCAGTGTTTGCAGCTTTCTTGGATGCATGTAAGGCATTTGACAGAACTCACCACTGTTTGCTGAACTAAGTAAGTGAAATGTACCCATGGGCATAGTAAGACTGCTGATGAGTTGGTATAGACAACAAACCCTGTAAGTGAAGTGTGGGCACTAACTTTCATCCCCCTTTATTGTAACCAATGGAGTAAGGCAAGAGGGAGTTCTGAGCCCATATTTATTTGCTGTTTACCTTGATGAACTTTCAATCCAGCTGGACTTAGCAAGAGTGGGTTGCACTGTGGGAAACATGACTGTTAACCATCTGCCATCTGCTGATGATATATGTGTGTTTGACCCTAGCATTAGAGGACTTTAGTGTCTTCTGAATATTTGTGATGATTATGGTGCTGAATATAAAATTGCTTTTAATGCAACAATACAATTGGAGTATCTTTTTGCCCCAAGAAATATAAACAACCTGCTTCAGCGAATACAATACATGTACAATTTTCTGATCAAGTCAAATATCTGGGCTTTTACTAAACGCCTCACTGAAGGATGATAATGACATCCAGAGGCAAGTGAAATCTCTGCACTGAGCAGCAAATGAACTAAGAGGCCCTTTTGGTCAGTGCTCAACTGCAGTAAAAAACACTATTTTCTGCCTATTGCATGCCAGTGTATGCTTGCTAATTGCGGAGGAAATGCACACAGACGCGACTACTATGAAGCACTTGCGGATTTCCTGCAATAGTGGTCAGTGAACTGTGGGCCTTGCTCCAATTGTGGGCCATTTAGGCCTTTTTATTAGGCCATGCAGAACTTTGTTCTGGGCTACATGGTACCTAAGAGTTACAATCCTGTGCCGGTTGCATGGGCTAAAACATAGGTTATGTAACAACTATGGAGCATTGATTGTTTGACATAACAAAGCATTGCTTTTGTCATTATACAGTTTATGACATAAAACATTGTTATGTAACAGGTAACTGAATACAGCATAAGTTTGAAATTGGGTTTTCATGGACCTTTAATTGTGAATGACAGGGCGTTTGGGCCAGCCACCATAACCAAAGTTTGCTGATTACAGGCCTACAACAGTGCCTACGTGTAAGTGTCCGCCCATGCTAGGTTAGCCATTATGTCAGGACATTTCATGCCTTGTTTAGAAACCACCTGCATGGATTTGTTTGCTGATGTGAGTCTTCAAATTTTTTTATCCATTTTCTGTTTTCTCCACCATTGCCTGTGCATAGCAATCTAAACCTTCTGTGTGCTTCGTGGTGCCTCATGACTTTCGTTTTTTCTCAACATTTGAAATCTTGATCAAAACAACTTATATGTTTTTGTGAGCATCCCAATTTGACGATTTTAGCCTTTTACTTCGCAACCTAATGTTAAAATGTCTTTAGTTTTTTTTTACCACTGCCAGATTACTATTTGATGATGAGTGAATGCAGTTATAGCTGGTGCATTGCTTCAGTGTTGGGTATCTCCTTGTTGTTGTCTGTGTTATCAAGTAACACTTGCTCTGTGCTGCACTATGACTAACCTTTATTGTGTTATTTGAGTACACTTGTGATACGGAACAGTTTGATGCAAATTTTTATTGGTAACAGTGATCTACGAGAAATATTTCTACAACTTCTAGTGCAAGTTTTAATGTGACATGTAATGGGGGCATAAATATTGAAGCTTTCTTAGTGCATAGAAATATTTCAGGCTGGCCCTGTATTTAGCCACCAATTTGCATTTCTAACCTTGCTTGCTTTTAGGAAATTCCTAATGTTGGGATTCTACACAATATTCTTAGCCCACTAACCAATGCCAGTTACACAGAATGCTACACACCAAGTTTTTTCTGCTGAACAGCAATCATGCCTGGTTTATCAAGTCTTACTGGCCTGTCACAATATCACACGTGAAAATCTTTTTGACCCATGCAATTTTTTGTGGACAACTGCTGCAGTTGCCAAACTGGCATCTAAGTGTGCAACAGCCTGCAAAAGATTTTTTATCACGTTTGCTAACCTTGATCATCTCTTGCACAAGACACTGTACATTTGCCCATCTCCTACTTGTCTCCAGATGCTCACGAGGATCATATGCTGAAAATTTAGATTAGTGTGGTCCAACTACTTTTGACCTCAGGCATTTTATAAAAACGTGACAACTTGAGGGCCACTTCAAATAAAATCAAGTAAAGAACAACAGATTTACAAGATTTTAAAGTAAAAAAGGGAACATAAGTGAGTGCTTCATAGAAATTATTACACAATAACAAATGGAAAAGAAATTTGTTACAAATTTTGTATCAATAGGATGCCTGTGGTTGAGGCTTCTCTGACACTATTGTCCTTTATCAGTAGGCCTGCCAAGTGTTAGCAATTCAGCAACTTTCATCCAATGTTTCATCTGCCATTCAATTTCTGTTTTTAGGTTTGATTTCCTTCATCTCAGAAACTGTTCTTTCACACACAAGTTTTCCAAACACCGAGTGCATTTACTGTATAGTGTAAAATCTTTCAGTTTCAGCAATCTATCTTGGGTGACTAATTTCCAGAAGCTCTCTACAGTCTGGTCTAATATTGTTAGTATTTTGCATTTTCATTAAGTTGTCATGCTTGTTCTAATTAAAATTACCTACAGCAAGGACGGGCAATTAATTTGGCTCAAGGCTCATCAAGACAACGAACACTAGGGCACCGAAAGAACACAGAGATTATCTAGACAGGTGCCCCAGCAGAGGGTTAGCGGAGGGCTGAACCTATTCTAATTTGATTGTAAAATAAATTAATCAAGCAGAAAACGGCTCTATTCATTGTTCTTGTGCAAATGCACTTTATTCAGCAGACTAGCGCAAGCAATTCAGTGAGACAAATGTAACCTCACATGCTTTTCAACAAATTTCAGATTTGCAGATTTTCCTGAATGTTTCCACAGGCCACATGTGGCCTGTGGGCCTGTGGTTGGACACACCGAGTTAGATTTAGTCACTGACATGACAATCCCAAGTGCTCTGAACTTTACTTTCACAGTTTCTCAACCACACCATCAAAATACCACCTTCCATAGAAAGCCTGAGTCAAACTAAAAACTGGCATCATTGGTCATTTTGGTGCCTATTGTACATGAAAAAAGGACTTGCTATGTACATGAGATCTGTCTGTGGAGCTAACAAACAACAACCTCCTGAAAAATGTCAATGTCTGCATCCACCATACTGCCTCTACTAAAAATCCTGTACTTCTACTTGTCAAATCAATGTGTGGATGGACAAACCTGGCCCATGGATGTGAAAAAATAACCATACATAAGACACTAACAAACCATTCATCACCTTTACTGCACTGAACAATAAGTGCACGTGTCAAATGTTGCTGTCTTGTCATGTAATTCACACTTAAAACTGTTGCCTAATGTTGCAGATAATGTTGACAACTCAACTGCCATAGTTTCTAGACCAAGGGTCTCAAACTCAAATTGCTCTGAGGGCCAATGAGGACTTATAAGTAACCTGAGGGCTGCATTATGACACTGACGTAACAATGGCGGTACCTGAACCTTACTATAAATAGCTTTTACATCTTATTTCCAGCCAAAGGCATTATGAGTTATAGGCAAATCATTTCTAGCTGTCTCTATGTTCATTCAAAAAGGATTTGTTCACTAGCTATCCAAGCACTTTCACTAGCGTTGCCATACTTCCAGATTTCCCGGGCATGTCTGGAAATAATTTTAAACATGCTGCATTGCTCAGAATTTTGACATTTTCATAGCAGGGGTCTGCAAATACTTTTTGGCACAACCCTTAAAAAGTAGTTTCAAATTTTGGCAAGCCAAACATTTCATGACCATATAATTTTGTGGAAAATGCATTATAAATAAATATTTTTAAGACTACTATGGCAGTAGCAATTTTTGTGCACAAGATTGTTTGAAACTTAACACATAAAACAGTAGATAATTCCATTGCTTCTGTCTAAATCAGAAAGGCTAAATGAGAATGACTGTGGCTAGGGTGCTAGAGCAACAACTTTGGGAACAGCTACCTTAGCCCTGGTACATTCAACCTCAGAGTACTGCGCTCCCTTCTGGTGCTGCAATGCTCACACCCAACTCACTGATCCTGCCATCAATGACATCTTGCAAATTGTGACTGGATGCCTGTGTCCTAAACCAGCAGACAACGTTCCCATCTTGGCAGGCATCTAACCTGCTGAGCTTCACCTTTAATTATAACAAATGAGCCCTTTTTAGGGTTGTTGCTGGAATAACGCCATTTTCAACACTGAAACAATTCATTTTTATATCTAGAAATACATTACATTTTACCTGATATTGTCAACTATTAAAAGTTTAGCAGCAGAAAACTAACTGTAAGCCAACAACATTGATTTCAATGTGAAACATCTTCATCAGAGCATGTAATTGTGGTGAGAACTCTGTGTTGTGGCTAACTGCTCCTTTGCTATCTCTTCATTTTCTTAGTATGCGAACCTGATTGATCATGACAAAAGCTTTGTAAGTACCACAGAACAGTCACGAACCACCTGCGTGATCAATTCAGTCGTAGACAAACATTTCTGGTCTCACTTTTAAAGTGTGCGTTTTGTAACGTTGGATCACGCCATGTTGCACACCGTGATACGCCTGTCACAACATGAAATGTTGCTGTGTCACACCCAATGTGTTAACTAAATCTGTTTATCATATACTGTACACCTTACTTAATTACTCCTTATTTGTAAACTTTTTTTAACCTGTTACAATATTGCAAATCTCTGAATGGCACATGCTGATGATTGCCACACTTGTACCTCCATCTTTGTCTGGGCTTACTGTGTCACCTGTGGGTTATATGTATAACAATGGTACTTCATCATGGTCCATGGGTAAATATGTTACTTTTTCATCGATTGCATTGTTAACACATTGAGAGCCGGCCTACGGTATATTCGTACTTGGATTTCAGCCT
>JGI24159J19872_10010419_pt1 | contig 12193 bp, 12 predicted proteins | sample Ectturendosymbi4_FD_19872 | JGI IMG/M metagenome (IMG submission 19872)
TTTTAAAATGTCAAGCCCCCCCCGCATAAATGCAAAGCCCCCCGAAGAAACACAAAGCTCCCCTATTGAAAACTTTCTGGCGACGGTCCTGGTTAGGCCGTCGTCATCGCGGGTGAGAGTGAGTCAGATTAACTGATTTTAAGTCTACATACTTACAGAACGAAACAGCTTAACAGTAGGCTCGAGTATTTTTAGAAACAATTTGACCCAATCCTGCTCTGGCCGAATTGTGAACTTTCGAAGGGAGGAAACCAGAGAAAGCAAGTTGATTTGTGTGCAAGAATTCCCGCAGTACTTCTCTTCTTAGCGCTGGTTGCGCTCCTCATGGGAATTTTCTGGTATTTTTTCTTCCACCAGAAGCTATGTTGTGAATGAAACACAAAAAATCACGTCAAACTGTTGTATCCTCAAGCAGCAAAGCATTCGTCTGCAGTTGCATGGTTTTCACGGCCTGCCCCCAGTTAACGCATCTATGCACGCAGCTATTTGGACATAGGACGCCTTGCTGGGCAGACGTGTTTTTGAGCTCTGAAAAGTAGCTTCTTGAAATGGGAAGTTCTGGTCGGAAAAGCCTTAGAATTGTTTGGGAAAAAACTACAAAACGTAGGATCATTCGATGTAGCGATATTTATAACTCGGGACTACCTTCTGGAACCACTCATAGCTTACATAAATCTAGACTGACTGACTAGTCAGCAACTGTTATGCAAATATTAGGGTTTTGTTTCCATAAAATACGAGATAATTATGAGAAAAAGGTCTAGAAAAAATCTACCTGAAATTATTTATGAAGCTGGATTTAACTGGTGTATTCTTCAATTAGACACATTTACCATTTTTCAAGTAGATTGTACAATGTCAAATGACCAGTAACAACGAAGAATGCACGATGAAAAACCGGAATTTAGCGATTTTCTCTTAACAAATTCCTGATACTTTGCCATGAAATTCATGGTAAATACCCTCAAAAATGGTATCAAACACTGTAACTTATTTTATTTTTGCGATGAATAGAAGCATTACTAGCTGATCTTTTCAAAAGCTATCCGTAATTTTCTTGAGTTGGCCCGTCCAACGATGTCGTCTTACATATATAAGTTTTGAAACAAGCAATAGCGTATGAATGAAGTGCTAAAGTACAAGTTCTTTTCAATGCTAGTGGTTAATTTAGTAATTACATGAAGAACGTCAACAAACAATGGCAATTTCCTACGTCTGTTATGAAGCGCGGCGTTTTCAATACACAGACACAGCTTGCAGTCGTGTGGCGCAAGTTATATGGTTTAATTCGTATCGATGTAGCTAGAAATACTGGGTCTAAGAATTGATAGCGAAAAACAGCGTGGCCCCTCTGCAGTCGTTTGCAAAAGTGGCCACAACGACGTATTGCAGCAAAGTTGGAAATATTGCAGCATTCACTTAACGAAACAAATTATTACATCATTGTCAATTCTGGATTCTGGATACATTCAAAGCGACTGATTTGGGCCTGCAATCAGTTGTAGTGCAGATTGAATGTATGGGCAAAGTTTTTTAAAAACTTTGCTGAAGTAGAGAAAACGGGCAAAAAATTCACTATTGGTTGATGAGCGTGCACAGATAGCGGCTTTGCATATGGAACGACTCACAGAAAGGCATATTGCAAAAAGACTACGATTTCGCAAAAGTGCTGCCACTTCGCCATAGAAAAGTTTAAGTATGAAACTTATGGGTGACATGAAAAAAACTGGTAGACACCACAAAATTTCAAGAAAAGATTATCATCAAGAGCTGTCGTGCCATCCTCTACTAGTTATGGTCGTAAATCACCTGCCAATCTGCTGAGAAGAGATACAGGTGTTCTCACGTCGTCTGAACAAGGATTTCATCTTTAAATTCTACAAACCAGCTGCAAAACCACGTCTAACATCAGCAATGAAAATTAAGATATTATCTTTAGCCAGTAACATCTTCACTGGACTGGGGAAAAATGAGGGCAGTTTTATTTTCTGACGAATCCACAGTAAAGCAGTTCGAAAACCAAACAATAAAGATTTAATGCGAAGTACACCATCAGTACAGTCCTCCAAAACAGATATTTTGGGGAGCTATATAACCAAACGTGGTATAGCTGGGTTGTATCTTCTTTCCACAAGCACCACCATGAATGGCTTGTAATATGTTTAACTGTTTCAGGAAAAGTTGAATGTACACATGGCGGTGAATAAAACTGCTATGCGTGATGGAGCACCATGTCACAGATCGAAAGTGGTTTCTGAATATCTTTGGACAAACCAGATGAAAGTACTTGACTGGCCCAGAAACAGCCCAAACAGGAAACCAACCGAAAACTTGTGGAGCTACATGAAGAATTACGCGGCAGAAAAGCAACAATCCTGTGATAAAGAATTTGTAACCGCAATAAAAAAGATTTAGGTCAGTGGTTGTTTTAACCAGGGGGCACACCTCTCCAAAGGCGCGTCAATACATTTCCAAGGGGGGAAATAGCCTTTTCAAACTCAAGTATCTTCCCAATGCGTAATCAATGAATTTAAACAAGAAATACATTTGCTTTCAAACTTATGTTAAATCATAGGGCATCAAACAAAAATGAATTTCTTAAAGGAGGCGTGGTAAAGGAAAGGTTAAGAACCACTGATTGGTGAAAGAAATGAGCCCAGCCAGAGTACTGCGTACCCCAAGTAAAGACCATGACCGGCTGTCTTGATCCAGTGGTGTGAGAGAAAGGTAGACACACAATGACACAAAATACTAAAAAGAAAGCTGTTTAGAGAGAAAGCAGAACTGAAGGCTTTGAATATTTTGCTATTTGGTGATTTCACTGCCGACAAATATCTCTTTTTTGACGAATACTGTTCCTGTTTTACGTCACCATTGTTTGAAAATAATTTTTTTTCAGGGTGGTCCTATAGTTTTGCAAATGTTAAGTCCCAGGCATGACACAAAACTGCATCCAGTGATGGGGCCAGACGACTCTTCTGGCATGCCAAGCTAGGCATGGGAAACCTATTAGTAGGTGAGGAATACTACAGCTTCTGCAGCTGAACTTTAGGCTCAACGCACTGGTCACAGTTTTCCTTGGCGCTTTTTGGGGAATGCAAAGTCCAGTCTATTGATAAACTGGACAACCAAGTGGACCCTAAACCTTGCCTGAGCTGGCTTGGTAAAAAAAGCAGCCAATCTCGAGTACACACAAAGTTGTCCCTTTGACACACGAATAACAAGCAAGCGGTAATAACGCCAATGACAAACTAAAAAAGGTTTCATGAATTACGCCAAGAATCCATAGAGATCTAGTCTAGAAAAAGCTATGCCTTATTTTGAAAATTAAAAAACACTAACAGCAAAGGCAAACTGTGATTAGGTCTCCAAGCCTAGGTCAAATTAAAAAGGTGACACAACTAGCGAATGTAAATGTTGCCGCAATTACTAGCATCATTCCTTTCAGATGCCGATCATTTTCTCCATCGTTATCCTACAAACACCCAGCTGCAAAAGCATTTTAATATCCAAGCTGCGAATTCTAAAACGTCTTTGAGCATCATGCATTGATAACAGCAACACCAAGCTACGCAGCAGTGCAGTGTACAAGTCTTGCTTGCAAACCTACGCATTTCAAAAATGTACCATACCTCTCCTTGATGTAAGCTTCATTGGCAATCCTGCTCAAGTAATGTCACCGTTAAAATAGAAGAACAAAGTAAATGACTATACGCGAAGGAAGAGCTCTGGTGTGATTATGACGTGATTTTCAAACGTACACGCATAACATAGCGCAAGAATTGCCAACTGCATGGACAGGTTTTGCGTCACAAACAGCCCAAATACGCTAAAAATCAGATACTGCGCCAACCTTGATCAAAACAATTAAGTTGTTGTGTTTTTCACCTACTGTTCTTGCAAACAAATTAATGTAGACGACAAAGTTTGCAGGTAAAATTCTTCGCAGCAAAAATGAAAGCAAACGCAAACAGTAAGTTACAAGCTTTGAGTCCACCTTAACAGAAAATCTGCAGCAACCGACAAGATCTGATATGGACGAGTGAAGAGCTGAAATACGGATTTGAAATGAGTGTGTAATTTGATCTTGCAACGTACGAGCAAAACGTTAATCAAAGTTAATGATTCGTGTTAAGAAGTAGTTTAAAAGTTCACGATCGGGGTTTGGACCTTGATCCAACATATATAATCCGCGACTAAAACTAGTCCAGCCTGTCGAGCTGTCCGTGACCAAAATAATCAAATTCGCTTATTTACACCAGATAAAGTCTGCACAGCTACAAACCAGCAATAATGGCAATTATTGGCGAAATGTTGCGTTATGTCGCGAGATGATCTGCATTTTCAAGCTGGCCAACATCTAACAGGGTCGTGTTAAAACAACAATGTCGGCGAAATGAAAGCAACATCGCCACAAATGCAGAATTTTTTTCTGGCGACGAAAGCAGTTAGTTCTCTACACTTCCAAATCGATTTCATTAAAAAAAATCAGTCGTTTCTGCGTTGCAGCCTCGAATTTCTTGCGGAATGAGCAACGTACCGTGATATACACGAAGACAACTGGCTTTACTGGAGCACCAAAAAACAAGAACACTAGTACTTTTCAACACTGCACACACCAGGAAGCAGAGTAATTATCTGATTTTTTTTTCCGAAATATAAGTAATNACAAATATTTTAGGACTTTTTTCCGAAGCAAAAGGTTTGTTTCCAGTTAATTCTTAGTTGTTGTAAGTGAGTTGAGATTNTGACTAACAAAGCCAGGTGATTTTTCTGNCTTAGACAAACCGNGCTGTTTGGTCTTCGGTCATAAGTGGTGATGCGCGGTGAGCATACAAATAACGTTGTCAGGTCCCGGTTGACGGAATGTTTCAACAATAAACCATAAAATAAAACCTACTTGCATCGTCGCTTCATGGGAGCTTTTAAGGGAATGGCAACAAATTTTACTTGGATGTACACAAGCGCTGAAAAACTTTTGGTAAAACATAAGCAAATGAGAAGTGTTAAAATTTAAACATAATCTATGATTTCCCGCAGGAATGCGTTTCCAATAGAACTTTGGTCGACCAAACGACCGGTGAAAAATGCAGATCAGCCCAACCCACAACGCAATTGCAACGACTCACATCACAGGCATTGTTAAACCAGTGGTTCTTAACCTTTTCTCTACCACGCCTCCCTTAGGTGATTTTCCTTTGTTTCAAGCCCCCCTGACTTTAAATAAATTGTAAAAGCAAATGCATTTATTGGTAAATTTAGTGGTCAAATTTCCATGTTGTAGAACGCGTAAGGGCTCGCGACCCCGGTTAAGAACCACTGCGTCAAACAGAGTTGGATTAGACGCAGACACAATTTCCAACCAAACATGTTTTGACTGATCTTTTTATACCGTTGCAATTCGCCAAGTAAACACTGCCCTTTGCTAACAACCATGCCATTGCTTTCTTTGACGCGTTCGCAAAAAGCACTGGTTACCGTCATATGCACAATGTGGACATGCGAGATATAAGTTTCGAATTGATCGCTGAACACTAACAAATCAGCAATGTTTATAATTGCGCACTTTGACGAAATGGGTTGCTGAAATACGCTGTATATTCGCTGAAGAAGTGTGTACCTGTTGCTTTCTTTCGTTTTTTCGAGCTGTTCTTGTCTGTTCTTCTCCCACTCCTCCAGTTCTTTTCTAGCTTGAGCGAGCCATTCTTGCTGCCGTTTCTCCGACTCTCGATCTGTTACAAATAGGGCAACCAAAAATGTCAGTAAAGTGAAAATATTTCTGTCTTTTTCAAAGTTTATGAAACGTCCACAAACCAAATTTCACGTTCATACCATGAGGGAATTCCAAGTTATTAGGTAAAAAAAAGTCAAAATTTATCGTTGGGTCAACTTTTCGTGTAGTACAATCTTTTCTCTTTATTGACATTTCACAGAAACTACAACTACAACAACAGATATTGATATGCTTTTGCAAGTTTAGTTGCAATTCTATAATAATAATGGGTTTGTTGCGATTTCTGACGTAATGACATTGCTTTGTCCCCTACTGGACGATTAAATATTATGTAGGATAGGCGTGGTAAGGCAAGAAACATGGTCTTACGGTACTTGTTTCGGTAAATGCTCAATCCATTATGCATGTAGTGTTTCAAATTTATGATGTTCTCAGGTTTGACCCTACTGTAGTTATTAATGTACTTATCTATATGTCATCCCCAAAGTTAGTCAAATAAAGNTTTGTTTTTTTATTTAGAAGCACCGAGTGCATTAATATGCTTCTGGGTTAATCTCAACACCTCAGGCTGAATTATTTTGCAGTTGCAATTGCAAACGGAGAGAAAGTCAAAATTTGTAAATTATAAAGTAAAAATTTTCAGTACTTCGGTAAAAAAATCGGTTGCCCTAGTTTATAAAAACATGTCTCTCACCTTGAACTCAACGTGACAAACATCATTGTTCCTTGCTCGCATCTCTAATCAATTTTTATCAGGCATACATGAAAACATGCAACAACGACTTATCAACACCCCTTGAGGAAGTTTTAGCCACAGGTAAAACGTTTTTGCTGCAGATGTCTACACTGCGTTGATTTAACATGCAAGATGTTTCTACAAGCATCTCACGAAATGCACGCTGATCAGAAGTTGGTGAAATAGAAATTGATCTCGGTGATATTCCTTGTTGACTTGAATTTACTCTGCCCGGTTTTTAGTCCCCATAATTGTTACACACGTTCCGTGTTTCTATGAAATGATTGGTCGATTGCGTTAGGCGTCCACCTGACTAAACGCAATTTCGAACATTAGCTTGACACAGAAGAGATCGGAAACATCGTATTAAAACAAAAATGGCAATATAGTGGACAACAATGCTTCGTCCCTATATTGTGACAACGTGACACAAAAATTGCATTGTAAGAATGCATTTTTCCTTCGTGATATCCTCAAATCGGGCAAAACCTGGCGTTAGTGGCCTCGGTCATTTAAACACATAGCTTACTTTATATACAATGAAAAAAAACGCCTAACCGCGTGAAGTTATTTTCAGCTCTTTCAAGAAACCACACCACCCACACATAATCATATCTTAACAGAAATTTTCCTATAAATGCATACCCTTTACTTTAAAACTGCTATTCACCCTATCGCAGCCTTCAAATCTTATTTTCATTTAGCAATAAGCGTAATATTTTTGGTGTTAAAAACACAAAGATCAAGATGACATGAATATAAGATCAAAGGTGAACTTCCTGGTGGAACAACATCCACATTTGCTAATGGACTAGGTGCCTTGGGTGATAGCATTCCTGCCCATAGGACATTTAATGGAAAGCGATGAAAGAGGATGAGCTATGACACCAAAGGTGAAAGAAAATAAAATAACTAATAACTGATAGTGAAAGAACATAACTAAAAATAAGATTTATGACTTTTCCAAAACTGTAAGTACATCTATTTCAAATGGGTGCACAATTTTTCTTTCAGAACATGATAAACACCCAGCCAAAAACACAATTTCAGTCTTGACTTCTTGTTTGTGAAGCATTACAACACCTAGCTAAAAATGAATCAAAATGCTCCACTTTTTATTAGAGTATATACCGTATCATTCGTTTCAATGACTGCAGATTGATGCAAAGTGACAAAGCGTTTTACAATGAAAGCTTTTCGATACTATCACAGAAATAATTTTAACTTTTCACAATTCTTTTCTAAAAAGTAGAAAACCTTTTAACCAACAAAAAAGATTTGCCTGCAAAATCGCTTCATCAAGATACCTACTCCAAAACTGAACATATTGCCAGGCTTATCGCAGAAGCAAGGTGAATGTTACACCTTTTTATGCAGCAAGGAAACTTCTATCTGAGCAGGCATATCAAATGTTTCACACTTCACAAGGTATATAAATCACAAAAACAAACCAAACCAGCCATGACCTTTTTCAGCTAGAAGTTTAGCATTTTCCTCCCTCCACTGCCTGATCTTCTCTGGTTCTGTACGAAGCTGGTCTAGCCGGGCATCAACAGCAGCAATAGCAGCATAAGCTTGTGAGGGGTCCATTCTTTCCTCAGTTTCACCATTTTCTAATCCATAATCACCTCCATTTGCTAACTGTGCTTCATTGTTGTCTGGTGCACCAAACAAATCATCTGAAAAAAGTATGCTTTGAACATACACTTCAGACATAACTGCAGATATAACAATTGTGTCTAACACTGTTGTGTACTACAAAAAGTGCATTGATGCTGTACATACACACATGTGTTTCCATATCAGAAGACAAGGAATGCAGTTGCAGCAGCACCTCTGTCTATAACTCTAAAAATTAATATCAAGGGTAACTAACACACATGCTAAAACGTTTTTGGCAAAAAAACAAAACCAACTTTGCTTTATTACAAGCATGTTCAACAGTATTTGGGGGTTATTTTATCATCGACTACACAAGTTCATTTCTTACCATTAACTGCAGCAGCAGAGTGCCCACCAAGCATGTCACCTGAAAATCCATTGACAGCTGGCTGGGCTTGGTCTTCATCTCCAAGTACAGCGCTTTCCAAACCTGTAGCAAAGCATGTTTGTTTGTAAACGGTTGGGTGCATCAGGAGCCCTCAAAATTTGAACAAGTTCTAGATAGTATAATAAGAAATCTGAATTTTTCCAGCAATTGATTGATATTCACAGGTGCGGTGAGACCCCCTAATGTTTGGCCCAGGGAACAAAACTTGAAAATAATGGAAGTTGGCAATAAGGATGGGCTTTTAGGAACACCAAATCCAGAATATTCAGATCTTAAACTATCCGAATCTAAAATGCTACATTAAACCTGGTAATAGGATTCAGTTTAAATCTTCCACAATGTCAGTGTTATACTTGCTTCCACGACATGCAGAGTTAAGGCACATGCAGACATTTTTTCAGTCCAACACATGCGTTTTTTCGTGCACCATGTGGAAACTTAGCACTATTGTGCATGTGCAGACATTGCGTGTATTTTTCTCCTACATCGCGCTGCTGAAACTTTCCAGTGCACGCACGAGCTTTTCTTGAGACACCAACATGTGCAGTAATTTCTGTGGTTACTTTACCACATGCATTCGTTGGGCATACATTTTTGCTGTTCAAAAATTCTCAAGGAACATACATCTACGATTTTCTTTTTGTTTATGTTTCTGGTAACGTCCAAAACTGTGGTCCTAACCTTCAAGTTTAATTAATATTAGGTCTTGGAATGAGAATCCAAACTCTTTGTGGTTCAGAGGCAGTTTGAAGACATGGTTCTTTCGAGTTGGTCCACCTAGGTGGGACCAGGATCCAGCAGCAGTGACTGTGATTTTGTGCAATGTAAGTGCTTTGATATGCTGCCAACCGCTAAGAAAGCAGGAAAGAATGTATTAGCAGGGCTTTTTTAAGGAAAATGTTAGGTACCCGATATGGATCTGTTGGGACCCGATTTCTCTGATTCTAGAGACCCGATTTGAAACTCTAGGGACCTGAATCGGGTCCCTAAAACGCCTTAAAAAGAACCTTGGTATCAGAAACGTTTATCCAAGTATATTCAGACATGTTGCTAAAGTTTAATTCCTTAATGTAAGTGTTAGCTGCTTTTATTGTCTCAAAATGCTTCCAACAGAGTGAAACTTTTGCAAAAACGTGGCTCCAGTAGGCCCAGGCTTGTTGCAGTGGCATGTAGCCTAAATTGTTTTGGAAATGAATTGATATGTTGGCAATTGATTATTGTAAAGGCAACAAAACATTGGCCATGCTTACTGTTTTAGCCTAAAGCTGGAAAACACCGAGCAGTATCTACCTTCTGGGATTTGAATTTCTGCCAAAACCACCCAGTAACCATCGGTGTTGGGAAAACCACCCATTAATGAAAGTGTTGAATGGTGAAATAACGATGTTTAAATATGTTCCCCTGGTTTTGTTTCTAGTATGCAAATTGGTGATTGTTTTGAAGCATGCTTAACTGTTTACAGCTTAAGAAAATAGCATAGGTGGTGAAATCAGAATTAAGGAGTATAAACATCTAGAGTTGCTATGAAGTAACATATTTATTTATTTTTATTTATTTATATAATTGTCCTAATGACAGTGTCTTGGTGAGTAACTGCCAAGGTTAGCTTACCTGCCTAGATATATCTTAACGTATGAAACGTACAAAAAAATAAACCCATACAAAGTCTTTTATGTGCACAGTATGATAGATAAATTACAAGTTTTTTGAAATGTTTTTTTGTTAGTTCAATTCCTTCTTAACTATTTAATGTTAGTGGTCACAGTACAGGCATGAAACAGTGCTCAAACGATGAGACCACGATGGTCAAAGCAGTGTGGGTTTAGCAAAAAGCTGCTACTACGCTCTGATGATGGTGGTTATTGTGAGTAATGTCTGCTATCACATGCTGTACATAATGTGCTGACTCCTCATTAATTTAAGCACTACCATATTTTTCAGGCCATAAGGCGCAGTATCAATGATTGAATGCTAGCTGTTCCATTTTCATACATAAGGCGCATTAAATGTAGTCGTCAATGTAGTCAACAGCCTCGCAGAGTAATACACAGCTCTGTGCGCAGGAGCCTGACAGAGTTGATACGATCTGTGCTTCAACATTAAGGTATGCGCCAGCTACTCACGGAACCACATACACTGCTCGTTGCAATTGTGGTTAGTTTATTACATAACACGATACTCTGTTCTCAAAAAATCGTTGCTATTAAATGCATGTGAAAGCTATAACTAAGACAGTGGACAAAACTATCACGTGGCTAACGACAGTCTTTGAAATGAAACGCGTGCAGCAGTTAGTTACGTTGTAACCAGCAATTAAATCAATAACACAATTTACCACATAAAATTGGTTTTAGGTGAGAATGCACAACCTAATTCATATATTAGGCGCACTGCATCATACAACACACCTCCAATTTTTGTGAAAACTGAAGGCTTTTAAGTGTGCCTTATGGTCTGAAAAATACAGTACACAGTATATACCATCATATTTCAACAGTGGGCCACCACAAGTGGCAGATAGCTTAAACACTATTTCATGCTTATGCACAAGTGATGACTTAATAGCTCTTTCATGCAATATTTCACAAGAAATCAACATTACTTGCCAGAAATCTACAGCAATGCCACAAGCAACTGATTTGACTTGCAAAGGCACTTAATCAGTAAGTTTTCACAGAAAAAAACAGATGTTAGGTTAACATCAGTCACGGACAAAAACCTTGCTAGTGCCATCTACTGGCAATGTCAACCCAAACATTTGCAATCAGCCACTTAAATTAAAACGCTGTAATGACCAGCTTGCAAATAAAATGGCCTGGATACTGGTGTCACAAAATTTTCAGGATTTGATGCAAATATATACGTTGTCTTATTTTGTTGATCTGAGGACACAGTACAAGCAATGCTAATAGATAAACACTTTGAGAACCGGCATACGATATATTCGTACTTTGATTTCGGCCTAAAAAACAGCAGTTTTCGGTTGCCTTACCAATGCCCTAGCTCTTCCGCCGATTGCACTAGAGAGCTGTTCAAGGGCTCAAACGGATTGGCCAGTCTAGTAGACTGCACTCGAAAAAAATTTTTGTTTTTTTGTGACTGAGGTCATAAGTGAAGTAGTTTTGGGGTCATTTTGTCTCATGTTGCCTGGGCTAGAGCCCAACCGCTAGGCCAAAGTGTTTCGCTGAAGTTTTCATTGGAAACTAGGCTAGAGTCAGAGTCTTTTGAGCCTTTGATCGACTTTCTAAAGATTCTGGTTCAAAAGTTATGATCTAAAACAAACAAATTAATTGATTATCTAATTAGTCAAATATTTGTACTAACTTACATCACAACTTTTGAACCCGAAACCCCAGCAGGTCATCCGAAGTATCAAAAGACTCGGATTGTAGCCTAGTTTCCAGTAAAAACTTCAGCAAAATACTACCACCTAACGGTTGGCGGCCAGAGCCAGGAAAAGTAGGCCAAGGTGGCCCAGAAGTCCTCCACTTATGACGTCACTCAAAAAAACACGAACCCCCAAGCAAAAATTTTTTTTTCGAGTGCAGACTAGAAGACTTGCTGTGTCTTTTGAGACTTTTACCGGGTCTGTAGAGCACATCGGACCAGAGAAATTCCCGCGCAAAGCAACGTGCGTTTAGGCGTTTTTTTTCCAAAAATCCCCGATAGCAGC
>JGI24159J19872_10010422_pt1 | contig 12190 bp, 6 predicted proteins | sample Ectturendosymbi4_FD_19872 | JGI IMG/M metagenome (IMG submission 19872)
AGTATTTGCAGAACAGACAGAGCAGTGAAAGCAATACTAATCACTTTAGTTACAATTTACAACGCAATTTACAACACAGCCTAAACCTTTGGTGAACAGCCTAAGCCTTGGTGAACTTTTAGAAGCGTTGAGCCCGTTACCGATGGGAATCAAAGTGAACTGCGCGGTATCTAACTCCTTTAAATCCTCACAAATTTTTCTCGTAACAGTGGCAATTATTTTTCGGTAATGCGTAGCCAAGTTTTTCAAAAGATAGAACAATGCATTTTGTAGTCTAGCTTTTTTAGCTACTTTAATTAAGGCAGTGAGGGTTGAAGTTTTGAAGATGTTTTCTGTTGCGGTTACAAGTGTTTCGTATTTGGCAGGTCAAGTTTCAATATTTTCTGCATAATACCGTTCGACAGTTATTGCTGTTTCAGAGGTTTGCTACGTGTCCTCTGAAGGTTAACTTTAGTTCGTATTGGCAAATGTGTGCTGTCAATCATATTCAATTTCCCTCTCGTATAGAGATATGGTGAGGCAACCTGACATCGGCGAAAAAGTTTAAAATAAACCTAGTTTTAATCATGCGAACTGAATGACTACTCTCGGTGTACAAAAAATAATGTTTCCTTGTAAACGTAACAGGAAATTTCTTTACGAATGTTAATAATAAAGCCGTTTGCAAAGAAACAGAAGTGACAGTTTACGTTTGAGCGAAGTAAGCCTCATGATATTCTTGTTGTTAAAGTTGCACCATTAAGTACTACCGGTACAATAAGGACTATGGCATCGATCTCAAATAGATGGACGTTGTAGTTTCTGAGATATGGCCTAACAATTTGAAAGTTGCAAAAAGTCTGGAAAAAGTGGGATGACTTTCCTGAAAGTTTTGGAGGTTAGCAAACCTAGGCATCGAGGCATACAGGGATCTTTGGTTTAAGATGGGCAAAACTTTTCGACCTCCCGAATTTCTAAGCCACTGAAATACAATCTTCAACAGGAAAGTTTTGCAGGCCTATGATTCTATACTAAAGCAAATTCCCCAAACATATCGGGCAGTTTTGTTCGAACTTTTTGAATCTTGCCCGAATCTGGGGAGTAATTGCCCTTCCCGCCTCGTAGGTCGATGCTACCAAAGTACTTGCCTGTTTTGAAATTTTTCTAAAAAGTGGGTTTATAGTTATTGGGAAATCTGCAATTACTTCATATATTTCTTCAAAGTTAGAAGAGAAAACAAGTTTTTAACTTTTTATTGAAAACCTGCTGTAATCAGCGGTTTGTGCTCTTGATAGGTGTTCTTACGATAACCATTGTTTAAGTGCAAAGTATATACTGATATGCATGATATGCAAGTCTTATGCCGGTGTTTTGTTTTTTGGTTGTATCAGTGGAATGTGGCATATTTATTTAAGTTTATGTTGTTTCGGTTCTGCAACTTAGCTAAATAACATGAGTCAAAGACCAAGAGACTGAGGCCGAAAACATTATGTGGCCGTCAAAAGAGGACTAAAGCTAAAAAAGGTCGAAGCACAAAAAGAGAGGTGCGTTGGACCAGAATTTAGCAGAACTACCATAGACAATCCAAAAAAAGCTCTAGAAGAGCCACACCACAGTGATAGTTGTTTCTCGTGCACTTCAACACACTTCAAGTTGTACTTAGTAAGGCAAACGCTCCTGCTGCATGACGAGGTGCAATGAGTCGGAATGCCAGGGACTAATTCGCCCAAGCGGGACCACCTGCAATCACAACAGACGTTTTCCCCGAAAACGAAAGTGATGCGACATAACTTTCTAAGTTTCACCGGACAAGTGCATTGCCAGCCAGTGAAGCGCGGTAGGTCGTCCATGGCTAATGCACTCGGCATAGTAAAATAAAATCTTTTGTTGACACTACAAACTTTTTATCTCTGGGTATCCACTCGTACTACAAAGAATACCTCCCTTCTCGAGGTATTGAGAGTAGTAACCCATGGATTTATTGGGTATTACGGCGCTGATGTCCTTTCTGGAGCGGTGAAACTGAGGGAAGTAGCCATTTGGGACCTCGCTCTTTCACATCACCGATTTCTATCATTATAACTTGATGCTTCTCCTCAAAAATATCTGCACACGCCACTGAGCGGGGTCCGGCAAAATCGCTTCCAATTGGGCCCCTCACTTGCTAAGGCCGGCCCTGTGGTCAGCTACGATGAACGTGTACTTCAAACTTCAATGAACTTTACCTCGGGGATCTAGCAAAACTCACTGGAGTGAAAATACTGGAGGAGAGTCAAATGTTTATTAAAAAGGCCATAGGTATACTGAGATATGAGGATCGTTTGAAAATATGAAACATCTTTGTCCCCCAAAGGAAAAAAAACGAGTTTTTAACCTGTAAAAGGAGACTCATTCAAAGAAANTAAGTTACAGTTTGCTGAAATCAAAAAACTCAAATTCCTCTGAGCGTCAAATGAGGACTTATAAAGAAACCCGACGGCCACGTTATGACGCTGACGCAACAATGGTGGTACCTCAACCTTACTAGAAACAGCTTTTACATCCTATTCCTGCGAAAGGTATCGTGAGTTATATGCAAATCATTTCTAGCCGTCTCTACGTTCTCTTAAAAGGAATTTGTTTACTCGCTGGCCGTGCTCTTTTAACACCGTTAAATAAAGTAAATAACTTATGTGTTACTTATTTGAAAATTCCCAAAAAGCATCGCGGACCGCACAAAATGCCCTCGCAGCCATATGTGGCCCGCGGGCTCTTGTGTTTCAGACTGCTGGATTGGAGCAACGCTTTTTTCGCGTAGCAAACAAGGTCGAATTTGCTGCAGATAAGTGCGTTCTGTGAAAAAAATTAGCTTTTTTTCGAAGGTTGCATTTCTTTTTCTGTTGGGTAAAACTAGCTGATGATCTAGCTGCTCATCTTCCTTTCTTGCCATTACTCTTGAGCAACGATCAGCACACAAAAGTGCATTCGGGAAAAGCGCTGGAGCGTGAATTTACATCAAAACGTTTTTAAAAATGTTTATTTGATATGGATTGCTTTTTCAAAAATGAATCTTTAAAGAGCTATCAACACGATAAAGTACAAAACACTGCCATAGGACATCAGACATACAGATTGCTGGGCAGTGGTCAACAGCAGATGTTTGCAGAGAATACCGTAGATAGCGCCGGTTAGCACAGGCTGTAGAAACATTTTTGAAAAACTTATGAGATGATTCTTTCTAAGATCTCAAATAATAATGTAGCATTTAAACTTCATATCAACATTAATAGATTTCTTAACTGAAAACTTGTCATGATCTTTTTAAAGAATCTGTCAAAGCGTTTTTGTGTGCTTTCCCAGTATGCTAAAAGCAGACAGTATGTGGTGAGTTGGTGAGTTTCGTATCTGACCTTTATGGACTCTGTTCACCTTGAAAGCAATATCTAAATCACTACCATCGTCTGGAACACGTTTTTTAGTATCAACAGCACTCTGATAAATTTCTTACTTTGTATTCCATCCTCTCTTTCTCCAGGTGTCGCTCGTGAGAAAGCAGCTTGAAAGAAATCACCTTCTCGTAGCTCTGCAGTATCATTCTGCGCAAAGCACTGAAAGGGAGAAAAGAATTTTGCAACAGGCCGCATCATCTCTTAACTTGCAGTTTGGCATACACCTCTTATCTACCTTAGACGACGTCATCATTCAATCGATTTTGCGTAATTCGCAGGTGAAGCTCGCTTGATTCAAATCTTGCTTAGCAAATGGCAGGTGAAGCTTGTGTTGCAAAAATAAGCAAACGATATCATATAGTTTATCATTGGAACAAAAAAGGAAACGTGCTTTTAACCGAAAATAGAAACATTGCAAAAGACAACCTACAAAGAAAATAAATAGGAAACACCACCTGAACCTTTCGACACAAGTTCTAAAGTCAGATGTTTCTGAGCGAACTTGCAGAAAATGTGATCTTATGTCCGTACATATTACTGTGTAAGGTGCCCACTGGCAGTGCAACATGTACAATAGCACCAACACAGAAATGTTGGTTAACCAGAGAGTTCAACCAGTCCTCTGATAAACAAACATAAGGAAGATTTTAAGGTTCCTTTCACAAAACCTTTATTAGATGTGAATGCCCATGGTTGTGGGAAGTCTCGCAGCATCTGCAAGCGTTTTTTTGCAGGCTGCTTAAGGACACACATACTTGCTTATAGCACACAAACTCACACACGTCTAAACACTTCGTCAATGATAGGTTAAAAGCTCTCGTAGATAGATATTTTTTGAAGGTGAAGTAAAACTTCTCCAATCTTAAAACCAACTGTTGGTAACAATTTTTGCATCAGAGGCCACTGCTGTGCGAAATCCTATTTCAACGGATCAATCATCGTTCCAAGTTGTTAAATTCGGTAGGTCTTTAACGGGAAATCTTGAAGATTTCCAAGAATGACAATGCCAAGTAGCCTATTGACCGATTGAAGGCCTGATGTTGCTCAGTGGTTGATAAACGTTATTCAAGCCCAATAAAAGTTTTATTCCGAATGGCAAACAGAAAACTTCATTGTTTTACGTGAATTTTCAGTTGGTAGAGACCAAGTTCGCTTGAGGATAAATCATCAAGCTGCTTACTGTAAAGGAAACGCTCTGGTGACTGAGCCATCATAACGGTTCGCTACCTTATGTAATGAGGAAAAATTTCAAATGCAAACAAGGATGGAGATAATTCTTGTTATTTTATGTTTGACCTGCTCTTTTTCTGCGACGCAATTGCAGTCTCAGACTTATTTCAGAAAATAAATTTTTGCAGAAACCGCTGTCCTACAAATATTAAAACGAATACTTTTATTTCACTATTAAAAATATAGAAAAAACTGAAATTTATGAACGAAACTAAACTTTAACGAAGGGTACAGATTTCTTGGATGAGGCAAAGTCAACCTTTCAGTCATAATCCATTTGATGAGTAGTTTTTGGTTTTGTGCCACATTTGCATAAAATCGCGCTTGTTTGTCCACACTCGTTGTTTCTTCATCTGGCAAGACCGTAAAAGCGTTAAATATTTTGGAGCTTCGAGTTAATCATGACTTGCTTTTCTCTTATACCCGAGGATAAATATAGTTCTACAAGTTTTGCACAGGAAAACAGAGTTGCATCATGTGTCGGTCGTCACGATTTCGGAAACTAGATATGATGATACAATAAAATGCTTATAGTAGTTTAAAGGAAAAGCAAGCACGTAGAACAAACTTATTCTCACGCGGTCATCAGAAAACTGGAGAGCATATTTTGGGTTATCGATTTTCAAAATATTTGTCTCACGAACTCAGCGAACGAATAGTTTGATGAACACTGTTTATGTCACGGTCGCGTGGCATTGAAAAGAACGGCTTCAGCCGAATGTTCGCATGAAAAATTTTGATGACGCATCACTCGAAAACGTCCGATATAGATGCGTACTGTTCGCGCTGTAACCAGTCCTCTGCGTCAACTTTATATAGTGGTGTCAGATGTATTTAATGACTTATTGGGCACTTGATTTCTCGCACATGACAAATCAACCTTTGTATTTGTAGGTTTGGACTTTTGACCAGCTTTTTTTAGATTAGGAGGCACTTTCCTTTGCTGACCCATCTTTCATTCAAGGTTTTGCACTGAAGGTATCGTCTTCACGTGATTTGGTTTTAACACCTGGTTTTGGTGGATCTGAACGCGAGTAGAAGACGATGTCAGCATTAAAGGTGTATCATCACATTTTCTGTGTAGTGAATATTTCAATGCAAGCATTTTCTGAGCAATGACCAAACCATTACACGCAGAAAAAAAGATAGATACCAAAAGAAGTTTTGATATAAAAAGTTTCACCAAATATTTATAGGCTGTTCTACCCTGCTTAGATCTTGACGCAAGCGCTGATATTGATATTATATATTATATAGAATATCGTAGCTTAATACTAAACTGAATATCGTTCGAATATCGTAGCTTGATACTAAACTGACTAACTTGAAAACAACAAGACTTATACCTGAAACTTTTTTCTGCAAGCAAACTTGAAAAGTTAGAAGCCCGTTTTAAAAAAGAATGCAGCGACGGCTACTGTTGCAATTGAAGATGTGATGGATTAAAGAAAAACTCAGGCCGGTACTTCACCGCTCCCAAGTCTTATGTTTTTGCAAATCCTGCAGTGAGTTACTCCCATTTTTTCACTACAACCGGAATCCTGCTGAGTGGTAATAATAATCCCGTTGTGGTAGTGCTCGCTATTCCAAATGAACTGAATTTTCATAATGACCGTTAACCGTAAAATTTAGAGTTGAATCTTGCGTGAAATGAAAATTAACATCGGCTAACAATTTACATGGCTGTTTTTGTTTCCCCTTCAGAGTTGTATGGGACACAGCAAAAGAATGCCAGTTTTTTCGGTATTCCTGACCAGAGTAGTGGTAATCGATTGCATGAATTTTCGAGATTAAATATAAAATTCCTGAGTGACATCTTTCCCAGAATATGCTTCTGCTTATCATAAACGCTAAGAAGTCAAACTAACATTATTGCCAAGGGCCGATGTTGCGTTCGTTACAGCCATACCGGTCTGAGGCACTGGCGAAAGTTTGTTCTCAAGAAGGTTTTACTAAACTTAACGCGCTGACTACTAGGTTTGTCATTATTTAACCTTACTACAGGCTGCCAAGCAATGACTATGAAATGACCTTCTACGTAAAAGTCGGTGCAATAATAAGAGGTTGAGATCTTAGTCCTTGTGTGATTCTCACCCTCAACAAAAGATGAGAAATCAAGTATTCATCCCGACAGCAGCTATTTACTCACAAGAGAAAAGACCCTCATTGCTCTACCACCGGGGTTCTCTTTCATAGATGGAAACAATATAGTCAGTGCAGTTTTAAAATATTTGCCAGAGACTCTTGGAAAAGACGATTGACCCTATTTTTGCCGACTCTTGTTCAGCACATCTTCAACGCTTAATAATTGCTCGGGCATTAGACATTTAGTGGGAAAGATTTGCAAATAACTAAAGCATTTTTTCCGAAAATGCATTTTCTGTAATACAGTATGTCCACAAAGTAGCCTTTTTCAAAGGATGCGCTACTGTACAGTAAAAGTCACAGCAACCAGTAAACACGTGATGTGGTACTTTCTAGAACGAAACCATTTAGCAAACTGAAGCTGTTTACTTTGGTCTTGACATTTTTGCTTCCCCCTGTCGAACTTTCTGTCTGGTGAATCTCAAAAGGTGCTTGCTACTGATGGGATGTCTTACTACTTACGCAGCAGTCCATCCGCTTGCAACCACTGTGTTTTCCTTCAGCTAAAAAGATAACGATTGACTTTCGTTTAACATAGCTCATATCTGTTCAACTGTAACAGCGATTAGGAAACGATGCTATTAACGTTGGTCTAGTTTCTGACGTTGATGAAAGACCTTGGCGGACGTCATTAACTTGGTACCGTTCTGAGGAAGCAGAACAGTTGGCTGACCGGAAACCACTATCTCCAAAATTTTCTGTTTTTATATAAGACCTTGTAATTCAACAGGATTTGGTTTGATGCGTCACTGATGATTTTCACAGTAATTGCTTGGAAAATTCATGAAAAAATATCATTGACATCCACCATCTGCTTTTGAGGCAAATTACAGGTCTGCGCTTATTGTAAAGGTTGGTATGATGGCAAAACGCCTACTGGAAATCTTGTAAGCAAATTATGTATCACTGAATCAGAATTGTTTTTCATGAAATATGTAAATCATCTTCTGTCGATACTTCGCGAAATTTGAAGTACACAATAATGATAGCAGTCAAACATTGTTTCGCGAGGAACGAGAAACAAAAACTGGCAACCTCATGCAAGAGAATTGCGCATTTAGCGGGTTTTTCAAAAAAACATTTTCAAAATAATTTCAAACTTATCAAGAGCAATTACGTTAATCGGGTGTTTTATTGTCGAGAATTGATGAAGATGAGAGCCGGATAAGATATAACAGAAAAACTATAAAACTTGTGAGGCATTATGACAACTTCTGCGTAACAAAGAGGCTTGCTTTGGTTATGATTTGAAAAAATTATCCTGTCACGAGTGCAGGGTTGCCAGATTGGCCTTTTTAAGCAAAATTTCAAAAATTTGGCCTCGTTTCAAGTTGGTTGGTCTAAAACATTTTACTTGGCCGTTTGACCCTTTCTTGGCTTCATCTCAAATTGGCTGGCTTAAAAAAAAATTTGTTTGGCGTTTTGGCTCTTTTTTGGCCTTTTTACGCTGAAATAGGTTCTTCTGAAGGAAAATATTACTATTCCATTTTTTCGGGAACGCATTTGCAAAATTGTTATGATAAATGCTAGATCAGACGCCCGCATTTGGATATTAGTAATACGAGTATTTGAAAATCATTGGAAATGCGTGCACTCTGTGTAGTGCAGTGGCTCTTAACCTTTTCTCCACCACGCCCCCTTTAATTAATTTTCCTTTGCTTCCCCCCTTGACTTTAAATAAGTTGTAAAAACAAATGTACTTCTATAGGTAAATTTATTTCGTTTATTAATTTTAAGGTTTTGTAACAGGCACGAAGTCCATTGAGTACAAGCACACACAGTCTGCACAATGCAGGTTGATAAAAAGAGACACAACAGAACAATTAATAGCGGGTTTGGTGGTAGAACAAGACACTTTCTTACTGTGGCACACTTGTTCGCTAACCTGTAACGCTTGGTGCAACACTACATCCAGAGTAGGAGGCTGAGTCCAACACTGGTCAAGTCAGGTAAAGTAAGAAAGTATTGTGGCAGGAACAAGCCCTCAAATAAACACTGTAACGTCCGAGCACGCAGTCGCAAACTAAAATGCGGTTGTAGTGTTCAAAGAATAAGGACGAATATAAACAATCTGACTGCATCAAAGCGCGCAACCATACGTTGTTAGACTTTCTGCATCGTTCAAGAAAGAGGTTGCCTACATATTTTTTGGGGCGTCAAAGGTAGAAATGTTGCATTGAACTTGATGTGTACTAACACTCGCTCGCCGCGGCAGGTTGTACAGAGCCCTGCACCCAAAATAATAGGCCACTAAGTACTTGACAATTTTTAGCCAATTTTTGGTGCAAAATTATTTTGCAGCATTAGATGGAAACCGTTTTCTTTAAAGCGACACTGCGCAAGATTTACCGGTACTCGCAGATATGCATGCTACCACTCTAGCCCACATGCTTAATGTGTTGCAGTTGCTTGTTTTAGACTGATGCCAACTTTTGCAAATTATTTGTTTGTTTAATTCACTCAGCACAGCTTTGCAACCGCACACTACTTCGCAAAGCGAATACAGATTACTCCAACTAATTGTATATCGGTTAAACGCTATAACTGCGTTTTCGCATAAGGTTCCAGAATCTCAATCCAAAACCATTCACACGTGAAAAACATAGTACGGTTAATCGCATAAACCAGATATTCCAATAGAAATGTTATTTTTATTGTAGACTTAAACACTAACTCCGCGCCGCTTAGTGTGAGTGAAAAACACGATTCCAAGATTAAGCATCTGATGTGTCGCCATTGGGATGGCCAGAAAGCAAAGTTGCTATTTTCTTTGGCCGAGAAGTCGATATCTTATAGTGGCCTGTAGCTGCCAAGCCGCATTTAAAAACTTAGTCTCATATTCAACAAGAGTGTGGCTCAAGCGCAGTTGAATCATCATAAATATGCATCGTTGCATCACAGAAGAACACGGCGGGAGTACTGTAGAAAATTAGTATCGTGCAGGTGTACGGCCACATTGTAGAAAGCTCATCGAATTACAGAAAGCCATAGCGGTATACAACGTTGCCTGGAGCTGTGCAAAGTGCGCGCATTCATATTTATCTGGAACGAGGCGAGCCGCGCTCTGCGGTGCAGCAGGCCACCTTGAAATTCTAAGTGCACGATGCTGTTCTCAGATGAGAGAACGGCACAGATGTTATTGTTGAAGGGACTTGGCATGCCGACTAAACGGTCCCCCTAGTTGGGCCCCTGAATGTTTGTATGTAGGCTCGAATTCGGCCTGCAAAATTTAAAGAAACGTAACCACGACTTCCATCTCTGTCGGAACTAAACGAAGCAGAACCGTCGCCGCCAGAAAGTCATCAATAGGGGCTTTGCGTTTGTGCGGGGGGGGTCTTGACGTTTGTGCAGGGGGGCTTGACATTTAAATTTAACAAAAATTTCACTGATTGATAATGTTCCATATTTTCATTTGGGGGGTTGGAGATTTGTTTGGGGGTCTAAGCCCACCAACGCCCCCCGTGGCGAAGGGGCTGAAACGAAGTAACATGTAGAGGCGTAAAATTAGCACTAGCGCAACGTTTGGAAGGGACACATTCCCGTTCAAAACTTTTCATGTTGTAGAGCATGTAAGGGTTCACGCCCCCTTGGAAATTTCTTGACGCCCCCCTGGGGGGCGGGCCCCTTCGGTTAAGAACCACGGTTGTGGTGAGTTGTAAGTAAGCACTAAGCAGGCTCAAAGTTTCCAGGCAGGTATGCGCCTCCGTGATAGAAATGCAACAATGACATTGAAGTGGAAGGGCTCTTATGATTCCGGTCATAAGTACAGGAGTTAGTGGAAGATGACTTACGTATGGGTGCAGAAAGCTGCCGATGGAGCACAATGCAAACTATCGCACTGTTGTACCCAAAGTGTGCAATTTCACAAACCATGAAAAGTCAAGGAAGATCAGTGCTCCAGTACAATGCCAAGCAGGATTTAATCTTAATTTCGAAGATAATTTTTTTTGGTATATGCTTTTAATTTAGATGCTTTTTGTGACAAAGTAATGGCAATACCGTAAATAAAGTTAGGCTTTTTTTCTGGCCTTTAAACAATCGCTTTGGATTTTTTCTGGCCTCTTTTTAGCATTGTTCGGCTTTTTATTGAAATTTTCATCTGGCAACCCTGCAAGAGGGAATGGAATAGTGCACTGATGCGCCCGCTCATGTGTGCTTGGTAAGCCTTTAAATTTTTGCGACCAAGTAACGTTGTTTCTGGTTGCAAAACACATCCTGTTTTTTACTCAGGTAGTATGTTTTACCCAGTATTGACACGCCAGGAGGGTACGGTCTCGGGACGTCTTACCAATGGACGCGGAGCTGCAAGCCAAGCACCTTACAACCTCTCTGTGGTATTATTTTCTATTTGTCTATGATCTTCTTCAAACAGTTTTAGATTGAAGAAAACCATAGCAAAATAGAAAATTCAAACAGTTTTGGAAGAGTGCAGGTTTTTTTGCAACACGTTCAACACTGCTTGCAAAATGCGTAGAATGTGGCGTCTATCACGTTCAACACTGATACGTACAGAACTATTGAGAAGTTGTTACTGAAGCAAGTGTATTCAAGAAAAGACATCATCTCCAGCATATCTTGCTTAAGTATGGTTCGAATTGCCTCGGCAATGCGCTTAACATATTCCTTACAGTCCTTCGCTTTTATCTGTCGAAGATNTCTAATAAATGCACGAGAGGCCCCGACTGCAAATGCTATAATCCANGCCATCAGACANGGTATGAAGCTATGAAAACTAAAAAGTGGTCTGGCTTTTNTGGACCTAAGTTTTTAGCCCATGGTTCCAGAAAAAATCTTATACAATAAAGGAAGAAAAGGGCATTTTTGCATGACTGTATTGAAACCACAAAAGTGTAAAAACACCAATTTTTGAAAACGCGCTGACTTGTAGCATTGTACTTTTGCTTGTTTGTTCTCTATTGCTCACTACATGAAAAATGCTTTTATACAGGGTGACACAAAAAAAATGGTCATCACCAAAAATCGAATAACTTCCACATTTTTTTTAGATTGACACAAAACTTCAGCTACATTAGGTCAAGCCTGTGTAGCAGACATCTCCAAAATTTCAAGTCTCTACTACAAAAACTCTTTGTTTCACTGGCGCTCAAAAAATGTGCTCCAAATGAGGTCCCCGGCGCTGCAGGCACATTTGGATCCGGCGGGCAAAGTTCTTGATGACGCTCCCGCATTCCTCCCTTGGGATCGCTCTTATCGCTGCTGTGATTGCTACCTTCAGGTCAGGGATAGTCTGGGGGTTGTTGCCATACACCCTGTCCTTAAGGTATCCCCACAGATTAATATCTGGGGGGTTCAAGTCCAGTGAATGCGGCGACCACTGTGGGTCACACCTGCGGCTGATCAGTCGGTCAGGGAAACGCTGCTGTAGCCATGCCAATGATTCGTTTGAG
>JGI24159J19872_10010423_pt1 | contig 12187 bp, 8 predicted proteins | sample Ectturendosymbi4_FD_19872 | JGI IMG/M metagenome (IMG submission 19872)
TTGCATATAATTTTTTTCCAAATATTTACACATATATCAGTTACTATTATTTTCAAAAATCATTATACGCTTATTGTTAAATATATCAATGAATAATAATGATAAAATGTATTGTCATAGGAAATCTTAGGGCACACGCTGATCTGTTGAAATGCTGAATGGGTACATGCTGATCTGTCGGAATGCTGAAGGGGTACATGGCAAGAGAAAGGTTGGGAAACCCTGATCTAGAAGATAAGACTAGTGGCAGCAAGTACCTGCCAATTGGTTGAACCACACGTAGAGAAGAAATTTTTGTTAAATCAACTGTAGTCTTTGTGAGGTGTTAACCTGCATAAGTGCCAAAGAACTATTTATCGCAGCAAGTGTTAAAAACTTTCAAGAAATATGACAAAGTAACCACCTCAAAAATCAAGTTCTGCCTCTTGATAATGCGGATGTGTCCTGTGATATATAGCAATGATAAGAATTTAAAAAAATGATTTTGATATGCGATCCGTAACAGGATGACAACATGAGGCTTTTGTGGCTGGTAGCACTGTTCACTTTATCGGACAGACCGTTGCGACCTGCTTCCTGGAGGCCGTCAACAAACATTTACCTCCCACTGTCCCTGAACAACTCGGCGCGTTCCGGCCAAACCACTTTCCAACGCGGATTCCTCCCCTATCGACGCTCATATCTCCTTCGAGCTCCAAGACGACGACCATACAAATACCGAAGGATGCCACGCCAAGTGGTCAGTGAATGCTTATATTGTTCCGTTTGCGAGATAGGCTCGCCAGCAAAATTAATTAATGCGTTCGATGTTCCATTGCTGCTTCGCAACAATGAACACTGTATCTTCTTGCACAGAGTTCGCCACTCACAATGTCCATGTGTCGCTCAACATTGTTCAGTGAATTGAAATCCTGTAAATCGGCCACGGCTTCAAGAACATCATTTGCTAATCGTCGAAAGCAACTGATGGGGAAGTACCTCTGCTGGATGAAGGATAAATGGGATAAAAGGAAGAAACCAACAAGGAGGAGTAAGCGAGCAACAAACGAGTGTCAGGGGGTTTTCCAACAGAAGACTGTTCTCCTGGCAAGAGAGGCAGACAGGCCTTGGATGTGGAGAGAACTGCTGCACGACCCAAGTAAGAGAGAGTTGTGAAAATATTTATTGTCTGCATTTCACCCACCACCGTCTTGGAGGAAAGTTAGGTAAAACTCTCTCACACGGTGGAACACTGTTCAGTTACAGACTTAAGTAGCACAGTACATTACGAGACGGTACGCCATTTGAAGCATACAAATGTTGACGCAAAAGCCGCACTCCCAACACGGTGACGTCACGACCCAACGTATTCATCCCTGTAACGCAGTGCTTCCTCCCCATAATAATTGAATAAATATCACGTCACTGACGGGGACATTTCTAATCATCGATTTTCTCTAAATCAGGACTTCCAACCTTTTCAGGATCTCGTACCACTTGGGCATCCCGTATTGTCAACGCGTACCACTTCTTACAGAACAACTAATTTGATCGAATCTTTGTTTATTCAGAACACTAGAATAATATAATAAATATTAAAATAACAGTAAAGACCACAGCTAAATTTAATGAGATTATTGTTTTTATTTACCTTCCACGAAGTGGTCGATCCTTGGCGTAGATTTGCTAACAGGGTACAGAAAGTCTTAAGAAATAAATCTCGAAACGTAAACTAGAAAGCTGTGAATCCAGGTTTTTGTGAAAAAATAGAAGTTACTCGCGCACCACCTGGAAGACCTTCGCGTACCACAGGTTGGGAACTCCTGCTCTAAATCGAATTCCAATGAATACAAAGGCTGTTGCTACAAAATGCTCCAAAAGTCCGAAAACCTTGTTTCGTGCAACTAACTGCAAATCGCTTCGTCGCTAAGTAGGTTTGGTTCGTTTCCATCCGCGATGTAATGTAGGAACAACAGTGAATATAGTGCAACCTGCAAGTTCATGCATAACAAGCTAACAGTGCTCAGCAGATGCAAGTCTGGAACCCCCTGAACTTCAACAAACATTTAACGTGCTTTCGCAAACGACGCCATGACGATAAACGTTCCATTGCAGGCAGTAGCAACATGTGCGATGCAGTAGATGCAGGCACGGATGTAGTGCTAACATAAAAGCAGTGGGGACTCAAAAAAAATAGCCATTTTGAAACAGCTTCCAACTCAATTTGGAGCAAAACATGAAAAGGTGAGGGAACCGTTCCCACGCATTCCCGCTCCATTACACCCCTGGGTACAGGTCTAAAGGAGCAACGACGTTTTTATCGTAAAACTTATCCAAAAATACTTGTTTTTCTCATTGTTTTGAACATGTTTAATATATTTCGACTGCTCTTGATTTCTTTTCAAAATTTTTTCTATTTTGATGTTACTCTTAAAACTTTCAAGTGTTTAAAATTGAGAGAGTTTAAAATTGTACAAAAGACTCTTTTTCAAAGGAAAACGCGAACGCGTCAAAAAAGCTTTTTCTGGCTGTCATTAATGCAGGGCGCCACTTTTTTGTTTCACATCCGCCAGATTGGAAATGACTTGAACCAACTGTAGCAGCGCCGCTTAGCTCAGCTGATACGAGACCATTTACCCTTTCCCCGACAAGCGCTGTGCAATCATTCCTAGATTTTTAAAATGCCGGGAATTCACTATTGCCGCAAAATTCTAGTGATGGTCGCCAGACCTCGGCTGATGTATTGACATGCTGATATATATCGGCAATATTGCTCTGCGTGTAATGTTCGGAAACCCAAGTTGCCGCTCCGGCACTGACTGATTAACGCAAATTCTGTTCCTTACGGCACGCAGCCCTCCAATTGCATCAAGTAGTGCGTAATAATCAGACCGCTGCGCAAACATCCCAATAAACTGCTCTATGACGTAACATTCGCTCGCTGGTTTTGCACAGTAAACAGGTGAGCACCTGTGGTGGCCGCGGCAAACATAGTGGAGACAAAAATGCACTGTGAACTAATTCCAAAAACTAATTCTCACAAATTAGCTCAAACAAAACATGGGAGAATTGTTTTCCCGAAGTTTTGTTTTCGGGAAAACAAGCTTTTCTCGCCACACCTCGCGGAGATCATTGACAGAATCTAAAAATATCTCAGTATTTTAAGTAGAGCTTCGCCAAGCGATGAAACTTGACAAACCAGATAAAATACCTGAAGGTTCTTGGGAACCAAACATTTCAAGTTGGTGTCAGGCACTTTTTTATCCAAATACCAACTTGCCACCAAACTAGAGTCAGATCTGAATCTTAGCAGCCAGTCGATATTTGCTTCACAAACATTTGCACCAGTCAAATAAATGGTGAGTTTTTTCTCTCTTATGTTTCAGAAAACTTCCTTTGCCAGACAATCTACAGCCAGCAATGTGAAGACTACGGACCATACGGCGTCATGCACTGCCGAATGCATGACGTCATGTTCAAGGCAGCTGTCTGGTCTTTGACGTCTGTGGATGACGTTGAGGTGTTGAACGTCATCACTGAAGGGTACTGCGCCTTGACCAGCATATGACGCTTGTGATTGGTCAAATATATGGGTGTGGCATGCACAGCGTCAGTAATTCACGCTTTTGTGATTTTCAAACAAATAAAAGAATACTTTATCATCCACCTGATGTTTTGAGGAGGGCTCAGAAGCAAAATATAGAAGATTGATTTTGAAAAAGTAGCTCATGCGTGACAGAAGCAATCCCGCCACAGCCAATGAAGTTCTACGATGGAAATCAAACTGGATGTTTCAAAACACAACTTTTTGGATGTTTCAAAACACAACTTCAACAAAATCAGCTCAATTTTTTGACTTCCTGTAACTTGGTAACGGCGAGCCATCGCATAAAATCAATTATTGACCATTCCCAGTCACGTGACTTGAGCTGTCCGATATTAAACCAAAAATTGTGACGTCAAGAACCAGACCAGAGCCATTTGCTTCAGTTGAAGCCAAAGCTTGTTTGAGTTCAAAACTTAAAACGATTTAATCCGTGCAATGCTATACGCAAGGCTCTTTAATGGCAAAGTTTGTGACTGAACAGGACAATGGCATGACTGTAAGAAGTCTTGGCCCAGGGGAGCTATACCCTCCAAATTTTTAGCATATCTTATCATTTTGTGCTTTGAGAGGCAATGACACAAACGAAATACTGTTTCTCGCATAAAGACAAAATATCTTCCCCCAAAAAATATCTTGCAGGCTGTGCCACTGGATTAAACCCTAACTAACTGGAATATTTGCACCAGCAGCTTTTGGAACATGACCAAACGATCAAGATTCAAAGTTTTAAACTTTCATTAAAATAAAACACGTGGTTGTGACGTCATATTCGTACCACATTCAGAAATAAGTACAAATGCACAAAAAACGAACTGCGGGGCGAGTTGTTGTTGTTCGCAAACTCTCGGTCGGTTCTCAAACCTGACCTTTGTAAAAACTATCGAAGCACGACAAGTCCCACCGGACAAAGTCAAGAGTTGAGTTGAAACATCAACAGTTTGATGTTTGAACCGCGGGGCGATCAGCTTCAACCATTGCCCAACACAACAGGCAAGGAACCCATGCAAACGAGTGGTTGGCTTTCTAGCTTGGAACTTACAACTTAAGAAGTATGGGGCGCCGTTNGTAAAAACATNTATCGGACACATTCAACACAAAAAAACGCTAAATCAGACAGATTTATCTCAACCAGCACATGTTTGGAAACATCAGAGAGATTTAATCGGAAAAGATTCACCTCCAGTTCCTTCACATGAAGCAGTCAAGCATGTCAGCCCTGGCAACACTTGTTTACTGTGTGAGGAATTCTGACAACAGCTAGTTGTGGAAAGCAGGGTATTTTCATGTGTTATAAGTACTTTTTCGTTGTAATATTAGTTTGTGTTGTAGACGATGGATGGCAGTAAATTCGTGCTGGTGGGGTAGGTGCACATTTCTACGCACAATTTTATCATTGCTTTTTGCCAAATACAGTTACTGGTCAGGTCACTGGTTTAGGGTCCTCCGTTGTTGCTTGTCTAATGCAAGCACCAGTCGTTGGAAAGCAGGGTATTTTCATGTGTTCATAAGTACGTTTTGTTATTTTAATATTCGTTTGTTTCCAATCTTCCAGTCCTACCTGTAGAAGTAATCCTGATAAACACTTGGATTGAACTTACAAAAACCTGGATATTTGCAATATATTGCAAACATTCCTGCTGCACTGAACCACGCTTTGAATGCTGCCTACGTCTACTTCGTGTTTCCACCTATGCGTATATTTCCTTTAGGCCTACACCTCGGTATTTTTTTAATAGTCCACGTGGGGTACAAGCAATGGACATTACATCAGCAACAAATGACGTCACTAAACCAGTGACCTGACCAGTAACTGTATTTGGCAAAAAGCAATGGCAAAATTTTGCGTAAAAATGTGCACCTACCCCACCAGCACGAATTTACTGCCACCCATCGTCTAGAACACAAACTAATATTACAACGAAAAAGTACTTATTAACACATGAAAATACCCTGCTTTCCACAACTAGCTGTTGTCAGAACCAGGGCTGCGGAGTAGGACGTTTATGGGTGGAGTCGGATTCTTAACAACACTGGGAGTGGGAGCTGATTCTTTTTCCGACTCCGGAATTCCAATTAGATCATTTTTACATCACAATCATAGCTTAGCTGTTGTCAGAATTCTTCGCACAGTAAACAAGTGTTGCCAGGGCTGACATGCTTGACTGCTTTATGTGAAGGAACTGGAGGTGAATCTGTTCCAATTTTTGGCAGTTTTTTGTGTTAAATGTGTTCGATTGTTTTTCGAAGGACGTCCAATAAAAAGCTGGAAGCTTTGTGAGTATTTGGCGAACATCAGCGCGGAAGGAGGGGGGTTGCTATCGGAGCACAGACTTCATCATCAGGTCAACCATCAAATCAGCACGACTCATCGCAAATCTTACCTTGTTCTTTAATGTCATGGAAGCGATGTTTTGCAGAACAATGGCCTGCACCTCGCGTCTGCCACGTAATAATCGGACGAGTGCTTTCGCAACAATGGACACCTCGGCCCTCGGAGCGCAGTGATAGTAGAGTTGAGAGACGGCCATGACGACCTGTGTGTGGGGGGCATGCGGCAGTGGCGAACAGGCATCACAATTGCATAACATGAGGGAGGGAGCAACTCACGGCGGCATTCCTGCTTTGCAGCAAAGGTTTGGAGCTTTTCAACAGGAGGCTCAGGTCGTGGTCCATGACATAAGATGGCTTCTTTGGTCCTCTGTCATCATTTTCATCTTCTTCATAAAATGGTCGTTCTGCATCATCAACTCCATCGTCCTGAAAAGTATTCCTTCAAACAATACCATCCGTGACAAGAGCACGAATAAAAATCATTTATCCGAAAACTACACAAAAACGTATAAAATCGAAAGATTTGTGGGCGAAGCTTTCGAAAAAAAGAGCAAAAATTGTTTCAAACTTTTTCCATGACAAAAACGAAACGACCAATTGTTTGTTAATAAAAAATTTTTACTAAACACAAGAACTACATTTTGTCAAAGTAAACGCAAGTATGTGATTTTGTTGAGGACTGCAAACACTTTGCAATGACATTCGATGGTGAATCAACCCCCACACAACTCCCGTAGAAACTTCGTTCTGTTGGGCCTTTGTTACTTTGATGCTCCTCATAAGTCATACGTTGACTTAGCCACTTATTTGGAAAGATTGTTGATATGAGATTATTGACATGAGATTATTGATATGAGATTATTGATATGAGATTATTGATATGAGATTATTGATATGAGACAGAAAACGAAGCATAAGATGAAAAAGCAGCCAATTCAATGGGAAGTCCAAGACCAGCAAACAGGGTCGGCAATCTGGAAAATTTTCACAACCCCTAAAATTTTGAAATATCTATAATATCATGCAGATTTTTGTCGTTTACGCCATTTTTTAATTGGAATGGCTTTGATTCTTCCACCAAAGATGCTGAATGTTTGGAGCCCTGGTTGAACATCACGGTGTTATGCTGAACTCCTATGTTTGAAAACAAGACTTTCCATCAAGAGGAACCCTTTCCCAGCCAAGAATCAGGCAATATGATCTCATCAGAATAGACATTTCGTCGACCACGTATGCATCAGCAGCTCTACCCAGGCCCGTAGCCATGGGAGGCAATTCACCCCCAGCTTTTTTAATGTCCAGAAATATTTTTATTAAAACATTTAACAAAAACAATGATCTTTCCCCCTAGAAATGTATTTTCCCCCCAAACCTTCAATTCTGGGTACGGGCCTGCTCCCACCACCCCCTTCGCCCACTGACACTGCCGGGCGGTCACCTCCAACATAGATGTCAAGTACTGGAGTGTGGGGGGTGCGCACCCCCCCGCAATTCTGGCCGGGAGTTCGTCACTCTCGATAATTTTTTTTGAGCAGTTCTTGGTTAACAAGCACTAAAACAATATTCTGAAATTCACTGAATCGTTTATGGATAAATATGGAATTGTAGACTTCAAATCGCTGGTTTCGACGTCATTTTGTGACGTCANGGATTTCGCATTGCCGTAGAAATTTCAAACTCGACGCCTATGACCCCCGATGCAGCGCATGTGGCTCCAGCCCCGNAGACCCAGGACATGGTCGGTACTTCCCCGGGGGTTACAATCGAAGCACAGCATTGTCTACTGAGGCCTCTGCAAAGTTTATGCAGATACGTGATAGTTGAAAGGNTGCGTTGCAAAACACAGAAGTACAAGTTAAAAAGACAAAGTTACTGTAAAGTTCATCCCAAGNAGAAACTGTCGATGTCCAATTTGCATCGCCACATTTTTGCGCAACACATGAAGTTAATGTTTTTAGATATTACCGTTCATATTTTTAAACTAGTTCAGTTTGATTTCATTTACAGTCGAATTTTGTCCTCCCTTCGGAGTATCACGAGTGGTCTGCGGCGCCCACCTCCACTTACTTGCTCCGTGGTCCACGCGGCTGCTTTCGCAGTGAATGTTGATGTGGTGACGAGCCAGTACCATTTTTGAAGTCTTCGGTGTGACCCGACCGAGGATCGAACCCATGCCTGCCAACTTTGGTGGCATGTGCTCAACCAACTGCACCCCTAGATGCCTGTTTCTAAATTATTTCAAGAAAAATCCGTTGCTAAGTCACCAACTGCTGAAGCAATAGAGTTCAAGCTGCTTGAGGTATAATAGTTAGACTCACGTATTTGTTAGGGTCCACAAATTGCGTCCTGGCGTACCGGGTCAACATGGCCAAAATGGCCATCTGGCCCCACTCATCCACATCAACAAGAAGAGAACACAGCTTCCGGAAATGACGATGTATCAAGTCGATCCGCTCAGGACAAACTTCCTGGAATGCCATGACGACACTTCCGGCCACCAGCTGCGATGCAGACGTCACTGATGATTTTGATTATTGGGATTACGCCACAGAAAAGCAATGAACTTACGTAACAAAGCAAGACAATGGTAAGCAGCGAAGTGTGTCGTGATGTTGTTTGACGGGTGATGTCATGAAGTTGTTGTTTGTCGAGAAGCTACCAACACTATTGTAGGGCAAGAGTGGAACAAAGTCAGAGCTGCCATCGATCTTTGACTGGTTTGGATGAAGTCGGTGTGATGGAGAGTCTGGCACTTACCATCAAAACCTCCCACAGACAGTCATTAGAACCAGTGGGGGGGGTGAATTAAAAGCACAACCGCAGGTGTGTAGAGTAACCGCCAGAGGCAGATACCAATCTACAGACATGAGCTGACCTTAATCTAACGTGATAAGAAAAGACAAATGTAACGTAACCCCGAAAAATATGTATCCCTGTCTCGCTGTAGTTGGCCTCCGACACTCNTAGGGTTTTGTGGTTGACCTTGCCTTCACTGTTTGCTTTCCCTACGTTAGTCNCTTGTGTCTGTCAAACTCTGGTCAGCTTAAATTCATCTTTTTGTCGGCATTTTGCCCTGACTTCACTTTTGTGGAACCTTTCACAAGAGTCAGTCGGCAGAGCATGAAGTCGTATCTTCTTTAATCGAACCTGCGCGAAGCTGTTCTTCACAGAGCGGAGAATAAACCACAACACTCGCCAAAGTAATGTGATGACGTCATTTAGACAACGTCACTAAAAACACATTTTGAGCTTGCCAAGTCATTTTATATTTTACTTTCCGATTTCAATTTTGTCCATTTTCAGTGGAACAGCAAAGTTGCTGATGTTTCTTTGGAGGTTCCCCCCAAGCACGCATCCCACCAACATACGGAATTAATCTTCACTTCAGTGAGATGATGAGACACAATAGTTAAACAATTCGTCAGCGCGGTAATAACATATATTGTTACCGCATAATGGCCAAAGTGAAAGCTGAATTACTAGGCTTTAGCTTCTTCAATGATACTAGTTTCTATTTCATTCAAGGAAAAGTTCTACTCGTCGTGTGTGGTGGCATCGAAAGACACTGTCCAGCAAATATACATAACATAGTTGAAAAATTACCACCAGCAACCAAAACTCAAAAATCCGCCAGCTCGCTTTCCTGCTTTCTGTCCATTTAATTTCCCGGTGCCACCAACAAAGAGTTGCGCATTCTCTTCATGCCAGGGGTTCCTAACATGGGGCCCGTTAACCCGTCAGGGGTCCACGAATGTGGTTGAGGGTGCGTAAACTAAAATCCAAGCAATGAAATCCAGTAGTTTTTATCCGCTCATTTCGACCATCATTCAGCTCAATCGCACAACTGTAGTCTGACATGTTCATATTGTAACTCGGATGATCTATTTTATTTGATTTTGATGACGTCAATTGGCAGCAGGCCGAAGCCTGAAATTTGCTGCTTGCCGGGACAGTTGAGGCGCTCACGTTAAGAAGCAACCAAATCTAATTTCTCAATAATCGAAAACACCTTGACAAAACGAAGGGGTCGGTAGAAGTTTTGGGTGCAGTGAAAGGGGTCCGCAGCGAGAAAAGGTTTGAGAACCAATGTTTTATACTGTGCAACATTCTCATGCCGCAAAATATTTGGTATTAAAAGCAGAGACGCTGAAACGTGTTTGATAGCAGTGGTGGCCGCAACAAACAGTCAATCCCGTGTGCAATGCTTGTGGTTTACGTTGTTTTCTTGATACGAGAAGACACACAAAGTTTTAAAAATTATTCATAGAAACCTTTCTCTACTAATGCTTTCTCGTAGTAAGTTTCAGGAAACAAATTCTTGATAAAAATCAAATTTTCAAATCTGCGATTCTCGTCTACGACAAAAAAACTTGCTGCTGCATCCGTTTATAAAATAAAAGTACTCACCGTTGTTCGATCGTTCAGTAACTTTTCGATTATCTCAATCAAATTTTCTTTCTGATCAGGGTCCAGGCTACAAAAATACAATAATTATACTCGTAACCTTGCCTTATCAAGATTAAACTGAAAAGCATAGGTTCAAATGTTGTGAATTTCATCTGCAGCTCTCCGACATGAAACATTTCAGTTTCTTGACGTATTTTTATCTAAACTGAGGCACATCGGCACTGACACAAGTTTTCCTTGAAAAAGAGAAATTCTTGTCCATATCTAAATATACTTCCTGTCACTATAATTTCTTCACTGAGTATGTAGAACAAACCTGCAACACAAATCGTTGTGAATATTTCGACAGTCAGCGGCTGGCGAGAGTTAAATCAGTTTGATGAACAGCTTTGTTACTTTATTCTATTTAAAAAAGCATCTGGGTCTTCCTCTGAGTGATTTATCAACTGCTGCAGTGCATGGTCGCAACCTGCACAGTGTGTGAGGTGTTTCACGTTCGCAGCAAGAGCTTTACAACGGAAAGGAAAAGATTGAGTCTCGATCCGGCAGACTTCACTCCTTGTCTTGTCTTCAAACATATAAAAGAAGACTTTCCGGAAGGGTCATCAACCAATCACATCCTCTGATCATCAACCAATCACACATCCTCTACAGTTAACGGAGTGTTAGGCTCAACACCATCTCTGAATCAATATGTGACCGAAGGCTTCGTGGTATTAGGGTGTGTACGTAGCAGTCATTACTTCCTGAAAGTATTTACATTCTCAACCTGTCACTTGGGGCGGGGACTAAATGTTATGACTACTCAAGCGTGAAGTACTTCCAGATTGAAGTTTACACCTACCAACACCACCTACACACAGTGTGCTACAAAATTTACACCTTCCAACACCAGCTACACACAATGTGCTACAAAGTTTTAAAAACATCTCTGACACAAACCACCCACAAGAAACAATTTAACCAGTTTTTGGACAGCGAAGCATCTCATTGCAACGGAATATTTTAAAGCCAGAAAAAGGAGTAAGCATAATTAGTTTGCTACGACGTCATCAGCTGCACTGCAGCATGTTCCTCACCAATGAAGACAATGTAGCGGGAATGTGGTCATTTCATTAAAACACAAACACGAATACAGTTTTGTGGTTCAATAAAAAAATGCGGGATAAATGTTCCATAGATCTTTCACAGCTCGATTCACGTTGGGCGAGAACAGAAAACTTGTAGAGCTGCGTCAAGCGGCACATCAGCTGAAGTACCTGTGTAGCTTGGGTATGGCATGGAGTACCTGTGTAGCTTGGGTATGGCATGAGCCGCCGTCTTCCTGACGAAGGGAGACATGTCGTTGACGCACTCCTTGATTGAGAGCAGCATGATCGGGACGATGATGGGGACCCGGATGCTGGACAACACTCTGAGGGCGCTGGCCCTGATCAACTGGTTCGGGTCCTGCGAACAAACAAGGCGCTCGGTGGTTGAATCAACTCACCTGGTTTTGGAGAAGCTTTACTTTCAAACAAGGCTAGTGTTTCGCGATGCGGGGCTGACGCAACAATGAAACAGAACAAAGACTTCGAAGTTGTTTGGAAGGTTTCTTTTCTTGGTTCCTGTAACTTCCCCAAAACTTGCAGCCATGAAACTTGTTTCGTTACTTTCGCATTTTGAGAGCCCGTTGGGACGACTTTGGCGCCACAAGGGCTCTTGTGTGCGGGTCCGTACCCACACCACGGGTGGGGCCTGCACCCCACCACGGTTGGGGCCTGCACCCCACCATGGGTGGGGCCTGCACCCCACCACGGGTGGGGCCTGCACCCCACGACGGGTGGGGCCTGCACCCACACCACGGGTGGGGCCTGCACCCAC
>JGI24159J19872_10010424_pt1 | contig 12187 bp, 8 predicted proteins | sample Ectturendosymbi4_FD_19872 | JGI IMG/M metagenome (IMG submission 19872)
TGTTTAATCTGTATCCTGTGAGGATACATGTGGAGATCTGCGATCAAAATTCTCCGCACGGACTCCCGGTTGATTCCAAGCTCCTGACTTCGCCGACGCACGGATTTGCTTGGGCTGTGGGCAACTGTCCCTGACAGCAGCAACGTTGTGGTGTGTCCTTGATGATTTCGGTCGTCCAGAGTGTGATTGTGTATTAGTGTCTTTACGATTGAGGTTATGCACAGTCCCATGGGTTCTGAACGTTTTGACCCATCCGTAGATCATTGAGTGGACAGGAAATTCGCGACATCCGAACCGTTCTTTGAATTGCAATTGAGCTGCGTGGATAGACTTCTGCCGAAAATATGCCTCAACTACAAATATCTTTTGCTCTGTAGTTCATGACATCCCGAAGGTCAAATTTGGTAGACTCTTAGAAAATTTATTCTACTTGGTAAATCTGAAAAATAAAAAGAATTGATTAATAATTTCAAACGTTTTTCAAGTTTAGGTGATGACCGTTTTTCTGTGTCACCCTGTACCATAGCGTTCAAGCAGAGTTGATGAGCCGGAACTTGAATTTCATGCTCCGGTTCTGGCATCTAAAATCTTTCGGCTTCAGCTCCAGCTAGGAACATACTCATTTTTGGATCTGGATCCAGTTCCAATCATTCAAAATCGCTTGGGCGCCGACTTCACAGAACTGCGTATGACATGTTGCTGTGCTGCTCACTGTGTTACACATTTACCAGCAACTGTGCATCCGCAACGTACGAAGGCGGTTGGGTGTTGTCCGACCTTTTGATTTTTAAGTTTGCTCAACGTTCCGAAACTGCTGTAGTATTTACCTGTCTCATTTAGTCACTGTATGTTTTTATGAATGCAGATACGACTGTGCTTTTGACGCAAATACTTACAACGGAGCCTCGCCAAGATTCTTCTCCGAATGTGAGTACAGTGAATGTCAGATAACGGATGCGCTCGCTCAAAACATACCTTTGGCCGTTGAGTTCAATTCTCAGTGAAAATCAATCCAGAAAATTTTCAGTGAAAATGAAGAAAAACTTTTACTGAATAAATTTTTTCGAAGAGTTTACAGTGGTAACCGCACAACACACTGGCTACGGCCACATTGCGCCGAAATATTATGATTTCAGAGATGCATTAAAATAGGATTAATCTTTCCTACACTTTTTGCATTGAAGTGTGTGCTGCTTTTCCCACTCGTACATTTTTTTAGTATAGATATATTTCAAACATTCCTGTCACAAATCAGCTCCTTATTTCTTGCAGTTCGAATTTCCGCTCGTCAAGCTAACTAAATCGAAGCAAGACCAGTGTCACCAGGTGCAGCATTTCGCTCTGCGAGTCGAATAGTGCCTTATGCGCCATTACGACGTACTCGGACAGTTTCACCGCAATCGTTCCAAAGAGGTTCGCGACAAGGTGCCAATCAAGCATTTCCAGTAGGTTCACAGCGAAATGTACCGTTTAAGCCGCCCACACATGCACCACCAACACCATATAAGCCTCCCGGATTTTTACAACCACCAAGGCCATCGGGAAGTGTTTTTCGTCCTGGTGGATACAGTACATTGAGCGTTCTTGCACATGTGTGCATATTGTGTCTGCGTTCTGAAACTTTTCCAACGACTCATGGTATCAACACGAAGTGTTGACAAGAACCATGTAGTATCTCGCTACGGTCAGTTATGCGAATATTGGCGGATTGCGGTGAAAAACGCACGTTTGTTAGTTCAAATGAAATTCTGATCCTGATAAATATGATCAAACAATAAAGTTTTTTAAAACAACCTGTAATGAGTGTCTCCGAAAGACTCTTTGGTTGAGCATTCAGTAAACCGTGCTGTTATTCAACATTTTTCTATTATCATCATGCTTTGTTTACAGGTAACGTTCGTCAAGGTGGTTGCGCTCTATCCACTGTGAGCCGCAGGCCATGTAAAGGAAGGCGTGATCTGCGTGACCGACTGCGCTGTGAGGCCATGTCAGTACGAATGGGCGTGTGTACCATTTTCAACTGGTTCTTAATAATTCGAATTGCATTAACCTTTACGAAACGTCACATAAAGTTTCAATCAAAAGGGGTTAAATACATGCTCATCCCCAAATCAAAATTTGTTGTTATTTCATCCAAAACATATTCAGTCAAATCGAAAACCATGTACCGACTTACTGTAAACTACTCATATCAGCAGGTACGCTGTTTGCAGTAACTAAAAGTTGTGGTGGATGAAAACACGCAAAGATTTTTATTGACGAGTGTTACTTGTTCCAAGCAAGTTGAATCCGTAAGTATCAAAAATAGTGAGCGCAACACGGTGGTGATCGCAGAGGCGCATGGGAGTGTAAGGTACAAAATAAACATATCAAGCCCTTAACCGAAATGCGGCGAGAAGCTCAATTATTTCAAACAGATATATGATGGTCAGTCTTAACAAATAATGATGAGCTGTGCTAAATGTAGCTCGGTAGTCGGTATTTCTGTACGCATAAATATCTTGTGTCAAGAAAAGAGGCGGGAACGATGGAAGTCATACCAATTCCGTGAATTTCCTGACAATATACCGTACACAAGAGAGAAGATTTATCTCACTGGTCATAGTCGAGGTTAAAGGTCTGAACAAACACGATGTACAATCCCAAGGGACGTGATAAATTCCATTGAACCAAACTTGACAGTAATTCACTGCGTAGGCCCGTAACTAAACAGAAAGTTGTAAAGAAGTTCAAAACAAAATCACCTAATCGTTTAAGTAGAAATCATAAAATCCAATATGAATCCATCAAAAAACGAAAATTCGCCAGGATTTGAATTGAAATCCAAGTTTATCTCTGGTTCTCTGTGACAATCGTTGTGTATCACACAAAAGTGGTTACATTTTGTAGGCCAAGAAAGTGGCTACTTTTGTTAGTTGAACATTGCGATTTTTCAGGGAATCACTACAGTTTAAAAACGCCTTGTCAATAATTCACAAAACTTGTTAAGAAGGTCCAAAAAGATTGGAGCCCATTTTTCATAAGATATACGTAGCATAGACCACTGTTACTGTCCCAAACAACCTCTTATATCTACAAAAAGTGTTTATTTTGGCTATCCATAGCGAGATCAGAACAACCAACGTCTGAAACACGTTCCAGACCTGATTAGAAGCAGAACAGTTCTCTTTTACTCTAACATGTGAAAGCTCAAGTCCCAAGTTAAGAGCCTAATAGTAATAAATACCTAAATGACAACCACGTTTCTAGAGGAAGCTTGCGCAATTACATGTACATGGGAACTGGGAAGCATATTTATTGCTGAAACGATAACTCCAAAACAACAAATAAATAAATCAAAGGCATTTGCTATCAAATTACTCGCAATCAAGGTCGCTCTGCTGGCTATCATGAAAAACAATCTCATAATCGCGTGATAGATTCATACTCCACTTAAATGAATATTGCCCCAAAATACATTTAACGCCACTAATATCTGTAGAAATCCAATCAAGTGTTTCAATAGAATTTCAACCAAGTACCATTTCACATGTTGAACATTGGACTGCTGATGTGAAGAAAAAACATCAATCCCGTTAGTCCAGTCTATGAAAAAGGTTGTGACACTGTGCAAAAGAAACGGCGAGCAAGGGAATGCGACTGCGCTTGTGATTATCTCAGACGCTGTGAGGTTCTCACTTGGGAAATAAATAACGGAACAGTATTATTATCACCAAAGAATAAAATTGTTAATGCTGTTCGATTATAGACGCTAGGTAAAAGTCCCTCTTGTAAATCCTGAAGTTCAACGCGAAGCTTTGTTAAGTTTAAAGTACAGTAGCCCCCCTTACTAAGCTCACGGTTAACAAGCCCCAGAACAGGACTTTTCGGTCTGGCCGTTTCGGTCTGAGCAGTTTCGGTCTGAGCCGTTTCGGTCTGAGTCGTTTCGGTCTGAGCCGTTTCGGTCTGGCCGATTCGATCTGGGCGTTTCGGCCACGGGACATTTCGGTCAGACTACGAAATCTTACAGAAGTCTTACATTAATGCAAAGTCGAGCCGTTTGATCTAAAGCGCACTCCATCATCATACTGTAGGTTACCAAAGGTCGAGGCATTCCACTCAAAGCCTACTCCACGATTCGCAATAGCGGTGTTGCAGACATGCAATAGCGGGAAGCGCTGTCGGCAATGTATTTTACTGGGCATAAAGTTTTAGTTGTCGTGCAAAGTAACTGATTCAGTGGTGTCTCGGGCTTAGCCAGAGTTTTTGGTTACGATTAATAATATTGTAAAATGCAAGCTTGATTGCTTTGTTTATTTGCGGCACCACACATTTCACTGATTATGGTTGTTAACTTGGTGTGTATGCGTTGGGCTTTGTTACTGTTCAAGTATTTTCGTTCCATGTCTGGCGTTTCGCCTTCATGTTGCAGGTGACCTGAATAAAAAACTATCATTAGTAGTAAGCGTTCTCTCGACTTCGTTCGCTCGCACTTTACTCAGCCCGAGCTGCTCTCTGCAATTAGGCATTTAAGTATTTTTTGACATAATGCATATCAGATTAAATGGTTTATTTGAAGCAACAGATTTGCAAAGAGCAGTGGCTTTCAACCTTTCTTGTACTGCGAGTCCGCGATCCATTGTAGCAACCCGCTATACCAACGATCCCCATCTAAAACTCGATCAAACCAAATGTAATACAGCTGTGTGCATAAAAATCTACTCGCGACCCCTAAAAATGGTTCACGATTCATCTGGGAAGTGTTCCCTCAGAAAAATGTACACTAAGCAAATGTTTGTTTTAGTGCGCATGCAGTTGCGCAACCATGTAAACACATAGACATAAAGCGTTTCAAGCGTTACAGAGGCTATGCGGTATCAGGCCCGTAACCAGCTTTGGACCCCAAGAGGGGCGAAGAGTTTTCCGCGAGTGGCCCATATTTCTTGAACTATGTCCAATATTTTTAAAGTAGGCCTAACACATTTTTCCAGGGGGGGGCGAAAATTTTCTAGGCGGGGCTTCGTCCCTCCTGCGCCCTCCCTGGTTACGGGCATGTGCGGTATATATACGATATTAAACTGTAGTATTTGGACGTAAACATTTCGCTATTTATTGCATATATGTGAAATTAAAAGACAATGTTGTGAGACTCACGGCACAGGCACAGTCATAATACACCTAAATCACATATATGGCTTCAGAGATGGAAGCAGCTTTAGGCCTACCGCAGCTAGTTGTGCCGTTCCAAACAATTGCAGAGCTTGCTAGATGCAAAGGATATGACAACCTGAGCAGAGTTTCATTTTAGCTGGGTTTATACTGTCTGTGCCACGCCCAGCGGTTGGGCACCAGCATTTCCTGCACAACTGTGTTGATCATCTGGCAGCGCGTTCCCAGGTATACTCAACACTTCGATCTGCACCTTGTTGGTGACAGAGATTATCCACCGTCAAGCGGCAACGACTCGATAAGCTTCCGTTTTTTTTCGGTGTCCTGGCGTTTTTGCAAATACTTCTTTTTTGAGTTGAAAATTCCCAATTATCGCCAAATAAACTCAAGTCAGCTCCTTGCTGAAGGCAACAGCTGGAATGTGAATTGAATGCCAAACCTCATAACTGTGATGCAAATGCTGAAGAGTACTGAGGCAGCTTACTTCTGACAATGTTCTTCAACAGCCCAGTGTAACGTCCTCTGTTGGGTTGTTAAGAACCAAATTTCAAGCAAGACAGTTTGTGTGTTGAATTCTATGGCAATTGGTAGAGGAAAGTATTATGTACCAACAGCTAAAGAAATTTTGTAGGGAGATAGTTTGTTGCATAAAAGTGTTTCTGGCAAACTTTAAGGAAATTTGAGCAAAATATCCTTTGCACCTCCTAAAATTGCCTGCTTCCATACCTGCTTCAACCACCATTGTTTGGGCAAACCACACGGATTTGCTTGGTCTGATGATCCCACTCGTATGCAACCTTCTTACTTCCGATTTTGCAAAATCTGCGCCTGATCCTCCATAGCGATGGGCAAGGCCTCAACCAGTGATATTTTCGCGGGGAGGGAAAAGATTGTAAATTGCTGTTGTACTATTTAAGGGGAAATGATTGTAAGTTGTTGTTGTACCTAAAAACTAAACGTGATTTTGAAATTTTCGCGGGGAATTTTCCCGGTTGCGACCTCATCACATCGTTCAAGTGTGTGATTCAAAATTTGGACGAACAAATCTACAATAATAAGCTGATGGGTTTGAAGACACGACGGATCTTCAGTAACAATAGTTGGTTGTGCGAATGAAATTTTAGCTGACCTGAAGAGAGCAAACCGTCGTTCTAAATGATGAAAAGTGCTGCCCCAAGTAATGTTTTGTAAAAATAAATAAAAATGTCTTATTTCTTTTCGCTACTACACGCTACTACATGCACGCCCGAGGCATAGCAGCGAAAAGAAACATGGCGTCATCTTAAGACAGTGGTTCTCAAACGTTCATGATTTTGGCCCCTTCCAAAGACTCTCAACACTTGTAGCCCCCTGCTCATCAAAGAAAATACCTATCTTTGTTTTGTGTTTTGCAATATCACGGCAGAGCAATTTAATAAAGCCTCTGCTCGTGGTCCCAGGAAAACCGCTCCATGGACCCCAAGGGGGGCCTAGGGCCCCGGTTGTGAAACCCTGTTCTAAGCGATAGTCTGTAAAAGGTAGATGAAAATATCTTTCTGGTTTCTTAGAAATCAGGATGAACAGATAAATTTGTGCAAACGCCAACATCACTTTCAATATTTTTGCGATTTTAAGTGCAAAAGGAAGGCTCGCTTTGTTTCTTTAAGTTATTCGGGATTGCACGCTTCCTCTGATGATTTTGTTTGCAAACATTTGATAATCTAAATATTATGAAGTGATCAGAAACGTATATTTTGTTGAATATGCAACGTTTCGAGTAGTGCATATAATTGTTTTTTAATCTTATTCACAAGAGTTTGAATTTAAAAAAGATGCACTGGTTCATATATGTTAACAAAACAAACATGAAAACAGCATGAGAAATCTAAAACCAATTAAAGCACGTTATTCCCTCAAGGAGGATGTGACATTGCATAAGCACGTGGGTTTGGGGAACAATGCACTTTGTTTCTGTTGTGATGAAATGGGTGAAATTTTCCTTCCCAAGACATCATTCATAAACACACCTTGGATGGCAAAAGGTTGATTGTGGATAGCGTGTTTTGTCTGTGAAATTTTTTAATTTGGGTTTGTGCAGCACCTCAACACTTTCTCACATTTTAAAGACTAGAACTGAAGGAAATTCATTTTTACTTTATTTGGGTAAATTTATTGCGAAGGACATGATCAAAATCACATAATCGGGGCAGATTTGATAAAAGGTGTTGTGGTCTACAAAAAATAATCAAATATGTCAAAATACCAATGTTAGTGCGAACCCAACGTATGATATCTGAAAAGCGCATATCGATATTTGCTTGATCAACGGATTATATCTTACAGTCTATTCTTTGCCCTTGCCAGACAGCATTTCATTCGGAACACCTGTATTTACAGAAATTGGTTCAGATGATAAACTGCGGGAATTTCCGAAAAACACAATCCAGTTTCATATGCTTCGCTTCCGTTTCGCTCACATTTCTTCAAGACTAGGTGCACCCTCATGCACCAGCAGGAGGTTCGGGATCGCACAATCAAAAATAATTTCTCGACGTCCGAGGCGCAGCAGCGAAAAGACATAACTGCAGGGGCGTAACGAGGTAAGATGGCGCCCGGGGCATGAAGCAAGTTTGGCGCATCCATTTTCGAACCTGAGCTCCTTCAGAAGCAAATCTACTGTATTGAAGAAAGTACTTGTAATATTTTCGGGACTTTTCGGCGCCCCCGCCGTGATTACGCGCCCCCATAGTGATTCGGCTCCCGGGGAATTCTGCCCCCCTTGCCTCCCTGGTTACGCCCCTGCATGACTGACAAAGCGTGATGAATGCTCGCCTGTCATTTGCTTACCAAGATTTTCACAAACCCCAGTGGTTAACGTTTCTGACAACATATAGGTCTGCTCTTCATGCGAATCCTCTATAGCTCGCAGAATTTTGTTGATGATGAAAAGTGTTGCTTTAAAACTCCATCATACTTCCTGTCATATCTGTGAGTTCTGCCTAGTTGTTTTAAATAAGGCATCGAATTTCAATCCATCATATCACAAAATGCGCAAGAACACAGCAGCTTTTCATGTAGAATGCGAATTTAACGTGCATTAAAATTTTTCTAATAAATGCATAACATATAGATTTTAGCTGATGATATACAATCCCTACTACGTAACTAGGTTTGACCGCTTTCAATAAATATTGAAGGGCATTATGCTAATTTCGCAAAATTCATTAACGATTTTATTGCTCCAAATTTTCACGTTATTTTCACGAATAGTCATGGTGACAAAACTGGTGAAAACTTGCAACCAAAAGAAATATATTTGTGATCGAGCAAATGATTGGAAGCCGCAGAAGCTCCTCGAAAAGGACGTTTTTTCAATGACCCTCCCGGTGAACAAAATTGGACATTATTCATGAAGTCACGCTACGGTATATTCTTTGAGGCTTCCATTAAAATTTATCATCACAATACCAAGATATGTCAAGTTACGCTATTTTGATATTGGTTGACTACGTTAATATAAACAGTAACATTTTTATATTTTTAGGGTTATTCATGGGCATGACCTAAGTGTGGGTGTTAGTTTATCGTTTGCAAGGTTGTGTAGAATTTTTTATTGTTTTCCTGAAATATGAAAAGTTATACCATCAGCATCTGCACCACTACCACATTTTGAGGTTTTTACAATATCATTACCCAGAGACACACCGCATGTTACAGGTAAAGAGATGATTTAAATCTATGAGCATATGGCAATCAAATGATTATGGAGGAATCTCGTTGTCTACACTCTATTGCTTGTTGATGTCAAAAGGTGTAAGGTTTGTGTGCTAGCTGTTCTGTTGTCTTGAACTCAAACCCTCTAGTCTAAGGGACAGCAACACTCCATAGTGAAACGATTTTTGAAGTACTATATTGTGACCAACACAATCAAAAGCTTTGTTCATGTCTAAGCACAATGCACATGGTATTAGTTTGTTATCTTTATTGCGGACCATGTCATTATAGATGGTAGCAATTGTTGATTCAGTAGAATATTTACTGCGAAAACCATACTGCTGTGGTCTTAGGATGTGGTCTTGGAATGGGAATTTCTTGAATAAAACTACAATCGTTTGTAAAGAAATTTTTTCAAATACTTTAGAGAGGGTTGAAAGAACAGATGTTTGTCGATAGTCATTAAATGATTTGGGAATGGTTATTATAAGGACGGGTGTCCATTTGAGTAATTTTTGAAAGGCTGGGAAACTCATACATTTATCAAAAGATTCACATAACCCTGAAGATAAATGATTGGTAAGTAGTTTTAAATACGTTGTTGAAATGTCATAGGAATATGATCTACTGTAGGTTTGCATTTCAATGATGAAATTATTGGGCTTACTTCACCAGCAGTAACTGGTGGAAATGAGCACTAGTTGGTAAATGGCTCATCACGAAATCACCAAAAGATGAAGAGAGGAGACAATTTTGTAGACTATATGTTCGCATGCATTCAAAAAAGTTAATATTTAGTTATTCTAAATGGTTCTGATTGCTATGTCAAAGTTGAAGGATCCTGCATCTCCTTGTTTTTTGTTTTATTGGTAAAACGTTTATTATTTACTGTATTTTCCAGGCTTTTCAAAGTCATTTGCACAGTTTTCAAATTTTGATTTATAGTAAATTTGCTTTAAGAATTCCCTGAGTTGAGAAATTTGTTTCAGTAGAATTATGTACGTACCGGAGCTTGCTGAAATATTTCTTGCTAACATTTATTTTTACATGGCATTATCATTAGTGATGGACGTAACAAACCTTTTGTTAATCACAGATTAATTTCTGGAATGAAGCCGATAAGGAGCACGTTGGTCGGCCGTGCTATTTAAGTACATTGATGAAAGCTTTGTCTTGTTATGGAGCCAGCAAAACTCTCAGAGATTGCTGAAATCTATGAAATTTGTCGAGTCCTCCTAGGGATGCTGCCTGCGCGACCCTCCACAGAGGAAAAGCGGTAATGAAAGTGAATGAATGAATAAAATTTTCACAAATGCTGATAACATGATTGACGTTGTTCCTGAAATGAAGACTCTAAAGGTCAGCTTTCACAGCTTCCAGGAAGAATGGCAGGTCATCGTCTAGCAACGAATATTTGGTCTATATATTGTGGTATGCGTGGGATGAAAATTGATGTTAACAAAAGTAGGAAGATGGTCCGAGATGTCAGAGAGAGCAATTCCAGTTAAGGCATGACAATCAAAAAGGTTTATGTAGATATAATCTTACGTAGAATCGCTTTAGGCGCTGACCCTCTTTTTAAAACTCAATGCGAACCTAGTTTCGCCTTCAATTTGTTGTGACGTAAAACGTGAATTGAAAACATTATTTTTAAACTCTCCTGGCACATCAAAGTTCGTTTCCAAATTGCCAACGTAATAGTCAATATTGCGCGTTCTGGCCAAATGTCAAGTAAACCTTCATGATGGCCAACGCGTTGATACAGGTATGGAAGAGAATTTCGGTGTAAAGAGTGGTTTAGGATCTGCTGGGTTATCACAAAACTTCGCAGAGACTAGATTTTATCGAAAACTGACCAAGCCATTTCCGTAATTGTTTCATGAGTCTAGACGTCAATGGATACTTTATAAAGTAGCACTACAACAAAGCATTCAGTTTTCTTGACCCTCTGGATCTTGGAGAAGCCAGTTTTCATTGTGAAAATTCTATGGATAAATATGCATTGAAAGATATTGCTTTGAATGTTGTTTACAGATTTTCACATTCCATTCTTTTCGTTCTTTCTTCTTCAGAAACACATTTAATTAAATCGTAAAACTGTTTTGACTTTCTGAATGCGTTGTCGTTGGGACACTTTCTTAACATGCAACACAAAAGTTCAAATGTCAATTGGGTAGATGCATACTGCAAATGCGCATTGAATAACAAAATATGGCAAGTTTTTTCATATGTATTATTCCTTTGTTTTTTTTTCTTTTCTTTTCTTGCAGAAATCGTAACGTATTTGATATTCAACAATTCATTTTTTCTTTTTGTTCACATAACAGAAACATTGCGCGTGGTTTCAGTAGACAGCAGGATGTAAGTCAGCTTCAAACGGCGACATTTAAGCCTGTTTTGGATGAATTATCCTGTTAAGACCGCAGTTGCTGGCGAAACCATCGCAACAACACCTCTTCCGGAGAAGCATCTATTAGAGGGAACGACTGCGATGCGATGACTGCATTTTCTGTTGAGCTATGCAGCATAACGTGGTATGCTTGAGAGGTTTAAAACGTTTGGAACACAATATGTCCATATCCTTTATTGTGAGACGGAAATATTGACTTTTGCCAAGTATGTACCAACTTGAACCAAGATGCGTGCGGGTCTTAGTTAATATGGTTTCTCGTTCGAACGTTCGCGTAACGGGAAATTCCGCCGCAAGGACCGTCCCTCATGTAACTGTATTAACAAGCAATGAAAAGCTTATCTGCTTCGGAGGATCGAACTTTACCAACACTATGTGCTTGCTAATTAGCGAACACCGTACAGTTAATATTGTTGTGTGTGATAAGACTGTCTGTTGCACTAAATAAATCAGCACCTTTAAACCACTATGTCCAAGTTATTATTACTGCTTTATTATGAGGAACAAATCTGATGTGATATATCGATGTAATATACTGACGCTTTTCAAACAATGTAATCAATTCACAAGAACTCCTTCACAAGAAAAAAAATTATTCACAAGAAAAAGTTCATATACAAAATGTTTGATGTGATGCATATCGATAAACGACAAAATTCTGCTCACGAATTGTCGCCGATCAGGCAGTAGAAAAAGGTTAGATGCCGACACGTAGTTGACTTAAGCAGAGAAAAACAACAATCCTAGGAATTCTTTATCGCCAAAAGTGGTAAATTGTTCCTGTGTTGCTCTGCATCAATAGCAGTCAACGTCTGGTATGAGAAAAAGTTTGCTCAAAAACACTTTTTTCTTTCACGAGGTATTAAAGGAAGCTGGTTTTGCATTTTGTGTCATTTGCTTAAGCGAGGAAACGTGGAAACCCTGCTGCAATATGGG
>JGI24159J19872_10010426_pt1 | contig 12186 bp, 7 predicted proteins | sample Ectturendosymbi4_FD_19872 | JGI IMG/M metagenome (IMG submission 19872)
TGCTCGGATTAGTCTCACACTCTTTTTGAGAAGGCGACAGCGGTGAGGAAATTAGCACGCGATGGCTTTGCCTCAAAGAGATCAACCACTCACGCGATTCTTCGATTGTTTTAAGAAGCCTACAAGCCGGTTTGTCATGCCTATAGCGCCATCGTGGATAGTTTCGTGATAGTTTTTTTTTCTTGAGAAACATTATATTCCGCAGTATTATCGTTTGCTAACATGCTACGCTTGTGCCAGATTATGCCAATGTTTTGGGCAAGGTGGTTGTTATTTTTGGTGTGATAAACCGTGTACCTGCAGCTATACCCGAACACAACGTTTTTCGTTACTCCGCAGTTGCGCATGCCTTAACTCCCTTGGTAAATTTGGCTTTCGGGTCAAAATCGGGCTTCAAATATAAATGTCGGGCTCGAGCCGGATACGGGCTTGTGATATCGGGCTCCGGCCGGGTTCAGGCTTGAAAATGAGGCCTTTTGCCAGGGGCATAACAAGGGGGGGCAAGAGGGCACAGTTCCCGGGCGCCGAATCACCGCGGAGGGGGCCGAATGACTGCGTGGAGCGCCGGAAAGTCCCAACAAAGTCACAAGTACTTTCTTCAATACAGTACATTTGCTTGCGAAAGGCAGGTTCGAACATTGGGACGCCAAACCTGCTTCTTGCCCCGGGCGCCATCTAACCTCGTTACGCCCCTGCCGTTTTAACTCTCTGTGGGTATGCATGCAGGGGTCAACAAGGGGAAATTGAAAGGATACATCCTCCATCCACCAACAGTAAATACAGATTGAAATCATTTTGTGAAAATGGCTACCCTAATTTTAGGCCAAATGTTTTTGGTGCTGGTAAGAGGTTATCAATGGAGATTTTGGTAGGGGAGGGGCTGCATGAATGATGTCCAGTAACATTAAAAGGATTTGTAGCTTTTTCAATAAACGGAAATGTGTAAGAAAAATATTTATCGTCTTTGTTACGTCAAGCGGCTTGGACAAGACATCAAATCGCGCTGTAACCCACACTTCTTATAAAATGCATGAAAGTTGAAGTGTTCTACTGCAAGAGTGATATGCACGTGCGACCAGTGCGATTCAGCATTTTATGCACTCCAACTGACAGCTACGATAAAACCCAATTGATGTTTTCTACTGCATTGCTGTGCTTGTTTGTATCCGAATACGATATTAATTGAAGCAGGCTGAACTACAGCACCATGTCTAGCAACAAATTTAAGTATATTAATATGTAAATCATCTGCAAGGGCAAAGCGTGATTAGTGTTGCTCTCAAAACACCTCTACAAATAAGATTGGGAATCTGTATATATAAAACTTCACTTCTGCATCGACCCGATGACTATANAGGTTTCACACCAAACTGTTCCCCCCACATTTTACAAAAAAATTGCGGCCATGATAGAGTATACAGTATATTTCACCTACTGCGTAAGGATCATAAACTCTTATTGAAATTGGATATTTTTTCAAATAAAAAAATTGTAGAAACGAAACAACATGCGATTTTTGTCCGTTTTTATCGGAATGTTTTTTCAACGGGCTAGCTTTAAACATACGCAACTTCAGTCACATTCCCATTGAAAACACGTATGAAATTGTCTATACCTTTAAATGATTTCTTGCTTCCCAAAGCACCTATTTCGACCGAGAAATCCGGTCTGTCCGTTCTTGGGCCAATCACATCTTGTTCAACGATGCTGATGACGACATCGTTGACAGACAAAGAAACGTTTCTGCACGAACCGCCATTTGTTAGGCTCCTGATTGTGCAAAAAAGCTACTCGATTCTGAGCAGTTAGCGCCGAAGTTGGAAGGTCGATTAGAAAGTTATAGATAAAGCAAATGGTCACCTGCTTCTTTCTGAAGCTGATATTTTGATGCTGTGCCACTCGCCATCTGCTACAGTCATGTGTTGCATCGGGACCACATGTGGTTGAAAAGTGTCATTAAACTTTAAACGAATCTTCCCCGACGAATCGATGTTAATCTCTAACGATCCATCCACCGAAGACAAACGCAAAACAGCAGCATTTCGTGATCTGTCAAAGAAGAAAGCCAATTGCTTCATTGCAATCAGCATGCAACCTGCTTTTGGGTAGCCATTCTCCAAAAGTTTGTTTGCGTAAGCACAACTTTTTCCAGAATTTTTGTGCAAGCTCAAAATGCACCATTTTTGAGGGAAAAAGAGCCAATAAGCAATTGAACGCTTTTCAAAATATGTTTTAAATTATTTTGCTCAGCACAATGAAGAGGTTCACAATAAATACAAGTGTAACAGTTAACAGTGACAAGGTACGTTTTATACTGTTCTTGGTGCTTCACGTTCCAAGAGCAGCCTATGGCACAATAGAACGCAGAGAAACTGCAAACTAGGAACTATTTCGCCAAGCACCGGGAAGTTGTCGCGCTGGTACTTGTAAGTAACTCGTCGAAACTCTATGTAGTAGCATGGTTTGGCCATGCTCTGAATAAGCAGCTTCATAATCACTGCGGCAAAGCGAAAAGACGCTCAGAAAAGCATAAAAAAGTTCTACTTCGGGCGTTGCTCGTGTCAACAAATTTTTATAAAAGTTTAATATCAGTGCAAGTGAAAGCTTCAACTGACCTCGTGCGAATAGATAACGAAACACTTCCAACAGAGGAAGTATTTACGGAGGTGACGTAAGAAAAACTGGTGTCGCGACGAAACGTCACATTGCCAACACACTCAAACCCTTCTCCAGATGGAAGATCAACACACGAACCGTACGGACATGCCACTTGCCTTGAAAACAAAGAAACATCTTTAACCAACCGTTTGTGTAAAAATGCTGCTTCTTCGAGGTGTTAGTAGTGGGACTGAACAAAATACAGGTACAGTCTAGTATAGTTCATGTTTTAACGTGAACTTTCTCATTGGTATCCTCTTCCTTCAAGAATTTCACTTCAATTGTGTGAAAACGTCATACGAAGCGTTTTCCATAATGCATTTTCCATAAAGCAAAAAAGTTGCATTTTCCATCATATTTTGATGCTTTGGTTTCGTTCACCTTCAATATTGGCCACCTTCATGTTTCATCGAACAGCTATCCTTATGAATTTCTACTGNAGTCCATAGACGTGGGAAGTAAAGGGTCTAAGAAGGCGGCTGCATTTTACAACGCGAAACTTTCAAATTCAGGCGAATCAGAGAAGTTTTTGCGAATTTTCTGTACAAGGAAATGTATTTTCCAGAACAAAAAAATCCAAGACAGAGCAGCGAGAATTGTGGAATTTAACGACGGAATGCGAAAATTATGGACATAAAGGGAGTGCTTCAAACACTGTGCGGGGATGACGGGTTTGAATGAGATTGTGGTTCGGAAAAAGAGGATGAACCATTTTTGTTTTGACAAGTTATGGAAAATCCGTCAATTATTAAACAATTCGCACCCACTTTCGACAAAACCCTGGTCGAAGCCAGCACTGAAATCGAGGCAGATGCATATTTTTATGTGAAAAACGACTTCTGCCCTTTCCCCGCGACCTCGTACGCGCATGCTGTTGTCCTGATGCATTCTGATGTTCCGAGATTTATAAATATTGCGTTTCCCGGCTTCGTCGAAGCACAAAAACGTCCATGTACTATGGTCCGTAATAACAGTGGTCTTTCGTTTACGTCAGTACTATTATAACGGTATCACGTATCGCCAGCATCACGTATTGCAGTGTTACGTGAAACAAAAGACCAGTGCAGTCGGAAGAAGTAATCACTAGTGTTGCTAGTCTCTTTGTTAGAAGTTCAACACTCTCATCTACCGACAATAGTTCATCGGTTGAAACAGCCCGAATAACGAAACACATTATCGATGACGTCATTTCATAGGTCAAATGTCAATTAGTGCATGAGACCTCGACAGCATGAAAACTAGATGAAATTAATCAGTTTGACTTGAGCAACGTTTTTGTGCAAAAACATATCGACGAATATCCGATCTTGAAACCAAAAAATATGCGATACGTCTTTGCACCAGACAACAGCATTTTTTTCTATTTTATCAAAAGATGTTCTTGAAGAATTTTGAGGTAGTGGTTCATCGTAACAGAACAAAAGAGCGTTCATCACTCCTGAAAAAAGATAACACTCAAGTATAGTATAAATTGAAGTTCTGTGGTTTAATTGAAGAACTTCAGGATGTCAATAGACAATAGACACCTTGAAATTGCTTTGAGATTTTAAAATTACGAAAAAACACGATTACTTGCAATAAATCGGCTGATCACAATTGCGTCCTTGCCACGCTTCAGTGCAGTTGCACACGTAGTCGTTGAATGTGACGACACACTGACCGCCGTTTAAGCAGAGATCAGAGACGTTGTGATTGGTCGATTCGCAAACAGGATCTGATACTTCGCCGCGCAGAACATGGATTGTTTGAAGTGGCAGCAAAGACTGTTCTGAACTCGATAAACCTGCAAAAAAATTAGCATCGCCATCAGAATAACAGAAAAACTGATTTTTTGGCCGAATAACAAAAACAAAGCCTTCTGACGTTGAGTTCAAATGAGATCTTTCGAGGATGTCCCCGAAATGCAGTTGTCATGCTATACAGTAGGTTACTCACAAGTTTTACAATATTATCGAAAAAATGGTAACAAAACTAAGACAGTTTACGTACAAATAAAGGCGAAATGCAACGACTCAAATTCATGAGTATATCATAGTTGCAACAACAACTATGTATTGTTGAAGATAGAGCGCTGAAAATGGGACAATTAGTGGTAAGCCACATAGTTGCGGTAATCGCATGTTTGCAGGTATATATTTCTGAGCGTTGACTGTTTTTTTTTTTATTTGACTATGTATAAGGCCATTTTCTAGCCTAAAGAAAGCAACTTTTTTGAAAATAATGTCGTTGCTTAGCAGCTTTCTTAAATTTGTCGGACAGCCGCACGCATTCCAATAAAAATAGGAAGTCCGGCCAGGGCTGCTTACAACAAAACCCTCCTTGTTTGTAGGAAATAGTCGGAGACAAGGAAAAGTCACTAATTTCCGGCAAGCATTTATCATTATGTCATAACATTCATTGATTTAAAAACTTCACGAAGTTTCTTGAATCTTTCATATACTGTCAAATAAATGATATATTAGCGTGAGGTGCTGATCTCCTCGCTGGTGTTTACCCCGCGGTGGGTTGTTTGCAAGATATTGGTGCGTCCATGATTCCTGCTAAACGTTGTCGCAAGTTTTGGAACTACGCGGCACGTCGAAAGCCACATCTTTCTCAGTTGTTACACATGTTGTATGTTTGCAGAAATCAAACCGATTGCTTTTGAAAGTAAGTTTGTCAACGTGTTGCAGGGCATCAAAATTAAATATTAAACAGCCAAATTGGAATCATTGAATTATAAACTGACAAAATATTTTAAAAGAATTTTTTTAACTTCCGCACGGCGTCGTAACAGGCCAGTCTGAGTATGGCAGATAATCACGTGTTTTCGAATACGCAAAATGCCTGACATTAAATGCATAACAGATGAGTTGTAACAACAAGTGTTGTAAAAATCCATTGAAAGCTGCAACAAGGATTTATAAGTTTTGCAATCATTTAGCACAGCACTTGCGAAACTAATGAAAGTTGAATATGCACGAGGATCTGGCCTGTTGCTTTTATCGCTTTTATTCGCTCACGAAAGTTAATCAGGAGTAGAACATCATTTGCAATGCAGGTCACAAGAAAACACATGAAAAAGAGTGTTGTTTGAAAGTCACAGTTTCTGAAGCAAATGTTTAGGTTTTGTTAAAGAATAACAAACAATACAGGTTTGATGTCAGTTCAATGAAAAGCCAAACTAACTTACAGAAAGAAAATTTAGCAAGAATGAAAATCAAACTGAAAGAAAATTGAACATGCATCAATCAAGGAAGAAGTACAAATGACATTTGGCGTTACAAGTGCATCAATAACGTGCATTTAGACTAAAACACAAACAACTTTTGTTCTACATACCTTTCGTGTCTTCGTTGCGGAGTAGAAGACGAATGCCATTTATTTGCAGATCCTGAATAGTTCCTTTGAATGGAGTTTCCGCAGAAGTCAGTGATCTTCTGCGGCGATTTCCTAAAAAGTTCCATCAGTTTTGGTAACTTGCCAGCAAACAAACAAACAACAGAAGATCATCATCGTTTGGATTCGGTCAAAAGGCATTCGAACAGAAGACACCAAACCCCAGGATCACTCGTCAATAACAGAGTAAATTAAGGTACAGATGCTATAAGCCATGGATAAGAGTACGGCGCACACAATTTTAGCCACGAGAATTAAACACTGCAGTATTTAATACAGAAACAAAGTTGCAGCATGCATGCAATCTAAATAAATACTTCCTAATTGATGCTTAACGTAGTTTTCGCTCTAACTTACGCCTTTGAAGTTCAGGTAAAACGAGGTGTTTGGTGTTTAGAATAAGATTTTCGACAAGTGAACCACCTGAGCGAGGACAGGGTGAGCAGAAAAACTCTCATCCCTCTGTGCTGGCATAAAGAATGTGACAAACCTATCTGGATACCATCTTTAAATGTTTTGGCTCTGTTTGGCAAACATGGCTAGAAATTTTATTTCATTTCTACGTTTTCAACTCACTTGCAACACTAAAAGTACAGTAGATCACTACTTTGAAACATATTGGTATGGCCCAAGATAATATCCGACAGCAAATCCAAAATAGTAAGAAAAAGCATGCGCTCAGAAGAATACCTTGTGATTGTTGTGGAATTCCGCCAACGAAGACGTCAGCTGTTGTCAAATTAAGAGCATGCGAGGAGTTCACTTTCAGAAAACTGAAACAATTGTAGATAAATCGTTAATCAAAAACATGCCGACATTTTATTGATTTTAACGAAAATTAGTATTTTCTAAGAATTAAGACTAACTTTATCACAGTAGCGTACTTGAGGATCAACGTATAAATGAAAACTGTGCCAACTTTTGATTAACCCGTATAACAGACAACACGTGCAAAAAACTTCGCTAACCTCAGTCCTATGGCAGCTCAAACTAAGCGGAATTTCTTTCGTTTCAGCACGCGCTGGTGATCCACTTTACAGGCAGTGATTGCCTGACTTGGGTCAATGACTTGAATTGTGTTTTGTAAAAAAATGCGATGACTCGACTCGAGTCACACTTATTCGTTCCGAGTCAGATCGAGAAAACAATTTTTGTCTTTCGAACTGACTTTAACGTTACTATTAGAACCATTTAGAACTCCATTTGGAATGGGCACTTGGGATGGACATTTATGCATAGTTAATTAATTGCTCTCTTCGCTATACGTGATTGACTTTTTTCTGTGTATGCTTGCTTGGTTCGTTTGTAATGATAATATCTAAGAATTTCACTGTGCCGAACGGCATTGCTTTTACTGTGTAGTAAGTGTTTGACCGAATGGAGTCTTAGTACGGCGTAAGCCACCCTTACTTTAAACATCAAAAGTTGATTCATGCCAACACATTACTAGGAATATTTGTGCAAAAAGATTTCGTGGCCAAAATGTGATATATATGCAGTTTGATTTGATATATACACTTAAGTCAATTTGCATTACTGTTTTCTCTTTCCATTTTCATTTTCAATAACTTCTGTTTTTGTTTTGTGTTGGTTTTATTGGTCTTCCGTAGCAAGCAAGACAAATTTTTCTACTGCAAAATAATGCCCAACATAGTTGTAGAGATAAAAAACGGTGGTCGATGCAGTTTGATAATTTAAAAATGGCTAGCAATGTATTTCCACAACTGAAAGTGGTGCTCAATGTAAATTCAGAACTAGATATGGCGCTCAACATAGTTCCAAAGGCCTAAGGTATAAAATATGAACTGGTGCGATCAGGGCCGCAACCAGCTGATATTTTCGGGGGATCAGACTGATTGTAACTTTTTGTTGTACTATTTTTAGGGGGTCAAAATGATTGTATTTTGTTGCACCTAACAACTAAACATGTTTTTGAAAATTTCTGAGGAGGCAACTGCCCGGTTGCCCACCCACATTGCGGGCCTGGGTCTGATTTTGGTTGACTGGAAAATACCCCGAGCAGACAGTCTAATGGTTCGAAGAACTTTGTAGCTCTTCAAAAAATGGGGATGACTCTGCTCAAATGGTTTGTGACGAATCGGGAACTAACCATATCACTGTTATGTGGCAAACGTTTTCCGAACTGAGAAATGTATTGCCATGGACAATGTTTGGTTGAAGAAAGAGATACACCAGAAAAATAACTCTTGGATAGCATTGCGTCCAGCACAACAAGCAAGTTTCTTACCTGCTGCCATCGACTTCGACGTAAATGCTGCCCCTTTCAATTGATGCTACAACGAAATGCACGACCCCATCATCAACACGCACAGCGGTCAAAGTGTGAGTTTCGTTGTCATTGCTTTTGACCTTCACATACATTTCAGTTTAATGTTTTGGAAAATTTCGAAAAGAACCGCTTTTTTATCAAGTGGTTGGCGTTTTCATTTAACTGCATTTTAGAAACGCTTCACCTCCATTAGATTTTAGTGTTACAAGTGAAGTCACCGTTTCCGATAAAGTAAGCAATGGTTAAATAAAAATAATTACGGAAGTTTTAAGCAAAGTGGATGTTTAAAGTTACTTTGAATTTGAATTTAAAAAGTTCGTACCTGTATCTTGCCATCCGCGATTTTCAGACTAAGAAAAATGTCAGAGGAGTTTTGACTGCTTCCAGAAAATGCCAGTAACATTCCTTCAGGTGCTCGTGTCCTGATAAAAGCTGACATTTCCATGCGGTCTTCAGGCTGGTTTGAAAGCTGTGAATAAAATACTAAGAGTAGAAAAGCTAACCGTTATGCACTGTATAGGAGAATCCACCTTGCTATATGTGTAAGATTTGCCTCAATGCCCCAAGAAGATGACGAAGTACAAGATGCAGGTTTGGGCACCAGATGATAACTTTGAAAACGTTACCGACACAGTGCGTTACAGAAATATCAAGTAAGACAAAACGCCACGTATGAGATGACAACAATATCGTGAAACCAACTTGCGGAGTGTAAAGTATTCGTTAGCTCATTAACGGTCACGAATCCTTTTCTGCAAAAGTACTCCCTTTCAAGCGAACCATCAGAGAAACGATGTTTACTTCATTCTCAATGTCAATAGTGGTGCGTCAGTATTTGAAAAACTTTTAACAGAAAAATATACGATGTCAGCTTTGTGCATAACACAGCATTGTGTTTCCACTTTGAAAGCACCAACTGCGAAAATAATCTTTTAAATACAGAAACATTTATTGTCATCTACACAGGAAGAAACAGCTTCACTGTTCAAGTATGAAACACTTGCTGTTTACATAAATAAGTTGGTTTAACCTTTTAGAGTAACAACCGTGACTACAAAAACAACGAAGAGTATTTGTAAACTTTACCAGGCTTCGTATTCTTTATTACTTTTCTGGTTTGCTTGCTTAGTCAATGATGCTTAGTTGTCGTACGAATAATAAAATCCAACAGAAAAAAGAAAAACATACAAATGTTTAAAACATCTCAACTATACTCTTATTGGTGTTACAATTTCAAACACAATTTTATTTTCCTGAGCGTTTTAACATTTTCCAACGCTTATTATATTGGAGTAGCAGAGCAGCCAGTGTTGGCGTTTGAGTGTAAAGGATAGATTTTGCAATTATTCTCATATGAACCCAACAAAAACTAGGCTAAACAGTACTGCATGTGCTTAGAGATACACTTACATCCATTAACCAAAGTCGCTTGAACACAAATTGAAAATCTGTGACTGTATATAATTGCAATAAAAAATTAAGGTCGGGGTATACATATTGCAGATGATCACATTTTTGAAAAAACTGTACAAATAAAAAGACGCACAAATATGTACGTTTACGTCCAGTAATTTTGTCCATACCTTAAAATAAGCTGAACTTTCATTATTCATGTGGCCAAAGGTTGAAGGGGGAAGAACTGACTCACAATCGAATCCAACGTAAGGACGAAAGCACTCGCATCTAGATAACAAAACATTTATAAGTCCAGCAGGACGTTGATACTTCAAGATCTCGTCAACAAGTTTAAAACAAAATAGAATTTTCCTTGTATTCGGGATGAATTATGCTATTTTTAAAGAAAATGTATGCAATACACGAGCATAATACTTTTGGTGCAAAATATTAAAGGCATGTATATAAAATTTCTTGATCACACAGAATGTTGAAGCTATTCCTGTCAGGATGAATGAATTTTTAGTTGACCAAACTTTATAGTGAAATATTAATTTTTGTGAAAAAAATGCCCACGTTTGCATTACTCGAAATTTCGCAATTTCGCGAATTTTTTTGTTAATAATAATTAGCTACACACTCGTACAACCTATCTTGTTTTACTTTGAAGGTCTCCATTACAACTTGACAAAGATTAACAGTCACCTGTGTTTTTCCCACAAATCGATACATCGACCGCGACCATTGCACGAATTTTCAAAGCAAACTTCGCGGCGCAAACAACCAATACGAACGTCTGCTGGAAGTGTTTCCTCATCAAAAACACGTTTCTGATCATCTACTGTAAAATCCCGAACACATCCAACAAAGCTCTCTTCATGTGCCCCCAAGTGGACTTTTGTCACTGCAAACCACCACGTGTGCTTAGCTCCGATATTAAAAAAAGGTCATTGCAACAATCGCCACGACACAAAAGTGGCGAAATGATAAGTTGGTAGCCAACGATGAAACAAGCTTCATATCTTAAATGTTTCTTTAGCTGAAATGCTCCCTTTAAATAAAGACCCATGAATCACATGCATTATCTGAAATGCGAAATGACTGATAGGTAGGTTTTCTATTCACCTGAATTCCAGTAAAATTGCCGAGCTGCACTTCCACGAAGACTTAAAAAGCGTTTTGCAACAAATTTTCCAAGCACATTAAAACTTCCATGAATCATACACCAATCAGATTTCCAACAATCAATAAAATCATACTTTTTCCAAAAATATTCATCCTAGCTTTCACCAAATCCGTCTTTCAAATATATCACCAAGAGGATCTAAGTCACTGCTAAAATCAAATCATGTATTTACCACTTATTGCTGCCGATGGAAACGTAAAAATGCATGGCTCATCATCGACCGTGAATACCACACTGCTGGTGAGGATTTCGATTCCAAGAGAATGCCAATTTGAGTCGTTCAGTAATCTGCCGGCTTGGCAACGGTCATGATTCGGAGACGTAGTTATGAAACCTTGCATGGTGCTATCTTGCAACGAGAACTGCGAGGAGAACGACGAGGCAGTTAAAATTTATGACAAACACTGAAGTCAATAAGCAAATGGAAGTAATTTGTAAACTTGAATGAAACATGAAATTACCAAGAAGCAGTTGCTAAGAGCAGTTTATTTTCCTTGAAGGGTTTCCCAATGCAGTTAATACCAACCAGAGAATATATGGGACCTTTTGGCAGAAAATCATGTTTTGGTTTTTATTTGATCTCCGTGTGTTTTTCAGAACGTTTAGATGTAACAACGCTGTAAGCAGTCATGACGTCTGCAACGTTGAAATGTGTAAGGCTTCCAATTTAGGTGTTTCTGATAAATAAAAAAAGATCTAGAAAACTACTGAAAAAAATTCCCAGCTAAATAAAGCAGAATATCTGTTGAATGCTACGCTGCTCCCTGCAAGGGCGTACGCAAGGGGGGGTTGGGGTTAACCCCCCCCCCTTGAGCTTGATATTTTACGAAAAGTTCATTACCTGCGCAAAGAAGATTACTGTTTTCGCATACTTTTTGCTTGTTAATTTTTCGGCTTAATGCAAATACCATGGAATTAATTTGCATGCAAATTTCAAGGAACATTGTAAATGGGCCAAAAAGTAATAATTATGTTTTGGTGGGATTCGGGTTATCGTCTGCGTCCAAAAACTATCTCACCCCTTTTTGCAAATCCTCCATCGCATGTTCAAGATTGTGTTCCGCGATAGTTCACTTTATCCGAAACAATTGTCTTTATTTTGTCTGTTGAGGCTGATCGGCGCAAGCGCCGAGCGCATTGGCTACATTAGTAATTTCTATAGCATGATAGAACTGTTGCACAAGCTCAAAAACAGCTTTTTTTAACATATAAGCATTCAGGAATTTGATAATGTCTCAGGAGGGAAAAAGGAAAACTAAACGTTTGCTGGACTTCTATA
>JGI24159J19872_10010428_pt1 | contig 12186 bp, 8 predicted proteins | sample Ectturendosymbi4_FD_19872 | JGI IMG/M metagenome (IMG submission 19872)
AAAAAAACGATTCTCAGTGTTTTCTTCTCTTTTTTTGGCCAACTTACGCCGAATTCGATATTCTCTGGAAGATTCACGAAATACTGTTAATTCTTGTAAAAATATTTGAGGTTTGAATTTAAAAGTATAGGTCTGCCGCATTTACACAATTCACACATAGGATAGATGACATCATAGAGCTAACCCAAATAAGACTGTAATCTTGTATTTTCCTTGGAACTAAGCTAACATAGTTATCTCAGATCCGTTGGTCCATATCTTGGCTAAAAGCAAAGTACGATCCGGGCTTGAAAAATAAAATCGATACTGTTGCGGCAAAGATTTGCAAAATATACCAAACCACAAATGCTCTGCCATAACTTTCTCTGCTTTGTCTTTCCTCAAACCAAGTCAACTTTAAATTTCCCGAATGCGCTTTTGAACCCGCAGTAAAATTTCCATCCATATACAAAGCGCATCAGATTTTGTCAAAATAGGTGGTTTTGTATTCTTGCAATAAAGCGGAATTTCGGTACGCATTACCTTTGTTGCATAATTTTATCGATGCAGATGCTATACTAATCAAGTTAAAACATTGCAAAAGGAGAATGCATTAATTGGCCACAACCTATACTGCATAGCAAATTAATTCGAAATCTCCGAGGAAAAAAAATATAAACAAAACCTCGGCGGTTTGTTTCATACATTCGAAGTGGAAGAAGCGTTTTTGATGGGCCTTTATCATAATAAACTATTGCATCAAATGTAATCTATTTATCAAACATTCCTTAGTTTTGTGGCAGATTTTGAATCGATTAAACTCGCCGGATAAAGGTTTGGTCTCTAAATAAGTTCACCTGTCGTCAATAGTCGTTTTTATTCATTTTATTCATTTCCAAACCTTTTCATTGATATTTAAAAATTTAAAATCGAAATGCAGTGAATTTAATCTACAAATATGAATTCAAGCATGTTTTTCTAAGTCACTTTAACATTCGTTTTTGAAAACAGCGAAAAAATAATCTCAAACGTCGTTCGCAAATTTAGATTTATGGCTGATATGCTGTTGTCAGCATTTCACAAACTGCACTAGAAATTCCCAATGTAGGAAAGATCACCTCCATTAAGAAGCAGAATCGGCTTTTGGAGAGGTGAGCAAAAAACGGGCAAAAAGTTTGATTTTCTTTTTATGCTGAGGGTGTTTATTCGTTCCTTTTCATCCTCGCTTTTCTTCTGGCGAGGGTCGCGGAAGCAGCAGCCATACAGGAGGACTCGAAATACCTCACGGTCAACAGCAATCTGAGATAGCTCTTCTGGCTACACACCAAGGCGGGATCAAGCAAGGTCGGAGATGTTGTTACGCCACCTGTTCCTTGGACGGCGTCTGAATGGGTTTTTACTGATCTGTTTAATTATATCATCGCAAAAAGATGTTAGTGCACAAATAATCAGGCTATCAATTTATGGTAATGTGCAAGATCACGGTCCTGTCTGCGTGTTATGTTGCAAGCGTTGATAGTCGACAGAAGGCGAATAAAAATTATGGTCACTACAAAGGAGGCGCCATTTTGAAAAAGTTGGGAACGATTGCATTTCAACAACACCATGAAGCGAGTCTTTCAGCGAGGAATCGTGCACATGGGTGCAGCCGTAGTGATGGAACGAAAATGTGCTTATCTTGAGCAAGCCTCTAACCGGGGTTCCCAACCGCTCTCTGACCATGTACCCCTTCATCATTTCGATGGATAAGCATCCACCACTAAAAGTTTTTTATGATAAAAAGGCTAAGTAAGTAAGACAACAAAACTCCACTGAATTTTAATAGAAATTTTAGAATTTGAAAACTACAAAGTTAGACTCTTTTTTTATGTCTCAAATTTAAAGATATTTAACAATAAGCATATAACGATTTTTGAAAATAATTTTCACTGACATATATACTGTATGTGAATATTTGGAAGTAAATGATATGTGAATATATTTTTCCCTTCTATTGCTAACCTTAAATGTACCCCTTCAGATTAGCTAATGTGCCCCAGGGGTACATGTAGGCTACGTAGCCCAGGCTGGGAACCCCTGCTCTAACTCTAACGAAGCAACAATGCGTGTGTTGAAAACGCCCAAGTCAGTATGAAGCTGCGTTCACTGTTAAAGAAAAAATTAACAAAATATCCCTGCAGTTATCTCGCGAACACTTTTAGCTGCAAAAACAATCCAATTGATGAGAAGCTGATCAGTGCCAAAGCACAATATATGCAGGATTTTTAGGAAGTCTTGATGTCAAATTTTCTTATCAGGCAAGTTAAGCTGAATACCACGGCCATTACGCATGAACGTTGTTACAACCTGTTACGTTTTAGCGACATTTTGCGGGGAAGTCTGGTTAGCTTAATTTAGACACGCCTCCAGCCAAGATCTCTTAGGATGGCTGAACAATCACACCAAGAGTGCATCAAAACATATAAACGTTATTGCAGTTGTTACCCTAACCTTATGCATTTTCTCATAAAATCGGAAGCTTAACTTAAATTCGGGAAGACTTAACTGAAGCGCCAAGGCGTCAGAGTTACATTTGTGGTTGAACTTATTCTGTTTGGTAATGTCTGCGAAAACCTATCGATTCCTTCCGGAGAAACTATCGTTACAGTTTTCTTTTAAATAACGTTGATGATCTTAAACGATTATGCCAAGTGCACGCAGTAGCACCAAAGGCAGCATCAACCTCAGTTCCTGTTTGTTTTTGATATACTCCTTGAATATTAGTAGCAATAGTAATTTTCGTATGTTTACACTGTCTATGGAAAGAGATCCTTTCTCAGCAAAGAATCAGACACTTTAAGATCTTACAGAGTATATATTTCGCCTACGATGTAGGCATGATCAGCTCTGCGAAGCGCATGAAGTATAAATAAAATAAAATAAACTAAAACCCACAAAAAATAAAGTTACCGATTGAAGAAAATCTAATTAAAAATTTGCAGCCCCAGCTGCCCACTTTACGTATATTTAGGTGGAGAGCACTAGCTTCCGGTTTGAAATTCACAGTCAGTTTACGTGTAATTTTGGCGGTCATTTTTGTGTGTCCTAAAACCTTGTTTAGCAAAACCTTTGAACATAAACATAAAGTTATTGGAAATAAAATACAATGCGAAGGCGTGTGGCGTGGTCGCATCGGCAAAATGCGTAAAATGGAAAGCCATGTCTCCAATTGGCGGATGGAACTCGAATCATGGCTCATGTTCATCCTCAGTGAAAGGACGTAAGCAAAGAAATAGTCAAAAAGGGCGATATTGTCTGAATACAGCACAAGCAGGTTGGTTGTGCAATGTGCTGTAGCGCCGGCTCATCATGCACCCTGCATCAATACGATCAATTTCTAAGCGTTTTTGTGTTAATTAGTAAATTTATTAAAACCGCCCATAGCCTAAAATGTTTTTAGCAGTCCACAAATGGTTTTCATTTATCGTCGACTACAAATCACTCATTGCGTAAAACGTATGTAAACCTTGGTTTTGGAGAAAGGAAAATATTAGAAAAACATGAAATGTGACATGCATCACATTTGTCCAGTTACTCTTTTGAAATAGCAACTGTAACAAAGGATTGAATCAATGCAATGATGGGCAGGTGCACTGAAAGGGTGGCAAAGGAGTAAGCTTCCTTAATTTCGACTGCAACATTTACATAAGTGTGATGTTTTTTAATTTCGTTGTACACTCTTTTTCACGAAGCGTTTTCGCATAAAGGTCCAGTAACTTTCAGTGATCCCTTTTAGGATCCCGTTTTCAGTCTTTTTCTGTGGTATTTATGACTCGCTCCGAGATATACAAGGTTATGACAAGACAGTCATAAATCAACGCATGGTTGAAAAGTCGGCTTTTCAGGATCAGTCAGAGGAAAACTCAATGTGAATATTGAAATGAACGACTTTGTTGGGAATGTTCTGAAAAATAAGTTTTACGCCTGCTGTTACATCTTGCTATCAGGTACACGTACTAAACGCCGATGCACACCTGTCTGCGGCGCTGCTATGCTACTTTCTAGGTCCAACTGGTGCTGAAACCTCGCTGTTGTCAACTGCTGGCTATCAACAGCCTTCTTGTCTCTGTGTCAAGATGGAATTCGTGATTTGAACGATTTCGCTTTCATGTGAATTGTGTTCAATTTCGTGGAGCTGTTTTCGTTCATGTGGGGTCGGCACAACTTGTACTGAAAATGGTGTTTCGTTTTACATGCGCAGTGCTGTGGAAGTTTCATAATTAGTATATGTTGACTTCTGGTGTCCTCGAACGTGCATCAGGTCCTTATTACTCGACATAGCAGTACATGTGTGTGATTGGCGTTTAAGTGCGTCTAGTGAATAATAATGCTATAGTTCATATTTAACGATATTCACGAGCCTATGTTGGGTTTGAATGGGTTAATCATAGCAACGTAATCTTCAAAACAACGAAAAATCTTCATGCAAGATAGACATTTATGTTGGCTCCCTACTTTTTCCTTCTCCCCGCAGTGGCCCCAGACACTTTTTTAATTCTAGAATCGCCACTGTTCGTGTAACTCCAAAGGGAGTACAGAAGAGTTCGTTAAATGAAACTCTCTTTTTCTTATGCAGGTTGCTCTTTTGTACGGTCTTCTGGTCCAACCAGTGGCGGATATTCAGGGTGTTCAAGGTGTTCGATGAACACCTGGAAATGAAGAAAAAAAATTTGAAAATCGGTTTTAGGGCATTTGTTAGCGATTAATGCCAAGAACTGCCTTTATTTGTATTGTTTTCTCATGCAGCAGATATATTTCTTAACACGGCCGAACGATTTTTGCTTGTCTGTTCAAGCATGACTGCAGCTTGTTCAAGAACACCCGAAGTGAAATAAATAAACAAAGAAAAGAAAAAAGCCAATGGAGGCAAGCTATAGCGTATTTGAAACAGTCAGGATGTTCACCTTTCCTGTTGAACAACTTGGTTAAGTCATGCGTGATTTTGCTAGCATTTCTGTTTTATTCTCTACAATGGAAGCAAGCTGTGCAGTAGGCTGGATTCCTTGTAATAAACTTGTACTGATGGGTTTTACTTCAGGTTGAAATAGCCTACTTTGGCTAGGTAGATGGTGTGGTTTGTGGGTGTGATGATTACTGTAACAGTTTGGACGATTTTTAAAATGAAAATGCACGAAGCTGAATATTACTGACTTCAGTAGTGGTGAGTCTAGGCTCACGTGCAAAGTAGCCTGACGCTAAAATGTGGAATGTTGATAGCAGTCGAAAAACGGATGCTTCCTAACACGTACGGTAAGCCCAGTGGCGATTCTAGAATGAAAAAAGTGGGGGTGCCACTGCGGGGCCAAGAAAAAAGTAAGGGAGCCACATAAACGTCTTTCATGCATGGTGACTTTCCGTTGTAATGAAGACTAATTTGCTATAACTAACCCTATCAAACCGAACATAGGCTTGTGAATATCGTCAGAACCGTCGCCAGAAAGTCTTCAATAGGGGGCTTTACGTTTGTGCAGGGTTGCTTGGCATTCGAAAAATTGACAAAAACTCCACTGATTTACAGTATTTCATATTTTAATTTAGGGGTCTTGGAGGTTTGTTTTGCGGGGCTAAGCCCACCAAAGCCCCCCGTGGCGACGGGACTGAATATCGTTAAACATGACCTAGCGTTATTGTTCACTAGAGACACCTAAGCACCACTAGATGCAATCGCACACTTGCACTGCTATGTCGAATATTCTGTGCTAAACATACAACTTTCACAGCACTACACTCTGACTCTACACATGTAAAACGAAACACCATTTCCCGTAAACAGTTGTGCCGGTGCCGGCCCCACATAAACGAAAACAGCTGCACGAAAGTGAAAACAATTCACATGAAAGCGAAATGGTTCCATCGACGAATGCTATCCTGTCACAGAGACAAGTAGGCTGTTGATAGCCAACTATTTTCGTCAAACTATTCTTACTACAAAGCAAGTTTTTTTAAATAAACCATCTACCAACAGATTAGAGACTATGACTAACCCGTTTTTGTGGTAGCTTACGAACACTTTGTGATGTAACACCATGTGCAGCGTGGGTAGGGTAAGGACCTTTCAATGCCCTATGCAGCAACAGCGAGGTTTCGGCACCAGTCGACCAGTGGCACCTAAACTAGCAAAGCCGCGCCGCAGATAGGTATGTCTTTATTGGCGTTTTGGGCGTGTACCTGATAGCAAGATGCAACAACAGGCATAAAACTTGCTCAGCAGAATAGTCCCGTCGCCACGGGTGTGCTTTGATGGGCTTAGCCACCCAAAACAAAGCTCCAAGCCCCCCCAAATCGAAATATGAAACACTATAAGTTAGTGGAATTTTTGTCAAATTTGAATATCAAGGCCTCCCTGCACGAATGTAAAGCCCCCCGCACAAACGTAAACCCCCCCTATTGACGACTTTCTAGCGACGGTTCTTCAGCAGATATTCCTAACAAAGTCGCTCATTTCAATATACACTAAATTTTTCTCTGACTGACTCTCAAAAGCTGACTTTTAATCCCTGCGTTAATTTATGACAGTGATTCCCAACGGGGTCCGAGCAGTCCACCTATCCACAGAAAGTTCCATAAATCTTTGATAAAACGTTCACTGACCTGTGTGCAACTTTCGACTAGTTTTTCATGAGGAGTCAGCATAGCAAAATGGCCCATCGGATACTCTATTAAAAGATGGTCCATGGGTCAAAAAGGTTGAGAACCACTAATTTATGAATATCTTGTCATAAGCGAAACACGCCCCACCTCAAATAAACCAAAAAAACAATTAGACAAACAGAGAATGAGCAATACGATTCTTACACAAATCCCTGCACCGTCTACGTCAGAATTTCATATCAACATCAACTCAGTGTAACTTAATCCTATCAAGTCGACCAGTGGCGTACGCAGAAAATTTCCATGGGGGATTTCATTCAGTGGCATATGGTGGTCATTTGTATTAGGTGTGCGCTGTTTGTGACGTCACAATTTGGCGTCATAGTCATATTTCCAAACCAACGTTTTTGGCGAGGTTTGTTGATATAATATGCATATTTTTCTACATCCACTCCCCTTATTTTATGTGTCATTGCACTTAATATAAACTATTAGCGCTCTAAGTTAGGTTATCGGAGGAAAATAAACTAAACGCTACCACACAGCAGTTCATAAATGCAAAAATCAGCCTGCGCGTTAAAACATGGGAGTAAAACTCTCATCAATGCGTCAGAGTAATTTACAACTGCTAAATGGGGCTGCGCAAATGTATTGTCGAATACGAGCAGTCGAGCGTATAAAGTGTGCGGTTTGACTGGCTGGTGCACACCCCGGTTTGCAAGATCGAATCTTCCTAAACCACACAAGAATTGAGAATGAGTATCAAGTACGCAACAAAACTTTCGTTTTTTTTATTATGTATAGAAGTCCAGCAAACTTACTTTTCCTTTTTCCCTGCTGAGACATTACCAAATGACTGAATGCTTCTATGTTAGCAATTGCTCTTTTTGAGTTCGAGCAACAGTTCATGCTACAGAAATTGGTAATGAAACCAATGGGGTCAGCGCTTGCCCTGATTAGCATTAGCAGACAAAATAAATGCAATTGTTTCGGATAAAGTGAACTATCGCCGAACACAATCTGCATGCGTGGTGGGCGAAAGGTCTGCAAAAAGTGGTGAGATGGTTTCTGGACGCAGACGATAACCCAGATTCCCACCGAAACACAATTATTACTTTTTGACCCATTTACAAGGTTCCTCGAAATTTGCATGCAAATTCATTCCGTGGTATTTGCATTTAAGTCGACAAATTAACAAGCAAAAAGTATGCGAAAACAATTAATCTCCTTTGCGCAGGTAATACAGTTTTTGTAAAATATCAAGGTCAAGTTGGGGGGGTTAACCCCAAAACCCCTCCTTGCGTAAATTCATCAACGACTCCAAATCTGTTTTTCAGCTCGTATTCTTTCAATTCAAAGTAGAGCATTGCTGCTCAATTTTTCACTGGTCATGGAATTTCTGAGAAAAGTTTTCACTAATTTAATTTTTGAAAAATTTCTCTCGCATGAAGCGTTGGTGACCGGAAGAGTTACAGCTGCTAGTAGCAACTTGTATAAACAATCAAACGCACGTTTGTGCGGAGCTATAAATGAAATAAATTCTTCGAGCGATGTAGGCAGCTACCACTCTTTCCGAAGCAAATTCTTTGCCAGAAGTGTTTCATGTTTTAAATCATTTTCACGAATTGCATACGCATTTGCAAACTTTTCAACTGCTCTTCTGATAGAAATTTTTGACCTCCGGGTCAAAGAGTTGAAATGCCGGAAAGAATTGCCCCTGGACCATTACAAAATGTCATTACAAAGTTCTATGAGGTTGCAGGACATGTGTAGGTGACTTAAAACTGAAGCCACGACCAGTTGCAAAAGGTGCTTCAAAGTCATACGAGACACAAAGCAGCAGAACACAGGCCTACAGCAGGGGCGCAACGAGGGGAGAAAGGGGGGCGCAATTTCCCGGGCGCCGAATCACTGCAGGGTGCGCTGCATGACTCCGGGAGATGCCGATAAGTCCCAACAATGTCATACGTACTTTCTTCAATACAATACATTACCTTCTGAAAGACATCAGGTTCAAACATGGGGGCGCCAAACTTGCTTCTTGCCCCGGGCGCCATCTAACCTCGTTACGCCCCTGACCTACAGTCAGGATAAATTCGGATAAATTAACTTACACCAATTCTTAATGCTGTCGCAAACATTTTTCTACTGGGACAAGCAACAATCTGCTGACAGTGATATAATCCAGTTCTACTTCACACTGAAATACACGATAGATCAATCTTCCCATTTATAAGGACTGTTTCTTAGCTTCGAACTGAACCTTTCACCACCAAAACCGCGGTCTGAATAAGTTTCACGCAGGATCCGAGCAACCACTGATGTGTGTCGTCATAAACAACTCCCATTACCCGGCCGTCGAAACCAACAACCTAGATTATCATGCATTTGGAAAATAATGATTGCAGGCAAGAGGGCTTCTAAATTATCGTTTGAAATATTGCTGGCTGAAAGTTATCTGCTGTATATGTCCATCATCGAACTTGAACGTGAAATTAAGCACAAAACTAGTGGGGGCCAAGCAAGGGGCCAGCCAAAAATCTGGGGGGCATGGCTCACGCAGGCAGGCAATAATAATCAGAGATGGAGTCTCGAGACTCGTCTCGAGACCCATTTTTGCGTGTTTCGGTCTCGAAGGTTTCAGGTCTCGTGTCGGTCTCAAAGGCTGCACGTCTCGAGACTTTGAATGTTGCAAAGAAATGGTTTAGCAAAGTTCCTATAATTAAACGATTTTTATTTGTTGTATTTTCAGGTAAGAAACAACAAAAACATGTCGGAAAAATGCCAGAAATTCGAAAAAAATTCACCTCCGAAGTGATAACGACATTTTTAAAAATGCGGCAAAATGCACAAATTTTGAAGTCTCGAGCAGATATGAGCATTGGACTGGACTTGGATTGGACTGGATCCGGACCATTACGAATTTTGTTCGATTTGGATTGGATACGGACTGTAATTTTCTTCACAAATTTAGGATCAAGACCGGATTTGGACTGAGATAATGGAAAAATTTGCGTAATTTTTGTTGTTGAAAAGCTGTATTTGTCAATCTTTAGGATTGTATTTGGACTTGTACTTTGAAGCGGCTTGCCTGCGCACTGAAGCATTAGCCTAAAGGGAGCTCCCAGTAGCTTTCGTGCTACTGGTGATATTATACTTAGCGTGCCACATGTAGCAGACACCGCGCTGCTACAACTTCAAATTTTTACAAAATTTTAGACTTTGGTTGGACTTGGACTGAAGTTTAAAAATTCCTGTTTGGATCTGGATCGCAAAATATGACAGTCCGTTCATCTCTGGTCTCCAGTCTCGGTCTCGAAGTTTTTGATAAAGTCTCGATCTTGGTCTCGAAGTTTTAACCAGGTCTCGGGCTCGGTCTCGAAGGCTACGGTCTCGACTACACTACATCACTGATGATAATAGAAATAGCCTGAAGTAAACTGCTGGCTTGGCTGAAACTGTACTGCTGTTGTTGCATTGTAAAGGTGCATACACTGTAGTCTTGTGCATTTCACTAAAAACTAACAAGTTGTAAATACTGCTTGAAACACAACACAACGCAGAGGTAAAACTTCCAATAACTGACGAGTCCACGAAATCATGAAACCTATTCTTGTGATACATCAGTTGAGCATTGGCTTCATGCCAGCCAGAACAGAGCTCGGCATTCTGCCACCCTTCTTCATCCAGACCAGCCTGCTCTGAATTTTCCCTGTCCGAATTTAAGCAAGCCAGAGAATAGAGCCAGCATATGAATCTAACAGTTAACCTGTTAGAGAAAATTTAACTTTAATCAAAGCTATAATCCGGCTCCTGTAAAACTGAAACTTTCACTCCTGCTCCGAATCCGGTTTTTATTCAAAATTCCGACTAAGCGTCCTGCTCCGGCAAAAATCGCAGACTCCGGCCAGAGTCCACTCCGGCTCGGTGATTATCCCTGGGTAGTAGAGGTGTTCGGAGTCTGATTTTTTTTAGTCCGGATCCAACCCTGTTTTGCAATTTTTGAATCCAAATCCGCTCCGGGTCCGGTACCAACGAGACACAAGCAATCCAACCCCTGTTTCACTCCGGCTTAATATACGTCAAAAAAACAACCAGTGTTGCAGTTGACTGTATCGCCTTGAACTACTGAGGCAAGCACAAGAGAAAGATGGCAAATCGGGGCATTAGCTAACAAAAAAGCAACCAGCAGCAATAGAGCTCCCTCGACGAGTTCACTCTACTAGTACTAGGTTGCACTATCATTATATAGGGATAAGAGAATTACGATAATTCGCTTGTGGTGACTATCACAGTGACTTGTAACTCATGGGCACCACCTAGCGGTGGCCATTTATTTACATGTGGCGCCATCTACCGGCCGCCACACCAGTGACTTTTTTTCAGCAAAAACAAAATCCAAATATAATCCGGGTGCGGCTGCAGCAGAGAAAAACTCACTCCTGGTCCTGTTTGAGGTAGCACAAGCCGGATCCAAAAAATCTAAAGTCCTGTCCATGCACATGGCACACCTCTGCTGCAGAGGTGGCTGGAGTCGCTTTTTCAGACTCCGACTCCGCTCCTGTTCCAAAATGTTTGAATCCGGGTCCGACTATTCTTCAAATTTCAGAATCCGACTCCTGTTCAGATTCCGGCTACAATCATCGATCCAACCATAATTTACCCATGTTTTTACCTAAGAAATGACCGCACAGACTCCTGTTACTGCCGAGATGGAAAAGTGACTCCGGATCCGGGTCCGAATTTTCACAAATTTTCGACTTCGCATCCGGGTCCGAAAGAATCCTGCCAGAGTCGTTTCCGGAACTCTGGATCCGGTCCCACATCTGCTCTGCTGCAGAGATGATCAGATAGTGGATTTTTACTATCCCATCCTATCCTGTTTTGGAAAAATGATATCTGTATCCGATCCGAATCCTGTTTTGGTTGAAACCATACTATCCGTACCCGAAAACTATCCGATAGTGTATTGTGATGCACAACACACATTTTTGTGCTGTGTTTATTTTGCCCCATGAGGCAAAATAGCTATATGAGGCAAAATAACTGTGAGAGTTATTTTGCCTTCAGCTGGACACGATTGGTTGAAGTAGTCAACTGACAAGTTTGGAACACATGTCCTGCTTAGCTGATCATGACATCTGTAACAGCTCAGTCCCATGCATGGATGATGGTTGTCATGGTTTCAGGGCTGGAAAGCAGCTTCTTATTTGCATTAAGTCAGTGATTCCCAAACTTTTTCTGATCACGTACCATTTGTGGGTCGTATAGTGTCAGCACGTACCACCTTGTTCCAGGAAAAGTCAATGTGCAAAATATCGTTTGATCAAAAGTTTGGAAATAATTTCAACATGAACAAAATGTCTGCGAGAAGTTTTGTTGTCATTTTCAAACCCAACAACGAAAGCATACAAAAATTCAGGAATTTATTAACAGAATCCGATCAATAAAAATTATAGCTGTGAATATAATTCCAGTCGAGAAAAAGTAGGCCTATTCGTCCACCACGTTGAAAGCCTTCACGTAGGCCTACCACTAGTGGTACGCGTACCACAGTTTGGGAACCACTGCATTAAG
>JGI24159J19872_10010429_pt1 | contig 12185 bp, 7 predicted proteins | sample Ectturendosymbi4_FD_19872 | JGI IMG/M metagenome (IMG submission 19872)
TGAATGATGCTCCGTAAAAACTGTAAGTAATGAAGTTCTGTTAAAACTTTACTTAACTTCGTACTTTGTAAATATTTTGGCATGCTAGATGTAATTAAGAAATAGAGTCCTTTCAAAATTTCCTAGATTTTTGTACTTTAACAAATTTATGTCATTTTTAAACTCAAAAAGGAAACAGAGTTCTGCCCAAATTTTTCATGATTTTGTACTTAGGAAAATCCTGGCATATGGGGGGTCATATTGTAATGTCATGTGTTTGTGTAATGGTCATTCATAAGTGTCGTTTGTTCGATGTCATGAGTGTAATAAACCTGTATCCCCGCTTAAATGGGTATAACGGTCCTGTCACCAGCAGCTAGGGTTGGTGATATTGGCTGTTTGCTTTTGAGTAGATAGTCTTTAGGGGACCAGCCTCGAGGACCCTGTTCACAGAGAGTACAAGATAAACGTTAGCCTAACTAAAGCGTTTAGCATAACTTATTTAACACCGAGTTTCTCGTGGATGAATAGTGCTGAGCTAGGACTTTAGATCCAGCGGGATCCTTCGGCCGTTAAAAGAAGTTCTTTAAATTATCCTCAGGGCTTTGCTAACGCGATCCTACCAAACCAAACGCGATTTTTGCAAAATGCGCTGTCCCATGCGGCGCCAATTTTAAGGAACTTCTATCCGTTGCCCAAGACTCGAAGAACACTACACCTGGACCAGACAGCATCTGCTACGAAATGCTTAAAACTATGTCCTTAAAATCGTTCGAAGTCGTGCTACAGCTGTTTAACAAAATATGGTTCACCGGCAAAATTCCTCCATCCTGCCTGCATTCCATTATTGAGTAAACCAGGCCTGCATTCCATTATTGAGTAAAACCTGCATTCCATTATTGAGTAAACCCCATTTTCAAACCAAACAAGCCTTTGAATTTACCGTCATCCTACCGCCCAATCTCCCTGACCAGCAATGTTTGCAAACTCTTCGAAAAAATGGTCGTTTGTGGCTTCAACTGGTTTTTAGAGTACCACAATATCCCTAATATCTCGCAATTCGGCCTCCGAGAGCGCCGCAAAACAACGGATCATATTCTCCATCTCCATGACGCAATCCACAAGTCCCTGGCGTACAAACACAACGTTTTGTCTGTATTTATGGACATAGAAATTGCCTGCGATATGGTGAGCAACATTAGTTCTACTTTCCAAGCTGCTTCGATATGGCATTCCAGGTCGCATATTTAGCTACATCCGTTCCTTTCTTTCCAGTCCTTTGAAGTAAGAATTAGGTTTACTTTATCCATGACTAAACACTACGAAAACGGTACTCCGCAAGGAAGCGTCCTTAGGCCCCTACTCTTTTCCTTAATGATAAATATCTCCCAAAGCGAATGACTTCTGTTGCGTTGTACGAGGACGATTTTTGCTTTTGGGAATGTGGTTCGGATATAACCCTGTTAAATCAGCTGTGTCAACGCTCTTTGACAAAAGTGTGCAACTGGTGTGAAGAATGTGATTTTGAACTCTCTGACACCACATCTGCTGCTGTCCTGTTCACAAGGAAAAAAATCCAGCACCCATTTCTTTGCTTCTGCCGGGCGGTACCCACCTTCACATGAAAAAATGAGTACAAGTACTTAGGAATATGTATCAGCGAAACGGTTCCTACTCGACACATAGAGAAAGTTGCGACGAATTGCCGGGCTCGACTCAATTTATTAAGTGACTGAAAGGTACGTCCTGGGGTGCAGGTAGACGTTCATTACTTACGGTTTACAGGTTGCCTGTTATGTCTGTAAAAGAGTTTAGTATGGAGGGATATTTTTTCGCGTTTCCCAGTCTACTAAAACTTTTACATAATATCCAAAATGATGCACTGCGTTTGTGTATTGGAGCCATGGCCAGCACTCCAGTGATTTGCCTACATCTCGTTTGCGATGAAATGCCTCTGAACATTAGGCACAAGTTCCTGTGCCTAAACTTTAAGCCCATCTGTTGTCAATCACTGACAATCCCGTCCTGTCGTTAACTGAGGATTGCCGGCAAGAGTTTTTTCCCGATTCGCGTGGTTCTCCTTCAGTATGATCACAAAGATTGTGGGTGATCACTCCGTTTTCGCCGCCGACCCCTTACGCATCCCGAATATACCTCCACAGTCGATGCAGAAACCCGTTGTCGACCTCACTTTCTTACAGTTCGCCCATTAGACAGCATTTACTTTCGTTGCACCTGTTTTCTCTTCGCATTTACACAGAATGTATGACCAGTTTGTCAAAATCTGTACTGGCGGATCAAAAACCTTAGCACGAGCCGGCTGCGGTATATACGTAGCGGATATGAACCTACGATATTCGTTTACAATAAACAAGTTTTCCTCCTCCATCACCTCCCAACTCTTCGACATTCTCCACGCATTGTACCTGGTTTACTCATTAAATCCTAAAGGTCGTTATTATCACAGACAGTCTTAGCTCGTTAAAATCGACCACGAATAGGAACTGGAGAAACTGCAGATACACAAATAGAATCGGCCTAATCTGTTCGACACTTTCAGCTTCGGGCTACGAGGTCCGTTTCCTTTGGTTTTCAGGCCACAAAAATATTTTAGGAAATGAAATAGCTCGTCAACTGGCGAAACTCTCCACTGCCGAACCATCACCCAACCCAAATGTGTTCTCTACAAACAGGTAAATACCCGTCTGAATTTCTTCTGAAATGCGTTCTTCTCTATTCCAACACTGTTTCCGTGCGTGGGACATTCACTACCAGACCGACACAAGAGGAAATGCTTACAAAGTTATCTTTTCGGCCCTGCTGCTGTCTTCTCCGTTGATCCATTCCCTCTCTACTATTATTTTTCGTTTGTGCACAGGTCACTGTCAATTAAACCATCATCTGTCCCGCATTGGTCTTTACCCTGACGGACTCCGTGCCAATGTGAAATACCAGAAACGGTGGAACACGTTATCGCAGTCTGCCCCAAATATTCGGAGGGGCAACAACATCTGCAACAAGCACTCAATCAATTTGGTATTACTTTTCACACCCCGTAAATCCTCCGAATCATGGCTGCTGCAAAGCCCGCAGAACCGTTTGTGCGAGAGTCAGGCATACGTATATAGATTCTTTTTTATCCGGCACTCGCACTACAAGGCCTCGCAGTCAGAAAGTGCCAAGCTCCCTTATAATAATTATAGTAAGTATGTGCGTATCCAGATGATGCGTCGTGTTGCTGCATCAGTTCCTGTCAGTCTGTTGCTGGATTGACTAACGTGAAGGTGCTCTAGTTTCTTTTTGTACGTTTGCTTTTCCCTGAAAAACTTATTCGCCCTGAAACTAATTTTTCTGCGGTGCAAGCTGAAATCTTAGGTTAGGATTTATCCAACAAGCTTTGTCGTGATCATCTACTCTAGAATTACGCTTACTTTGTATTACCAAAACAATTAAATTCCCAAAATGTCTAGTCCACACAGGGACAAAAATAATGAAGAAACCAAAACATACGTTAAAATGCTTTTTGCAAAATAAAGTAACCTAAAAACTTAGGTGTTAGACGCATACCGAGCCAAGAACAATTTGTTGAAGGAACAACGAAAAGGTCTAAGCAAACTGGCTAAACCAACAAAAGAAAGAAATTGTGATCTGCCGAGCGGATAAGGATGGGGAAATTGTTATCCTTAATTACAAAGACTATGACGCTTTAATAGCCGAAAACTGCAGCAATTCAAAAAGTTGATGTGGCTGCATACATTGGCGTAGCAACGTAGCTTGCCGCTCCTAGATTTCGGCGATTCTGCCGCACCCATCCCACGCTGGTCAGCATCACTGCTAAAACATTTTTATGAACATTGTTCGCAGCGCAAAAATCCAAATGTGTGTTACGTATGCTCATGAAAGAAGAATGTCATTGCAAGAAGTGCATTTCAACTGCTTTACTACTAACTTTTTACAAAGCGCGAGATGTACAGTAATAGAAACATAACGAACGAATAATATCGGATTTCGTGAAATAGGAGCGAAAAGGTATCACAGTTCTGAAGATTCCACTGCACGAACCCCCGCAAGATTGAGCGAGTTATTCCCACAGAGAACAGATAATGCGTTTGAATTTATCTCCTTTATTCTGCGTTGTGCTCCTGAATGGATTGATGTTGTGGAAGCATTGTCATAAGCTTGATTTCTGCACATTATCACGTCCAAGTCATTTGCGTGAAGCTCATTGATAAAAGAAATAGTAATTTAAACGGCCGTTTTCCCGTGCAGTGGGTAGAAAAACAGACTCCTTTATTGTGCTTCACTTTCCTCAACTTTCAAATATCTCTCAACAAAAGTCATTTGGTCGGTATGGCACACATCAGGAGTACTGTTGGGTAAGATTGAAAAGTAGGTTGCTTCCTTTAGTCCTTTTGGAACAAGGTTTTTACTTTTTTCCAAGAAGGTAAATTAACTCGTTTCGTATAGTTGGAGAAAGGTATGTTGACATGCGTGTTTTCGACACTTGAATATCAGAAAGATATTTGTTCGTGCCAGAATTAAATTCGACAATTACCTTCACAGTTTCATGAAAGTTACCTTGTTTTTATGAGTCAAAGTATTTACGAGGCCAGGAAAAGAAAAAATGTATTTGCTTAAAAAAAGACCGACATAAATTATAATATGAATAATGGCTCTCCATTTTTTTCCTTTTTTATCCGTGATATCCTGTATCCCTTTGTCAACAGTTTGATGGATGTGTAGTCACATTGCGAACTCATACCATTTGCAATCTCGATTAACTTTGGAATTTTCGTGATCAAATAAACGAGGATTTAAATGCCAGAAAGTGTTGAAAGGTTTGGAAACATAAAAACATCTTTTTCCGATCGATATAACTTGCAACAGAAGCAATAAAATCTTTACTCAATTTTGAATATACCAACCATGATCTTAGAATCATTTCAGCGTTTTTCAGCGTCTTGTAAAACCATTTCGCTGACAGGCAACTCACAACATTTTTTTTCACTATCTCCTACTTTCATAAGAAGAAACATCGACTGGAAAGGTCCTTCCTTATTCCGACATCTTTCTGGTACAACTTTGATCAACTCAACTCTTAAATCATGCTTTATTAGTTCTGGCCAACTAACTACTGTACATCAGCGTTTTTCAATCGGGATTCCGCGAGTGGCAGCCAGGGTTCCGCCGAAAGAGACCAAAATTGCCTTAGATGAAATTCATAACCACAGTTCGATGCGATTGTCGCAATATAGACATTTGAATCAAAGGCGCAGCCAGGGGGCGGTGAAGGGGTTCAAGCCCCCCCTTAGCAATGAGAATATTGATGCTCATTTCGTAGTTTTTCACCAACATTGTAAGTCGAGATCTGGTGCATTGCACAACGTTTTTCGGCAGTACCACAAGGCGTAGCAACACATTTGTTATCAAACCAGTTGGTTATGAATTTTCGAGGTTTGAGAAATGTTAAAGCAGCTTTCTTCATTCCTGCGTGGTTTGTACCACCATCCACAACAAGAGCTGTCTGTAACGCGCTCTGCTAGCGTGAAAACAAGCTGTTAGCTAAATATTTGAACTACCAACAGTGTCGATTGATGTGTAGTTAATACGTCACAAAACTGGGACCTGCCTAATGTGCACACGTGAACAGTCCCGTCGCCACGGGGAGCTTTGGTGGGCTTAGCCCCCCAAATTGAAACATGAAATACTATGAATCAATGGAGTTTTTGTCGATTTTTAGAATGTCAAGCCCCTCCAGTGTTGCCACTCGTAGAGAAAAATCCCTACAGTAGGGAGTTTTAGGCTTTTGTAGGGAGTAGGGAATCCCTACGGTAAAAATCGATATTTTGTAGGGATTCGTAGGGATTTTTGTGTTTAGAATTTTTATCGCTTTGTTTCTACCTTTGTGACACTTCACGGACGTGTGTGGTCAACAATTCATTATTAGTACGCTTGCAAAACGCACTGGAAAATACGTTTTTGCCATTTTAGAAGGCAATAAATCCTAGTGGTACTGGGTTATTTTTGACGCAAGGACGGCAGTGTGGCCAAGTTTTCTGGTGGCTAGAATTGCATTCTGCTGAGTGAAAGCCAGGGCTTAGCCTATTAGGTGTAGCCTAGTTTATTCCAATTAGCAAAGACTGCAGTACAAGTACAATACTAGTGAAAAGTACAGTCGTAATGCAATGTCAATGTGTTTATAACTGCATGACCTGAAAGCACTGCTGAGGTTGAAAGAACTTTCTCCCGCTTGAATAACGATAAAAACAAGCTGAGGGATTGTCTGGCTATGTGCACTTTGGAAGCAATAATTAAGTCTAGTGAGAATTTTTCAGGTGACTTTGACATCTACCAAAGTATTAGGCATTTACAAATTACATGACGAAGCAAAGGAAACCATTTTGAAAAATTAAAAATCTGAAGCTGTTGGTGCTATCACTAATGAGACTTTTTCCTTGTTAATTGCAACCAGCTGGATAGTTGCAAGGGATTATGCTTAAGTTTATTGCCAAAGGTGCTGGCTAATCTTAGAAGACATTGAGATAATTTTTTTGAATAAATTGACATGTGGTTAAGCAGTGGTGCTTTCTGTAAACTTGTTTTATTTTTATAGATATTATTTTAATCTTGCACGCGTAATTATGCAACGTGTATAGCATGTCGTGTTTCAAGGCCAGATGTTGTAGCTAAAGATGATTGCGTTTTTTGTTTCAGCTTGTGTAGGGAAATGCAGGGATTTTTCATTCTTATGGTAGGGAAAACTTGTTAACGTAGAGTGGCAACACTGTTGCTGCGACTGTAGTCAGTTTCAGTAGCCTTGGTGGAGCAGTGCGTAAATTGTCGAACAAAGAAGCAGTACCCCATTATGGAAAAAGTATTACATCGTTGTTTCGCTCAATAGCGAAAATTTTACGATAAGATAGTGAAAAAACTTTCAAGAAATTTCAATATTCCAACTGCGACCTTGACTACAGTTTCGAAAAATTTAAGACAAAATAGCTTCTCACTTTTTTATCAGGGTATACGCGAAAAACAAACGATACAGTAAACGTAAATCCTAGTCAAACACTTCTAACCTTTGCCATTGCCAGACTTTGGCATTGAACTAAAAAGGTATTTTTGAACTGATTTATTGTAGTTCGGCATTAAACGACAGTTCGCCTATATTACAACGACGTTTTTCTCCGGTCCCATGCAGTGACATTATAACGCAATTCTGCTGTATAATCAAGAGGATTGCATTAACTTTGCCAAGACGGATGCAGTTCAGGTTGTAAGCTTACAAATGACAGTAATAGTAATTCCAGTTCGTGTTGCAATAGGACAAAGTGTGTAAAAACTACACTGAAAATGAAGTGTTTCGAAGAAAAGTCATCGCAACATTTCCGAAGCAATTACAGAAATTTCACAGAACATTTCCAGTTTCAACTGTCACCATTGCTACCTTTTTCTAGTTGTCTGTAGCCATTCTGCTTTTTCAGAACACGAGTCTAAAACTGCGACTGCAGCATTGAAACTGATACGTTGTATACAGCCTAACCTAAACGAACAAGATGTTTTCGTGACGAGGGCACACGTTCATCATCTTGTTTTGCTGCCGGTTCATCAAGTAATTTTACAATTTTTGAAGGTCTACAAGGACGTAAATGAACCATTGTTCTAGATTTTCTAGTTCCTCATAGGTCGCATTCTGGCAATTGTTGAAAGTTGTTGCGTGATGCGATGTCTATTTTGTTCTTTGCATCAACTCCAAATTCCACACTGGTACGCAGCTGAAGAAAATGCCTGAAAGTTTATCTTCCATAGCATTGGTAGCAGGAACGTGCAGAGATCCCGTGATGCCCGGGATAAGAGCTTGATTTTATGCGCCCCTATCAAATTCTGTTACAGTATTGAGGAATGCGAGAAATACAGGCATTTGAAATAAGTGAATAGTTGACAAAAAAACAAGTTTCAAAAAATTAAACCCATGCAGCATATATTAGTAGCCTTGCAACACGAAAACCATATCTTGTCTAGTTATAGCATTTTAAATTTTTTAATTTCACTCTTGGCATGCCCCCGTGCTTTGGATGCCCAGGGTCGTCAACCGATTCACCCCCGTCTGCACGCCCGTGATTGGTTGTANAAAAAAGTTTGGGTACATCCGTGTGGCAAGTACCCANACTATTTTTGCTGAAAGTTAGCTNTNATCTCAACCAAACCACTTGCCTGGTGTTCAGGGGCGGAGCTAGGGGGGTGCCAGGGGGGGCCACTGCCCCTCGAAAATTTTGCCTGGTCGCCCCAGTGGCCCCCCCAAAAGTTTTCAGGTCTCTTTCTGAAAGTCCTACAAAGACGATTGGCAGCTCCCCTTGTTGCAAAACTGGCCCCTCCAGTGACCCCCCAAATGAAAATGTCTGGCTCCGCCCCCCTGCTGGTGTTCCGGATAGTTTTTGCTGACAACTTTTGCAAGATTTGTTCTAAATATGACCAGAACATTCCTGAGTTTACATCACATTCGCAATAACGTTCAAACAAAGCAATGTAAGGCAATTAAGCGTTTGTTTTGCAGTTTAAAAGCATTTCTTTTTGACTTGAACAAATCGTTTTTGTGAAATACTACATTTTGCAATCGAAATATTTTCTGTTGTAGTCCAACCACTGTTTGATGGGTACAGCAAATTAAAATGGTATATGCGGCATTTGTGAGCAAAACTTACACTAACATGAATGTCAGTAAAAGTATGTACGGTACGTTGGTTATCAGTGATGGAGTCTTGAGATTCATCTCTGGACTTTTTTTTAGTGAACTCTGGTCACCATCGTGTAAAAAGATGTTTCGCAGAAATTTAGCTTCTGTCACATAACTACAAACGTGAAATCCTGTTAATAACTCGTACTGCATTTTCGTCTGTTAGTATTGTTTGATTTTAATTACTGCCCTCGGTTATAAACGACTATACTGTTCACATATTTTTACTGTAGTACTCATGAGAGGTTTGGGCTTTTGACGAAATGTGCGTTGGCATGTAAAAATCAACATGAATAGATATGTTCGAGCTGGAAATTTAGAGCACAGCAATTTTGCCGGAGGAGACATTAACATTTACAACTTTTTTAACCAATCCCCACCTCCGACGAAGCAACCGCAGGAACAAGAAGATGTGCAAAGGCGAGGTTTGTTGATGTGAAAAAGTAACACGATGTGCAGATTTGCTTTAATGCTGTAAAATTAGCGGTAATGAACTTGAGCACTCAATGCTAATTTTCTTCAACGGTATTTTATTCAGCAATTCCGAAATACCTAACCTTAATGTTAGAATAAAATATCATTTATAATTGTGCATAACACATACTCACGCCATGATGGTGATTAGTGAGTGGCTTCCTCTTTCAGCATTGGGAAAAATATCAAAGGCATAATTGGGAATTCTCCAAATTTTAGGGTTACACAATTGCAATGCAAAATTGCGTTACTGAGGCCAAAACAAGAAATCACGAATTGACAATGGTCAGCGGAAGGTAAAGATCTTAAATTTTATCGAGCTTTGTAGTATGCCTCGAAAAAATGATTTTTTAATTTTTTTTTGTTAATCGCTGCTTTTTTAAGATTTGGAGAAAAAAGGCAAAAAGAATTTATGGCATCTCGCACGGTAAACTTGTTTTTTTCAGGAAGAGTTAAAGCTACTGACCGGATCCATAAACCAGGGCAACTGGTTTCAAGGGCAAATGGCATCTATCTTCCTGTAACACATCATAAGGCTTATGATATTCTACTGCTATTTTCATAAATACAAATGTTTCGAAAGGGACTTTGCTTTCTGAACCCTTACCATGACGTTAAAAAAACAGGGTGGATTTAACGGAAATTTTGTATTATAAAATTGCCATTCGTGTTTTAAAACCTAGGAGAAAGATTTTACTTTGAAAAAACTTACAACATGCGATAACTGAGGAAAAAGTAACAAGATGCCGTAGTTTTCAATAACTTTTTAAACAAATACGGTTTTCCAAGAAATCGCTTATTTCTGGGATTGGAGCTCTGAAAGTAACTCTGTAGTAAGCATAAGCAGTGTTACAAAACAACGTATAAAAGCCTTCAAAAACTGTACATGTTTTATTTTGAGACGTTTCGGATTATTCTTAATCCATCTTCAGTTGAAAAATAAAGCAACACTTGGCAATGCTAAAAATATAAATAAAAAATAAAACATGTATAGTTTCTCAAAATAAAACATGTATAGTTTTTTGAAGGCTTTTTTAGTGTTGATGAAACTGTTAAGTCTATCCCAATTTTATGCTCCAAAACAACGTATATCTTGCGTTTTTTAAGTTAAACAAGCGTTGAATAAACATTTGTAANCCATAATAACTGCAAACTGGAAATATGCATGACTTTTCGTGATGACACTGACCATCACCCAAATTAGGTTGGTTCTATGCTTTTCCAAAGTNTGTAAAAAATGACAATTCGGTGGTGAAACAGTTCGACTGCTGCGCACTGGCACAATAAAGTCAAAAACAACACGCAGTTTATGGTTTTGTTTTGCCTTACCTATTTTTACGATGTGTTATCCAAGTTTATTGAAACAAGGAACGGCAAAAATGCCTATAGCTCTGGCACTGGACTGCAGCTAATTAACATATTTCTTCTTATAATTCCTGAGTTGAACTACTGCATCGTCATATTTCTGAAGTCAGCATAATAGTGAAACCGTTCAAATAATTTCGCAAATGTTATTATGCTCATCTAGCACGGTTGTCGTCTAGATTTTCAATAATGGAGGCATTCCTGAAGAATGGTAAGAGACCTTGTCACAAATAAATCCCCTCTTATTCTACCAGTAATTCCCATAAGCGATGTCACAGAATGTTAATAACTGCTCAAAAAGCATAGTTTTTTCAACCTGCAAACCGATCGAGTTGTAAGGATAACAAACACAGAGCCTGTAACGTAATAAAGTATCCTATTTTGCCGGGGAAAGCATAGGCTAATTAACTCAAACACGAATTTGGTCAAAATTCAGTAAAAATGCAACAATAAGGTCAATTCCGGCAATTGTGTTTATGCTGGATTAAAATGCTAGTATCGATCTGTACCCGTTGCACCTACCGTACGAATTTTTAATAAGGTTGAAAGGAGTTGCGCAACTTCTCGTTTAAGGGATGGCTCTCACGACCCAAACAACTGTGGATTATTTCGATTTATTTCAAAAGTCAGATAAATTGAAAACTTGAGTTCACACCAAACTTACTCAGCACTTGTCAAATGAACAAAACTCAACTTACGTTTTTTGTCAATTTGCAGATGATTTCACTTCACCAGCAAACTTGAACCAAGTGCAAACTTTGCTGGAAAAATATAAAAGTTGCTTAGCAACCAGGAAACTTGACGAAGCAAAAAAAACAAGCGAAGGAATAAATTCTGTGATCACAAATGGGATGAACACAACGGGAATGGAGTTGTTGAGTTTTGCTCAGGATCAGCTGAAAAATGGTCGCTGTGAAGAATCTATTCCTGTTTTCTTCGCAGCAGCATCTATGTTTCATAAGGAAGGAGATTTGATGAGGATGAGTTGTTGTCTTGGTGCTAAGGGAATACAAGGGGCGAACACGAAGATAATTAAACGTGACGCCACGATGAAAGATGTTGTGAAGCGTCACGTGATTCCGCTCATGCATGACGTCCGAAACCTTATGTTACAAGTGACAACAGCTAGTGAGAAAGATAAGAGCTGGTGGATGGGTCAGGTTCTCGAATACATCGCTTATAGTGCACAATTGGTCGATGATCACGAAGCTGCGAAGAGAGCAAGGGAGGAATTTAAGGCGAGCTGCTGGGGAACAAAGAAAAGAAATACTGGACTTTTTGGGATGTAATCAACATCGACATATTTTAACTTTTTGGTGAATACCTGCTGTTGCGGCCAGTGGCCCAACTATATGGACAAGTATGTACGGACTGGAACCAGTGCTTTGTAATAGACTGCTCATTGAGCCATCCGGCTGGGCACAAACCGTTCACATGTTCACACAGTGTTTTACATAACACGTGACTCAATATTCACGCCGTTCGTTGAATGCGTTTTTCTGCTCACCTTTCTGTGCATGTATTTACGATCTCGCAGAACCTTACTTGATCTCTTTTCGTCAGTAGTGCCGTGAGCGAGTTGTCGTCTGACTGATCCATTAACTGTTTTCTGCGATATGTTTGCTGCTGTATAGTC
>JGI24159J19872_10010430_pt1 | contig 12185 bp, 10 predicted proteins | sample Ectturendosymbi4_FD_19872 | JGI IMG/M metagenome (IMG submission 19872)
TATGAAGCGCGAGCAAGCAATAATAAGAGAGATTGCGAGCATGATCTCTATTGTTGCTTGCTGCCACGGTGCGAAGCTTTGCGCACATGCCGCTCGGAATTTCCGATCGCAGTACAAGCTACTTCATGTGCGTGTGTGTGTGTTTCTGTGCATGTGTGTACGTTTGCATGCATGTGTTATTGTTGTGCATGTATGGTTGTGTTTGCGCGTGTGTATGTGTGGGCGACACAGATAAACGCCTTGGGAGCAAAACGGATGCCTTTCCTGGCAAATCCTGCCACTAAAACATATGCATAAGGAAACAGACCTTGACCACTTCAGAGTGACCTTTCATCGCGGCGAGATGCAGAGCTGTGTTGTTGCTTTTTTCTCTTTCGTCAATTGAAGACAGGATTTCTTTGTTTTCCATTAAAAGCTGATAGAAACACGAGGAATGATTTCCAACTATTTTCAACAAACTAGTTTGTCTTTAGTTCTTTTTATCTTCGCTTAAAGTTTCGTGACCCTCTGTAGGTATTTATCTTTAATCAGGAAAGTTTAAGACAGAAACATTGTATTGATAATCTGATCGGATATTGGAATGGAATAACCTCAAGTGACACTAACCCTGTTGTTGGGTTTTAAACCAAGAACTCTAAGCATTTATACCAAGCCTCTAATATTAATCAAAGCAAGAACTGAAAAAAAACTGAACTCATCTAGCAAAAGTTTGAAGCAACAGAAAGCCGCGTTTTACAAAACTTTGTTTTTACGATGAAACGCGACAATGTCAAGCTCTTGTTTTGGACATAGGCAAGTTGGTTTTCAAACATCAATCATTTACCTTAACATTACATGCCGCCAAAGCTGCGAACTTGTGAATGCAGCCCATGCTCTTTACAAGTTTTTCCACCTCTATTTTGGACAACCACGGAGAGAATTTGCAAGCTACTGCATTATGTGGTAGCTCAAAAACGAAAACGGAAAAGTGCTTGTTTAAAGAACAGCGCTACTGTCAAATTTGCGTGAGTTCTACAAAAGTCTTATCAAAGTATGTGCAAACATTTCTGTGAAGTTATGAGTTTGCTTGTCAAGTCTCACCCTGATAGCTTCGGGCCTGTTTTCTTCAGCCGCCCACATGAGGCACGTTTTGTCATCCTTGTCTGTAGCGCTGACATTTACTTTGTATTCCAGCAGCCAGCTGAGTGTTTCCAAATGTCCGTAACGCGAAGCCACCAGAAATGGTGTCATGTAATCAGCATCTCTAATTTCCACGTCGCAGCCTCTACGGAAGTTAACCTGGTTATTGCTTTAAACTTGGGTACACTCAGCGATAACGTTTATGTACAACGCTGTGGACTTCTGTTGTAAAATGTCGATTTTGCGTTGCCAATTTTTCCATTTTTGTAGTTCTTTTTCTATCCACTATCAGCATGCAAAGATTTAGAATACGATTTTGCATTTTTGTGATACTGTAATTTCTACAATTATGCTTTTAAATTGATTTCTGTTTGAAACTTGTGAGTAAGAACAACAAAAAAATGTAAATTTGATGAATCAGAATATTTTTGGCAAATACCAATCGTATGTTTCTTTATGTTTTGATTGAAATTAGTACGATTTTCATATATGAGTATACCTTTCCAACAGGTACTCCACAATCATGTGTGAATTTTGCTGGCAAGCAAGATAGAGTGGAGTCATCAAGGAGGCAGTGGTCGCGTTGATATCCGCACCTTCGTTCAGCAGTAATTCTACAGCGGTCATGCTGTTTGCTTGCACAGCGAGATGAAGGCAGGAATAGTTGCTTGATCGTACATTGGTAACCATGCTTCCCAGGTCTGTGAAATACAACAATTTGCTTTCAATCTATCCTTAATACAACTTCCATATAAAAACATTGCTGTTGTTTCGCTATTTGCCGTCTGACGCGGCAATGCATCAAAGCTTTAAAACAAAAATTACAGTAGTGGGTCTACCACTGCTTTAGGCATCAGATGGAACTTCACAATTTATCAAGGCCGTATATTTCAACCGCTCCCGGACCGCCCACGAGCTCCTTGCGCGTGACCTGGTGCCCCGTGCACCATGTTGGTGACCCCTGATCTAACAGGTGACACGATAGCCTGCTAACATTCTATCACTGCAATTGGTCGCGGTTTATTGTTGCTTGGCTAAACGCTTTACGCTTTTATTCGTCGTTATTCTACAAAATTTTGCTACGTTTCTTAGTTGTAACTTCACATTCAAGTGTATTTAAGAGTTTGTTGTATATCTGAATACAACCGAAGGAACCAATCAAACTTAAATTGATACTGGAGAGTTACTAACGGCAAAGTGGTGAGAGCCTTTATTTCGCATTGCTTTGGCTTGACAAACAGAAGACGTCAGGGCACTTAGTTGTGAGATTAACCCGGGCTTTTGCAACAACTAGGATAACCAATTAACTAGTGGAAATCTCCGTGGAATCGGAAGCTACAACGAGTTCCTCACAACTTTTAAGTACATGCACCCCGGATGAACACTGAAATATGCGTAGTAGATTGGTTGCACTCGATAGACACTTCACAAGCACCCACCACCTGCTAACGCTTTACCAGCTAAAAATAAAGATACTGGCGAATTTCAATTCGTTCAACGCAAATGGCCAATTTCCAGCTCTTTTAACATAAACGGCAAATTTATGTTCTTTCTTTGTTTTCTAACTGTGCTTATTTTATCTTCATCTGTTGTTTTCTACCACTTGTCAATCGCTTTCAAACGGGTTCGTTGACTAGGCGACCTCGAATGTCTTTAACCAATCCTATGTGACAAAGTGACAACTTGTGTTTACATTGATCAGTTCTTTTGCCATTAACCATTGGTTGCTCTTCAGCATGATAGCTTTTACATTGTTTCTGCTTATTAGTTGAGTCATATGAAACAATAAATCCCCCTCTCAACTGAGTAGTTCGCACCTTAAGGAAACAGTGACACATGTGTCATGAGGTGGGTTGCTTCCAAAAGGCGACTGCATACTTTTCATTTTGAACCGAAATTCATGTGTGCTTTGAGATTATACATATGAGAAAGTGTCAATTTCACAGGCCAGAAAAAAAACTTTTTAAATCTTATTTGTGTAAGAATCTCGCTTCCAAGCATACGTTTTGCCATTGTTTCATAAATTATATGCGCATTTTAGAAGGTCTTGCTGTCAGCTTTCGCCAAAGGTTATAGCACAATAGGTCAAAGGTCATAGCACAATAGCATGTTTTGCTTTTTAGTTATCTGCTCCATAGAGTGGAACGCGTATTATTTGGGGAGTTTTTTGCAAATGTTTTGCAAATAAACTAGAAAAGTAACTTTAAAACTCAAATTTTTATGAGATTTATTGACCTAAGTTCAAGTTTGGTAACTTTGCGTTTTGCCGTTAAGTTGAATGATTCTAAATTGTTTTCTCCCTGTTTACCTCTCAAACAACAAATTCTAAAAGGTGTAGCATGATATCGACAGAAAACAGTTCTACTAAATACGCATCCTGTCAGCAAATGTCCTTGCAAAGCGTCCTTGTTTTCTAAAACTCGTATCTTTTCACTTCGCAAACACAGTTTGGATGATTACATTTTCAAGCAAAACATACAAAATGCGCACAGTAATGTTTTCTGGTAACATATTGTCTACCTATACGAGCCCCTCTGGGTTACCTTCTCTATTCAACTACAGTAGCAATTCATAAAATAGGATGTAACAACCCAGTGGTGTAGGATTTGGGGGTGAAAGTGCACCCCCAAATGTTTTGATTTGTTGAAAATCCGGGCAAAATCCCTGACAATTCGGGCACAACGACACTTTTGTTCTGTTAGTGTAATCAACGAGACTGACTGATTAAAAAAGTCTGAATTTAACTTTTTTCCCCAAAAAAATTTTTTATGTGACCTCCAAAAAAGGCATTTTTTACGTGACAGTTGAGTTCGTGAGAGAAAATGGGGGAAAGTTTGCCGCACAAAAATTTTTTTTGGCAAATTTGAGTAAATTCGTGCAAAAATCCTTCGCAACTCCAAAAATTTGCCTGCTTCTACACTTATGCAGAACAACCTGCAAAGTAGTCATAAATAAACCTCTCCAACTCTTCCAAAAGTTCATTAAATGTATTATGTTCAACATTCATTGCCAGAAATTGCCAGATCGACAGAAATAACGCATGTACATGTTTGATTTTGGTTTCAGTTGGACGTGAAAGTCACGTTTAAATAAATTATTATCGAAGAGGTAGAGAATGCCTGAAGTAAACAAAAGCGTCTAAACTGTTTTAGAGTTATGACAACAATCGAACTCACCAGCGGCTTTGCTCTTCTCAATACAAAACGTAATCAAGTTTGCATGCCCGTTTTCAACAGCAAGATGCAATGGCAGATTTCTTTCACCGTCAATGTCGAGCAGAAGGACCACTCCACCAACTGAAAAGAAGTTTTAGAGCAGTTTGAAAATAAAAATTTCAAAACTGGTATGCATCATCACTAACAGGCAAAGTAACTGGAAACTCAACACCATACGGTAATCATATTAGCATCGCCGGAAATACGGCTGAGTTCGACGTTTCAACTATCTGAAGGCTGTTTTAATCTAAAAACGCCTTATTCACAAGACTATTTGTCCGCAAGTAAGAAAAGGGACAACCACTTTTTTGAACAAAAAGCAGTCACATTTGTATTCAGGGACCACCAACGTCTTCCAAAACTACCACCTGCTCCTCCAACGGGGGAAACACCGCTGTATGCAGATATGTTAAGAATAATCCATACCTTCCTTCTACCATACAAATCAGCCCTCGCGGGATACGTTGTCGCAGTATGAGAGGCTGAGTCGATATTTTCGAAAATGTAACACGTAAAACAAATGCAGAACAACACTAAGAAACACAAATTCTAGCAGTACATGTGACCAAATATTATGGCATTGGTAAAATATTCATCATGGTGAGGCGTAATACGAACGCAAATGTTCAAAGAATGCTTCATCATGCAGGCGGTTTAAGTATTCTCATACAGAATACCACCTACTATACACTACTATAAAAACCCGAAATGTGCAGGGCAAAAGGAAAAGATAAGATATGAATAACACAGCTCAAGCTATCACAGCAGTCGAAAAAGTGCAGCAGGAAAAAATTACAGCAAATATTTAGGTAAACTGAATCCTTGACCTGATAAATATAGAATTGAAGAAAATATGCGAAGCATTTGGAAACTTTTTCATTTTGTTAAAGGGTTTGTAAAGATTTAACGATATTTAACCTTTACTTTGAGAGAACATAAAGCTTCATCCACTTTCTGTACAAATGAAGATGATGGGGGTTAAACTTTCAGGCAGAGTTTCGCATAATTTAGTATCTGCGTTTGTGATGGATTTTTGACAATACGTTTCTTACACCAAGGAACACAAAAAGCGATTTTTAAATACTTGTGTGGTGTATAATTATGAAATAGTGGTACAAATATAGCAAATATTTGATGAAGGAGCCTTTGTCTAAATCAAGTGGTTGGCGTGAGATGAGATTTGTTTGCAAACAAGTTAGATCTGAGCTCATCAAAGGTTTTTGATTTTATCCATTGTCCATGCAGTAAAGTCGCGAGTATGGATATGGACCTGGAGGAATCAACCTGTTGAAGCATCTTGTCCTAACTGCCTAAAACAATGAAATCATGAGTCGACATGAGTTTGAAGCGTTGCACAAAATACAATGCATGCCATTAAATACGCAAAGCATCTCACTTTTTTTCAACGAAAAAGGACATAACTGAGTTTTTCGTTTTACATCGCAAAAATCAAGAATAGAAAAGTGTAAGCGAATTATATCAAACTACGAATCTCCCAAACGCGAGCAAGCTTTCAAAGCAAAAATCGCAGTCAAATTTGCAGCTAGAAAGACTTTTGCATATTCTCAATGCAATGTGTTCGACACTAATTTGAGTCAGTCATGTGTTTTTGACGCGTTTCCATTAACTTGCTTGGTTTCTCCTTCCAGCCGATAGCAATAAGAAAAAAAAACTTGAGAGAAAGGGATGTACGCAGAAAACGTCTAGTAAAAAGCAGACAGTTTGCATGTGGCACAAGGCTTCGGTTGCTGGTAAGACATTTGACATTACATATGTATGCACATTTGTGGTTCAAAAGGCCGAATTCGTGAAAGGACTCTGATGTCCGTATCGTGAAGCATGCAGCAAAACACGCGTTTTTTACCCAGTCACAGTGATGTTAACTGAAAATTTGCAAGAGTTGTCAGACGATATTGCTAGGGCTCTTTGTTTCAGATGTGTGAAAACCGATGGTGCTGTTGCAGTTTACAAATTTCTTGCGGTTGCATGAAGTTCGGATTTTAGAAAATATTTGGCAAAACATTCACAAACTTACTTCAGGCTGTTGTAAAAATGGGCCTCAGCAACAGAAAAAATTAATCCTTTAAATTATATTCTGAACCTTTTTGGTGCGTGATGTCTTTAAAATCAATGCTTAGTTACAATCATCGTTGTTTGGCTGGTTTCTTTGCTTGTTCGTTAACACACTTGCAAATAATCTAAGCGAGCACGTAGTTTGGCGGCAAAGGTTCAACAAATGACCCAAAATTTCTTATTCTTTATTTGATTGTCGCAACAAAAAATTCACACTTGCATTAGAGAAATGTAGCCCGGAAAAAATAATAAAAGTGAATGCCACTGATTGAAGAAAATAAAAACTCTCGTACATTTTGCAATCATCAGCACTTTCTGTTTGTTATACTGCAAAGGGTGTTGCTAAGTAGCTAAACACCTTCTAAATGAAATGTTTAAGCAATGCAAAAGATTTTGTAAAATAGATGAAAAACGTTCTGACATCAAAAATGTTTCCTGGTTTCAATCCTACTTCTTCAGCTGATTCAATCATCGTAAAATGTTGATTTTTTGCTGAAAGTCTTAGTTTCACCGTAGCAGCACGTAAATGAATTTTAACACTCATACGGGAAGAGGTGGTTGGTATATATAGTGATAACGTGCAACATCGCTTCAAGCATTATTAAATCCTAAATCATATGAAAAATTTAAAAACCTTTTGCATATGCTCTGTTGTTGTAGGATAGAAACCTTTGCCAGGGGTGTTGCCATGTACCAATGCATGAGATAAAAATAGTTTTAGACTAATTCAGGTTTTTTTTAAGGAAAATATTAGGTACCCGGTATGGACCTGCAGGGGCCCGATTTCTCTGATTCTAGGGACCCGATGATAATTTTCTCTGATTCTAGAGACCCGATTTTCAATTCTAGTGACCCGAATCGGGTCCCTAAAATGCCTTAAAAAAACTGGACTAATTGTTTCTTCATGTGATGGAATTTTTCCACACGACATTCAAACTATTTCACAACACGTCAGGGCAAGTTTTGAACAACCTCGTATCGAATTCTAGTGAAAGAGTCAATCTTATTTGCAGCGTTCATTACATTTTCTGCAATCAATCAAAGATTTCAAAGGAACAAGTTATATTTCGCTCCCCCGGTCCGTGGACTTCGCTCCCCCAGTCCGTGGGTTTCGCTCCCCAGTCCGTGGGCTTGGCTAGCCCAGACGAACTCGTGTTACCAGCAGCTTAAAAAAGTCATAAGAAGCACGACAACGGAAGTCAGATATACAAAATCTACCGAAAAATCTAAAACAATTACAAAAATGTTGCAATGTTTCCTGAAAGCATGATGAAAACGTGCTTAATATTATCAAAACGAAGAACCGATATTATGTTTTTTTAACATTTACTTACATCAGCATCAGCATTCAATGGAATGCCAGTTTATATTCTTCATAATAACCGGTGATCAGATACTTTGGTGATTTGTTTTTGCTTTTTTTGAACGAATTTGACATTAACATTTGGGATCTTATATGTACTTACTGTATTTATTTTTAAAGAAATGTGGATTCTTATACTAACAATTTTCCAATTTTCTACTACGTAGTTTTATCCGTCGATGCATTGTTCCCTTTTACATACTTCCTATCATTAGTAGTTGTTCTGTTAAAAATAACAGTACTACGGGTTCCATGGTAACGCTTTGACAAACCTTATTTCAACGGCTGATGGCAAGATGCTTGACCAAAGAAGCTTGCTTGCTAAAAGTACGTTTGCCTAAAAAATCTAGTTGATTTACAAACCATGTTTTATTACGGGTGCAGAGATGGTCCCCAAAGGAATTGTCTGATAGGAATCACTTGGTTGAATGATGTGTCTTAACGCAGTGCTGCTCACTGACTTCATCGAAGCTGACTTCACCAACCCTTTGCTGACCACAGAAGTTGGCGAACTGGTTCGGCTGTCGTTGTCGATTTGATGCTGGTCTGCACTTTCGTACAAGATCGTGGCAATCTGAAAAAATGCATGCATGCCAATTGCCAATTGAAAAACGTTCATCCGGGCAGTTGAATATTTTTCGTAAAAATCGATAGCTCCAGATGTTTCATTTACTTCTTGTTTTCTTTTTACTTCGTTCGGAATGTAAAAAGTTTTGGTAAAAAATGGAACAAGTCATTCTTAGTCTGAAACGGGAAACCAGCACATTTTAGCTTATCAAAACTGGATACCTAACGCATTGGGCATTTTTGCGTTTTTCTTGGCTGTTTACTTTTTTCTTGCGTGTAGGATGGTTTTTCACAGCTATGTCCAACCCAAATGGCTTACTGAGCCAAAAATTATGTCACTATCTTAGCCAGGGTCACACATTGAATAACATAAAAATGAGGGCCGCACGCTGAATGCCTTACTTTGATCTTAGCAAACTGAATTTAGTTAAAGCTAATGTCCCGCAAGCGCTCGAATCCTAACTGCAATGGCAGCAGACGTGATAAAATGGCACTGAGGACCACCTGCAACAAAAATGTCAAATTTAAGATTATTAAAATAAGGACAAGTTGCCAGTGTGTAGAATACCTTTACTGCAGCCAAAACCTAAACTGGGCCGCACAAAACTTTCGACTGGGCCGCGGGTTGGACATATCTGGTTTTGCATAAAAATCTGTACTGGCGCTTTTCTTGAAAAACAGATTTCATTAGAACATGCCTAAAGTTGCTGATAAAAAACAAAAAAATATCTAAAGAATAAGGAAACCTCAATGGAACCTTCCGAGCAAGCGAAATGCATCGGGGTTGCCATTTCCTTGTCTCTGCTCCTCATGTTGGCTCCAGCCTCAATCAAAGTACGAACGACATCGGAGTGACCATTAAGACATGCGAGATGAAGCGCAGTCATACCTTGTTTGTCGGACATCTGTCGAAATATTAATTTCGCATATGTTGATATTGAGTGGTATCACAACAGGATTTAGAGCAAAGACCCTGCGTAGGCTTGCAACAACTGAACGTATTAAAGAAAGAAATTTGAGTAATTCCTTTTCCAATTATTTTTAATGTGTTCCACTTTTATTTTTTCAACAATTAGCTTGAAAACAAACTAAAAGTGTCCTTTAAAAACGCTAATAACCAATGATTTGGTTGGTTGGTGATAAGAACCTCAATTTTCATATGTTGACAAAAAGACTTGGAAAACGGAAAGGTAAAACAATTGAAAATTCTTACTGTCAAAATTCTTAACTTTATTACAAAGCGATTCAAAAGCGTTCAACACAATCTATATACTCATATGAAGGTTTGGCTTTCATGTGGCTAATTTTCAAACTTGCCTGAAACAACAAAGCACTCCCATACTGAAGGTTGTAAGTAGAAGAAGGTCCATTTAAAAACTTTCCATTGCTTTGTTGAGCAAAAGCAAGATTTTGCTTCTTAGACACAGCACACGTAGATCACAGAAACCTCCAATATCAACATTTTGTCTTAAGATTATTTAAATAGTCCGAGGCACCCGTAACTGTTGTCTGATGCTAGGCAATATAACTCAATAACTTGATAAATGCTATCACAGAGAACGGACAAAAGGAAAACTTGGGACTGGTGAGGACGATCGAAAAAAATTTGCACGAGTTTTTGTGATGCAACTGATCTGGAGCATAATTAATCAATGTGTGGAATTGGCGATTTTAATTCTATTTCATTAAACTGGTCATTAAGTAAGAAAACATTCACTATATTTCAGAGACGTTTTGACGGCAACTGGTTGTTCACTTTAATACCTTTTTTCGTTTATTATTGAAGATGTAGGTTCATTCGTCTCACATTTGTGTTTATTACTTTCAAAGGTTTATTCAACTATTCCGCCATTCGTTTATTTATTTACTTACAGCAGGTATTTCTGTTTGTATCAAGGTTTATTCCTTGATCTTGGCACAAATTGTTTCGACATCTTGGCGTTCTTACCTCAATAGCAATTCCCTGGCATGCTAGTAGTTGTTCGACTGCTGCAACGTTGCCACGAGCACAAGAAAGATGCAAAGGTGTTTGACCGGATGCGTCTTTCGCGTTGACTTGCGCTCCGTTTTGCACCAGTAACTCCACACAACTCAGGTGTTCACTTTCGTCTTCTTGATCGGTTTCATTTTCTTTTTCGGAGTGGTTTTCTTTCTGATGGTTTTCTTTCTGTTGTATAGAAACGACTTTGATACCAATGTTAACAGCGCTGTATTTCGTAACATCACCTGCACCAGAAACAATACACTACTAGAGATGATTTCTTTTCAGCAGAGCTGGGCAGTGATGGCACACTGGTATACAGCTCAAACGTTTCGTAACCAATACTTGCACACGGAGCAATTAAACTTTCAACTTTGGAACACACCTTGGGAGAGCCTTTCCTTACGTTTTTTTGGGTGACAAGGTCCTCAGCAAGACTTTAAGAATCATCCGCTTTCACAACGTTGCCTCAATAACGGATCGAAGTTACATTACTTCAACAGTAAGTTTTCCTAATATTTTTCTTAATATCCCGCTTATTAGTGTCGAACAAAGATTAACCAATCATTGATGGCTTTCAACGAAAAACGTCATGGACGAGTTTTATTAAAGTTGAGCAAAGGTGCTAAGTGTATCATATAGAAAAGAAACCTCATGAAAAATGCTTGTTATAGGAATTCACACATGACCAATCTGTGGTGTTCCAAGAGACTCGTATCAAAATTCTGTGAAAATCTTTGAGGATACAGGAGTTCATATGAAACGTCAAGAAAAGCACATCGCAAGTTGAATTCGCCTCAAACAAATGTCTTTGTGGAAAATCTTAGTCAGTTTTTAAAGATCTGTGAAAACAATTACTTGCATGAAAATTAGAAAATCCTTTGATTGTTCCCACTGTGCATGAAAAGGTTTTACCCCATAACCGTTTGCTGTTTTAAGGTTCTCCTTTATTTTTCAAAATGTAAGAAAAAAGATTTCCTATAGTATTTTGACTTTCTGCCACTTGCGCATATTTTGCAGAGCCTCCCGCACCTTCACACCTGCTCAACTTGTCCACATGCAGTGAAAGACGTTGCATTGGTGGAGAATTTTTGTCAACTTCGCTTTGCATCAATCTACAGATCTTTAAGCACTACCATTGAATCTTTTGAAAGGCAGCTAAGCACCATCTGTGATCATTCAGCAGGGATCTGATAGGGCTTGAACTTAGCAGTTTATTCGGATTTTTTAAGCAGAAAACGTACTGTACTGAATAAAGCTAACTTTATGTAGACTTTTTCTTTGAATTTGAGTAAAGTGGAGTGATGGATTTAAAGTGTAACATCGTCCAATAGCACCAAAAGCGTCGTAACTTAAATGACGTGGATCAACAAACGCACTGAACAAGAATAGTTAAATAGTTACAAACTTTTAAAAACAAGACACAGTGCTTATAAGTACTTTTATGTTGGCATCGTGCTCCATAGAAAAAAAATTTTTCTTGTACTTGGCGATGATATGAAGGGCAGTGCTGTCATCGTCTGTCACGGACTGTACATCTGTTAAGTGCAAAGAATAACGGGATAACAAGATGTAAAAATATTTTAAACAACTTGAAAATCATTTAATGAAACAGTGCGTACAATAACAGACCAACCACATAACAATGGAATTCTCAATGCCCTGCCATAAATGCACTACTTTTCTGCAACGAAATTATTTTTAATCAAACTTGTTACAGAGTGAACGACCATTGATTTGTACAACGGGACCACCTACTTGCTCCGTTTTTAATCAGGTACTCCATCATGTTCCTTCGGTTGTACCGGGCAGCGTAGTGGATCGGTGCAAATTTGTTCTCGTCGCGTTGGTTCAGCCTCCTCTTTCG
>JGI24159J19872_10010431_pt1 | contig 12185 bp, 9 predicted proteins | sample Ectturendosymbi4_FD_19872 | JGI IMG/M metagenome (IMG submission 19872)
GGCGTTTGAAGTGAAGTACGAGTATATCATACACCAGCCACGAATATATCGTGGGCCGGCGTTCTGCGCCTTCGCAGCTTTCCAGACAAGCGGCGATTGAAGTGTCTGCCTGTGCTTGGCACGTGTCCGTCTAAGTCCCGCATGCGCCACTATTTTGCAAAGCTTTGCAATGCTATATAACTCGCCAGCCGATTGAGCTGGAGAGCTGTTCAAATCCTCTACGGATGCAACAAGTCTTCTAGTTGAGATCGAAAAAAAATTTTTTTCGTTTTGGATTTGGAGTTCTCTAGGGGGGACATCACAATTGGGGGTATGTTTGCATTTTTTTGGCCACCTTTACCTAGCCCTGGGCGCCAATCCAATGAGCCATGTTTTGTGGCTCAGGTTTTTTTAGAAACTAGGCTGTGATCCGCATTTTTAGAACCCTTGATTGATTTTCAAGCATATCTGGAGCCAAAATTATGGGCCAAAAACCACAAATTGGTAAAACTTTCTACACAAATTGGTAAAACTTTCTACACTCACAAACGCTAACCTGGGGTGGATTACACCCATATTCTATACGTCCATAATTCGCCAGCAGATTGAGCTAGAGAGCTGTTCAAACCCTCTGTAGCTGGGGAAAGTCTTGTAGTTTAGAATTAAAAACAAAATTTTCAGTGTGGGTTGTCAGCCTTTTTGGTCATGTTTACATAACCACAGGATGTTTTGACAGGTCTGTCAAAACGTGATGATGTCAACATTCCGTGGGAGTTCAACAATCGAGCCGATTTCGTGGCTCAAAGCTGTACTGGATTTAATTGGATTCTAGGCTATAATACGAGTCTTTAGAGGGTACGAATGACATTCCAGCGGTTCTGGTTGAAACGTTGTGGCAAAAATGATCGAATATTAATTAGGGAGATCCCCTAGGAACTTCTTGAAATATTTGGAATTTTTTTGGCATAACTTTTGAACCAGAAATGTTACAAACTCAATCAAGGGCTCTAATGACGCGTATTATAACCTAGAATGCAAAATAACTTTGAGCCACAATATCGGATCGTTGGATCGGATGATGACGTCATCAAAATAACCGCAGAACATACCCCAATAATGGTCCCATGGATCCAAAACCCCAAGTCCAAATCTTAAAAAAAGAATTTTATTCTAAACTACAAGACGTCAAGAGCTTTTAGAGGGTTTGAACAGCCTGTAGCTCAATCTGCTGCACAGTTGTGGCTGGCCAGACTTTGCTCTGAGAGGGCAAATTATACCTTTTGTGGAACGTTTTGAATTTTGTCAAAAACTGGGTTTTTGAGCCATAATATCCGCTCCAGATATGCTAGCAAGTCAATCAAGGGCTCAAACGACGCGGATTTTGGCCTAGTTTGCAAAAAACCTTGAGCCAAAAAATCGACTCATTGGGATGGTCCCAAGCCTGGTGAAAGTTAGCCAAAAACGCGAAAACATCCCCTCATTATAACGTTACCCCCAGAAAACCCCAAATCCAAAACGAAAAAATTTTTTTTCGATCTCAGGTAGAAGACTTGCTGAATCCGTAGAGGGTTTGAACAGCTCTATAGCTCAATCGTCTGGCGAGTTATAGCGTTGCAAGCTTTACAAAAAGAGTGGCGCACGCGGGACTTCGATGGTTCTAAGGTAAAAACATTTTTCTACTAAAAACTTAATAGCAAAATATCCAATTTCAAAATCCAAGGTGGACTTCTCTCCCTTCTTTCTTCCAATGCCCATGATTATGCATGCGTATTTCGGCCAGTAAATCGCCCGATGCACATGCATTTTGAGCAAAATCCACTTCAGTTCCGGGCAAAGATTATCAATTTACTCTGAATAATGAAAGAAAATTTTCATCGTGGTGCACTGCTTTGAAATGCCTCAGATTTGTTGCTTTGGTAACAATTGAACGGTAGGCTTGATTCTGGTTTCTTTCAAAATTTGGTTAACAATTGCATTACATTACGACTTCTCTTTACATTGCGAAGCTGAAAATCAATCATGACAACGAAACACTGTCTGTTTACTCTGAGCCCGAATACTTCGGACAACGTTGGACAAGACGGTCACGTATCACCGACACCTCGAGTCACTTCGCAAAAAGTTGACATCACGCGTCGCACTCTTGAGGCGGCTTGCTGGCTCTGGTTGGGGTGCTGGAGCAACAACAAAGCAACAACAGCTATCTTAGCCCTGGTCCAATCAACAGCAGAATACTGCGCTCCTGTCTGGTGCTGCATTACTCACACCCGCCTCACTGACCCTGCCATCAACGACGCCTTATGAACTGTGACTGGACGCCTGCGTCCTGCACCAGTGGACAACCCAACTTTCTCGTTGGCATCCAAATTCCCCAGCTTCGTCGCAAAAGAGCGACATTGTCTCTAGCACGCCGTGGCATGGAGCCTGGACATCAGCGCTCAACTGTCCATCGAGTGGGAGTGCACGGCATCTCAAATCGAGACACCTACTTGTACCCGCCCCACAACAATTCATCAGTTTATCTGACAGCAACAGCAGTGCGGCGTTCTGGGCGGATCACCGATGGAATGCAGATGGCTGGACAACACCACGAGACTCCGCACTTTTATCCCGACACCGGCACCCCCTTCTGAAATAGCGCTGCCAAGAACAGCGTGGGTCCACCTTAACCGCCTCGCGGCCTCTGCACCGGTGTCGGACGTTTCCGCTCCTGCTTGCACAAATGCGGTATGGCCTCTCTGCGACTTTTGAGTGTGGCGCAGAAGAGCAAACCGTCGAGCATGTTGTCCTCCAATGTCCAATCCATCGACCTCCTCATGGACTGCATGGCCTTACGGTTCTGGATGATAACACAATCAAATGGCTGATCAACACCTTAGCTTCCCCGAGATCTAGTGCGGTCAGGCAGTTGATTGAAAGAACTGACTCAAACAATGATGGTGATGACGACTTCTCTGAATAATCGCAGTCAATTGGACGACAATGATTACGACCTGCTTCCTTTTGTTAAGCTAGTTAAAAGATTTTAGTTACAAGCTACGAGCGTATTGTGGGTATTTCAAAAAATATGCAAGAATCTTATGATTAATTTTTCCGCAATGGGAATCGAATTCGCAAATGCTGTGTTGTAAATTTAATGTAACTTTTCAGAATGTCAAGCCCCCCGGCACGAACGGAAAGCCCCCCTTATGAAGACTTTCTGGGGACGATTGTCATGTGTCACATAATAGTGTTAAATCTCTCTATAACCACTACCCTATATTGTGACGCATTGACTTAAATTTTTTCGGTCATTTAAAAACAATTTGGTCTGTGACCGAAAAAACCTAGACTGAAATTCGTGTTAAATGTTCCTGGTTTTTGGATACGTGACGGAACACTTTATGTCATCCTGAAACTGATTGAAAAGCGTGTTTCCCTTATTCTGTTTTACGATCGGTCACAATAAAGTAATGTCCACATAAAAAGCCAGTGCTTGGAGCCAAAAGTTATGACATTTAATCCTGAAAAAACAACTACTTCTTGTCTCAACCAATATCTTTTTATTATTCATGACATGAACCAGCAGTTTCCTGAGAGGAATGGATAGGTGGTTTACCGCTCCTCTCCACTTTTCAAGGACTGTTTGGAATGACAGTAGTTGATAGATTGGCCTCTGGTATAATTCACTACTTTTGAGGCCAAGCTAAGCACATGATTCAGTTTTGAGAAACCTTCAACGTAACAATTGCTAATGAATGATACATAAATTGTTAACAATACATGTTGATAAAGAGAATTTCACATTTGCTACTAATGATTTTAGTTTTTTTGCAGTAAATGGGAGGAAAGAAGAACTGCTTATGAAACACAAAGAACTGAAAGAAAAAGCTGAGTTTTTGAAACGTCAGCTCAAAGCAGCAGAAATTGCTAATGGTGTAATTCAGGTGGGAAAGTAGCATTCGTTTGTTTAATTGTGTGACCAAGTGTGTGTCTATTGAACTTCAGGCTTAGTCCAATTGACAAATGAGTTGAATAGATCTGGATACAAATGATGTGAAATAACCAAAATCCTAAATCTTCAGAAAGACCATCTCATTAGACTGAACGACCATTCAACTATCTATAAGATGACATCAGTTGAATAACTTGACCAAGGCCAGACTAAAGCATGTGCAAAACATCATGGCTAAGACTGAAACCTCAATGTGTTGGGTGATTTACGAGAATGAAGGCTATTCTGTGCAGTATAAAACCGAATTTTGACTAAAGGTTTTGGTAAATGAGTACAATACAGAATAACGGAATTTTACTTAACTAAACGGAATTATTGCCTGGGTAAGAGCAACTTCATGTCGTCTTCACCCAATATCTTTTGTTTCAAATCGCGCGACGAGATGTTTAAACACACATGAAACTGTGACTGGCAAATTATTAGCATTTACAAAATGCAGAAACGTTTACAACTAACGGATATTTACATTGTCAAAGTAAGCAAATCCATGTATCAAATACAATAAATCTCAACAACCGGTAGGGTTGCCAGATAGCCGGTATTTCACCGGTCTGGCCTGTATTTTGATGCTAATTTAGTAGAGGCCGGTAAAAGGCCGGTATTTTAAAAATCAATGCCTGAAGCCGGTATTTTGAAAATAAATCATTTGCCGTAACTTCAGAAAGAACTAATGCAGAATTTCTCAAATCGTAATGACTCTAGCAGTGAATTTTTTCAGGACAGTTCCTTCAGCGAAGTTTATTTGCTGCTCTTGACGCAATCCTTGCTGCGATTGTCACGTCACACGCACACCGAAATGTAATGAGCCAGCCAAAATCCGGGCAGATTTTAAACTGTAACATAACAATATTCACTGTCTCTTTTTTCCCTTTGCCGTTTACGGCTTATGGTATGACGGCTTAGATCTGGCACTGTTGACAAAATAGCCGGTATTTTTACAAAACGCATCTGGCAACCCTAACAACCGGCTATATTTAACAATTACTTCAGTCATTACGGATATTCTTTCGTATAGTACGAGGCAAACCAAGACTCGGCAATTTGGATTACCAAAGTCACGTTCAAATTCAGGTGCGAAAGTGCTGAAGTACAGTGTAAAAAATTAGGTCAGAAATTTCTTTAGAAAAAAAAGAATAACCGTGTTTGAGCCTTTTTACAACGGAGTACAGAAAACGTGCTTCTCGGGTACTAAAAACGTTGTTGGCATTACTTTGCCTGTTGTTGTGCGTTAACCAGGTTTATTGATTGATTTAATGCTGTTACTGTGAAGCTATTTTCATGAGGATTGCATTTTTACTCTGTTTTTTTATTCACTGGTTTCACAAAAATCGGTCACATTAAATTCTCGCATTAAGTAGTGGGACACTTTCAGGCTCCAATCGCATTGCGAAGCATTTGTCTACCAGCTGTAAACGAGTTTCCGTTCCCATGCATGAATCATACATCGACCGAAAATGCATTTCGAAACTTCTCAGCCTGTTTAGATTTTGGGACAGCATTGCAGCGTTGCACTAGTTTTTGACTGTCGTGACGCATTTCCGTTACGTGAAAACGATTTTTTTTTGTGGCGAAGTTAATCCATTTTCTTCCGGCGACTTGAACTTGCCTACGTCGAATTCTGCTTCCGTTAATCATTTGAATGCATTGCTCATCTTAAACCTTACACTCAAGACCCAGGGGTGAATTTCAGGAGGGTGCGAACGAGGCAGTCGCCTCCACAGCATCCACATTTATTAAGACGTCTATTTTTTCAAAGTAAATCAAAAATTATGTGCCAATTGCGAAAGGGGGCTCATCAACAAGTTGAACGCGTAGATAAAGAACAGTTGAAACTCAAATGACTTCAGCAATTTACAATCGTGGACAGTAATTTTGAAAAAATTAGTGCCTTTACAAAATGTGGGCAACTTTCAAGTGTACAGCTTCAAAACTTTACAAAAGGTTGATGCTTTTGCACATACATTATGCTCTTGAATTTAGTTTATGAAGTGAAATGAGAACAAATTTAATTTTTGCCACTTTGTCCCAAATTTACCTTTCGCAGTGGCGATATTTTCGGGCCGTTTGCGGAGAGTCTGCCCTGGGTCCCAAATTTCAATATCCACTCCTGCTCAGAGCACCAGACATTTACTTACTTCTATTAGCTGTCGTGGGGGTCTGAAGGATTTTTCCAGGGAGCGGCCACTAGGGGGTTTCTTCAAAATTTTCTAGGGTGGGGACAAAAGTAGTAAAATTTGTTTTTTCCCACTCGAAACGAAGAAAACAACCCTTTTTTGCTAAGATTTTCAAAATCTCGAGGTGCCTTGCCCAGTCCTCCTTCCGACGGCCATGTTAGCTGTTCTGTTACACTGTAGGAAGCTTTGCACTCGGGAGATCTCCAACTGCTGACAGTGGTGCACGTTCAGTTTAACCCTATTCTCTTCCAAGATTGCAGGGCACAAGGTTGGGATCAGTAAGACAAACGGTTTGCCAGTTTTTGGTATGTTTCATCCGACGCAAGCCATTTCTGTGATAGAGTACTACTCTATGGAGGAGATCACTTTGCATTATCTGGGTTATTTTCTCTGCACGTGAGAAATTTTCATTAATCGGCAACTCAAGGTTTCTGTGTTGAGTGCAGGTGGCTTTGCCTTCAGAATCGGAAACAATGACAACAAAACGAACTGATCCACTGGGAGAAAAACCACCTGTCACGAGTAAGATGAAAACAGCGTTTATGAAAGCCAGAAAAGGTATCACACGCTTTTCTTTGTTTGATGAATGTCAAGCGTCTTGAGTTATTTCGGACAGAATCAATGTTGGCTCTGCAGAAAACTCCCAGGCCATCAGGATCTCTGACATATCACCGGCCCAACGGGGTTAGTGGTATTACGAGACTGATTAACCTCGGCTTTGTTTCGGCAATTCACCGATTTTCAACAGGCGAATACTTGGCTGATTCCTGGCTCAGTTCCAACGAAGGGTTGGAATCCCGGTTTTAGGGGATAATCAGTGGTGTAGGAAGTGTAAATAACAAAAGTTTCTTGGTTCTGGTTCTGGTCAAACTTGCCTGTACAGGGGCTAAGGAGTGAACTGAAATACCTATTTTTATTATGCGCTCTACATGAAATTTGTTGCTACCAGGGGTCGCGGAGACGGCGTCGGAGTCACAAGGAGTCGGAGGTTTTTGGGTGGAGTCGGATTCCTAAGAATATCAGGAGTCGGTATCAGATTTTTTATCCGACTCCGACTCCGGAAGTCCAATTGAATCATTTTTTACATCGCACTCCTACGTTAGGAATCCTAACTCATCCTTTTTGAAATGGTACAATTTTTTTGAAACTTTTATTGAAACAGATAATTCTTCCAGTGTACCACAATTTCCATTGATTGCTAATTGCTACAAAATTGTTGGTAGTCAAACTTCATTCCCTATGTTAAGGAGTCGGAGTGGCAAGTTTTGGAAAGGTCGGAGTTGGAGTCGGAGTCGGACATTTTACAACCGACTCCACAACCCTGATTGCTGCCATACGTGAAGTAGAAATATTTGAAAAGTCTTTTAGCAGCGATATTTGTGCTTTCCTCTTCACTGAACCTAGTACTTATTGCAGCATTACATCACAGAAATCACGCAAGGGCAAAAAAACAATGCTTGCTTGCTTGTGGAAAGCCTCACAGCCTACTCTAAATTGGTTTAGTTTTAATTTTCTGAAAAGGCTGAAGAAGGGCGAAAGGGTTCTGTTAAGTTTTAGTGCATTGCTTTCAAAGACTTGCAACGCACGGAAAAGTTGTAAAAAGTTAGGTTTGCCATACGACTCGATTTTTCGGGTCACACCCCAAATGTTGCTGCTAACATCTACGTCCCGAAAGACGCTTCAAAAAGATGACATACGTCCCGAATTTAGCTGTAGTGTAGAGAGTGTTTAGAGTAGGCAGTCAAAAACGGTCAAAATTAGAACACCAGCACCGCAATTTTGGCAAAAATTGCATAAAACACCGAAGGCATTAAAATGTTTGCTAACAGTTTATCTTCATGGTTATCCGGATTTTTTAATAAACGTAAGGCTAAAGGTGAATTTCCCAATATTCTAAAAATTGCTCAAATTAGCACCCATTCCTGAAATAACTACTCCGAACTCTGCTAATGATTATAGATCAATATCCATGCTTCCAAGTCTCTCCAAAGTTTTTGAGAAACTAATTTACAGCAAATTTTACTTTTTTGTGACAAGAGATTGTGAACTGAACTCCCAACAATATGGTTTTCGCACCAACCGTTCTACTGAATTAGCAATTGCTGCCATCTATGGTGACATGATTTGCATTAAAGATAAAAAAAACTTATACTATGTACTCCATTCCTAGACTTGAGCAAACCTTTCGATTGTGTTAATCATGCTATATAACTTTAAACATTATTGTACCATGGTGTTAGAAGAACACCCCCAAAGTTTTTTTGCTTCTTACATGGACAACAAGGTTCAGTGTACTGAAGCAGCAGTTATTAAATCTTCTTTTTTGAGTGTAACACGTAGTGTTCCTCAAGGATCTGTCCTCACACATTCACTATTCACTATATATCAGTAACCCTGAAAAAGCCTTCCATTTTAATACTCTTTTTTATGCTGATGATAACAATCTTCATATCTCATGAAAAAAGCACAAGATTTTAGAAAAACTAGTTAACTTAACAATGAGCTCAAAAAATCGATCACTTGATTCGTGCTAACAAAATTTGTATCAATTATTTAAAAACTAATTTCATGCTCATGAACAACCATAACAATTTTTTCATCAACCAATATCAAAACAAAGTAGCTAATATCTTGGCATTGTACTTGATGATAAAGTCAATTGGAGGTCTCAAATTGAAAATTGGTAGGTAAACTCCCGAAATCACGTGGAATGTTGTTTACATTAAAACAATATACCAACATCTCAGTGCTAAAATCTGTTTACTTTGCTCTTTTTCATTCTTATTTAACTTGCTCAATACTTAAATGGGGAAAATTGAGTAAAATTACCGTCTTCCTTCTATTTTAGATTGCAGAAAAGAGTTACAAGAACCCTTACACTGGACAAAACTAAAACAGCTATACTCCACTTTTAAATATCCGAGACTTAGCTACTGTAAGTTGTCAGTTGCTAAATTCACGTAGCCTGCTCTCTTGGTAATGGTGAACTGACTAAACCAGTGGTCTTCAACGAGGGCTAAGTTGCCCCCATTTGGTAATTTTATGCGTTATTGGAGCGATTTTGGGGCTTGCCAGATTTTGGAGTAAATTCAGTTTCCAAGGGGGCGATTTCTGCAAGCTAAAATATACTAAAAATACTAGATTCCCAAAATAAAAACTGTATTTGCTACTATTGAACCAAATTATTTTGATCCGATTTCGAGTCCATGGTTCGTAACAAAGGTTATAAAATGCATAATATCTGACTGGTTACGTGACACTCAAAACAAAATTGTCCTGAGTTACGCTTCACTACACCAAGTATTCAAGGCGAACTGTCGTCATAGACAAATTCTCCTGTACCTTCAAAAATAATTTGCCGCCTCTCCCAACATTCCATCCGTGACACGGAGCTCCTGGGGGCCCTCCTTGCTATGGCAATACTGACGAACACATTTAATTTGCACAGAAAAAATGAGCTTTTTGCTGCATGATTGATATTGGAGAAAATATTCTGTTGTCACTATGTCTCCTAGTGGTGCTCTGCTAGGTTTTCAGGATAAGGGGTTCCACCTGAAACTCAGGTAGAGCTGAGACTGCTTTTCACTGAGGGACCAGCAGCGCACGATACATTGGACACATTATCGTGGTTTAGAGTAGTATTCACATATCGCATAGTGATTGTGGCAGTCGGCCTCATGCTTTTATTTTAGGTAATTGTTGGGGCATGTGAAGGACAAGGATGTGGGCTATGTTTGTTGCAGCAGGGTTAGGCTAGGCTTGTGGAATTGACTGAGAGTGAAGGAGAGAAGTGAAATAAAAGCTAAAACGAACTGTTTTCACAAAATCCTTAGATTTAAGTAACCTGGTAACAAAGTGCTGAAACACCGTTGGGCAGGTGGTCTTCAATTCCCGGTCTGGAAACCATTTGTGGCGAACCAGTTGGGAACCTTTAACCTTTTGTGGTGCGGCCTTTGGTAACCGATGCAATCTAGTGGTTAAGATTTCCTGGCACTGTGAGGCTGAGTTTTGCATAACCAAGTTTCTTTGTTTGCGCTGACTTCATCCTAATCCATTTCAAGACAAACTCAAAGACACTCAAAGACATTTCAGAAAGAAAATGTGAACATATCAAAGGAGAACTCGAGACGTCCCAATGCCAAACCTAATGCAAAAATAATGGTTACAAGAATGATGACAATAATAACTGGTAATGATGACAAATAACAATGACGGGGTGTCGAAACTCGTGGCTTTTTAAGTCGACTGACGCGACCATCACGCACGAGGTGCATTCGATCAACCAATCTGCGCTGTATTCTCGACAAACCCACTGTAGGAAGAAATCTGCAGCCGCTGCAAGCATCACTTTGTAGCTTGAAACACATTAGACAAATTTTTTATTTTGATTGACTCGACAGTGACTCGGGCTTGCAAACCTCTGACTCGAAGTGACTCGACAGTTTTTAAGACTAGACTTTGACTCGACGTGCTTGTGACTCGACAAATATGAGTCGAGCCCATCCCTGCATGTACGAGTATTCAGTAAGCACTTGTAAAAGTGGTTCTAAAAGTAATTATTCGGCAACGGATAATAACAGGATTTTTTAGTGTGAAAACAAAAGTTTTCATAACGTCTTCAAAGAAAAGGTGAGTGGTGTGCTTTGCAGCTTATGGCGAAAGGCTTCAGACCTATAAAACTTTTGCTAAAAGACAGTTTGCAATTTGCATGCATAGTTTCATTGCAGTTTTAACTTGTCATCTATTATCAGTCTTACTGTATTAATTTGCACTGCCATTCTCGAACATGCGCTGCACTCTGCCCTCGAGAGATTTTTCCATATTTGATTGTAAAATTGTCTGTTGCATGGGATGTCGCTTTGAAGTAACTGCAATACTCCAGCTCTCACTTAGGCTTGTAAATCATGTTATGATTTACAGTAGTTATAGTTTTGTTTCTTTTCGTAGCCTTGTGCCAAATGATTTGTGCAAGGAAAACACATTGTCAAGGCTAATATCAAAGCAAAACAGTTAACTAATCTAACAACGAAATATTACCTGAAAATAGGGAGTGCTGCAAGTGCAGTCCCACAGTGCCGATATGCAAGTCCCACAGTGCCGATATGCCAGACTTCACTGATTTTTACTGTGACATCAGGACATACTACTCCATGAGTATTCTCATTGGTCATTGCATGGAGTTCAGTGGCGAGATGTTCATTGTGATGATACCATTTTAAGTCTGCTTCAGTGCCTTATTTGTTTTGGTAGCGGGTTTAAATTAAGCATCACATGTTGTGTGAAGAGTGTTTACCGTGAATTAGATATGATGGTGCTCATGTTCAAATATTTGATATTGTGCAGTGTTTGCTTGTTTTATATTGATGGGGACTCAGGAGTCGGATTGTTTGTGTCATGTTAGCAGCGGAGTCGGAGCGGATTCGGATTGAAAATTTGTTAGACAGGGTTGGATGCGGAGTCGAAAAAATCAGAGTCCAAACATTCCTGCTCCATGTCGTGGCCAACACAGATTAAACATTGATCCATCCAATGACCTTGTAACGCATGAATGGAAACAGACGCGGCTAGCAGCTGTGATTGGCCTTACAACTAGTACATGAACATCATCGTCACGGGTCGGTAAAGCGCAATAAGTCGCAGATGTGGACGTTGCTGTGAAGGTCAACGTAGTGAGCATGGTACGTGATTTGCGTGGCTTTCGAAGCGAAAAACAGGCGTGCGCGTGCGACGTAACAAATGGTTTACTTGGACAATTGTATCAGTTGCTAAGCCTATATGATTTAGCACAACGGTGCACAACCTGGCGGCCTTCGATAATGAAATTTGCGGCCGTCTACATGTAATTTAAACTATAAGATTTGGCGGCCGTGCTGATGTGTATTGAAGCTAAACAACCGCAAGGCAAGAAAATCAGTCTACACCAGTGGTTCTCAAACATTTTCTGATCGCGTACCATTTGTGTGTCCCTTACCGTCATCACATACCACCTTGTTCCAGGAAAAGTCAATGTGCCAAATATCGTTCGATCAAAAGTCTGG
>JGI24159J19872_10010432_pt1 | contig 12185 bp, 7 predicted proteins | sample Ectturendosymbi4_FD_19872 | JGI IMG/M metagenome (IMG submission 19872)
ATAACGCAGGTTGATAAAAACAGACAAAACAGAACATTTTGCAAGGTTTTAGAACTGGCAGAATCACAGAGTTGCAGACACTTTTTGCAATCGCGATAAAGGCAGAACCACAGGGTTATCAACACATTCTTAACAATTGTTAGCTGACACTTAACACTTTGAGAGCCGGGTATGATATGTTCGTACTTTGAAATCGGCCTAAAACCGGCAGTTGTTGGTTGCCTTACCAAGGAATAGCTCCTCCGCCGATTGCGCTAGAGAGCTGTTCAAGGACTCAAACGTATCGGCGAACCATCTAGTTTGCACTTGAAAAAATTTTTTTGGTTGGTGATTGCAGATTATTTGTGAGTGATGCCATACGTGAAGTAATTTTTGGGCCATTTTGGTTCATGTTACCTTGCCTAGGGACCAACCACTAGGCCAAAGTATTTCGCTGAAGTTTTCATTAGAATCTAGGCTCGAGTTCAAGTCTTTGAACGTTTGATCAACTTTCTAGCGTTTCTGGTTCAAAAGTTATGATCTAAAATAAACAAATTAATTAATTAACTAATTAGCGAAGTATTTTTATTACTTTAGGTCATAACTTTTGAACCCAAAACCTCAGCAAGTCATCCAAAGTATCAAAAAACTCGGATGGTAGCCAAGTTTCCAATAAAAACTTCAGCAAAGTACTAACATCTAACGGTTTGGGCCCAGGGCCAGGTGAAGTGGGCCAAGGTGGCCTAAAAGTCCTCCACTTATGATGTCACTCAAAAAATCCGCAACCCTCAACCAAAAAATATTTTTGAGTGCAAACTGCAAGACTTGCAACGTCTTTGAGCTTTTGACTGGGTCGGTTGCGCTTACCGGACTGGAGAAATTCCTGGGCAAAGCCACGTGCGATTCGGCAGTTTTTGCGCAAACTGCTTGAATTAACCCAGACGCGAAAGTTTTAACACTTGTTACAGCACCACTGCAGAGTAGGGTGCCAATTCCTAAACTGGTTGAGTCCAGGTAAAATGCGAATGCGTTGTGACATGACATGCCATCAAAACAAAGAGACACTGCAATGTTTGAGCACTCATGCACAAAGTAAAATGCGATTATGTTCAAAGAATAAGGACAAATACAAACAATCTGACTGCATCAAAGCTTGCAGCCATATGTTGTTAGACATCCTGCATCTTTCGAGAAACAGGTATGTGTTTCTTCATAACAGGGCCTCAAAGGTAGGAATGTGACATTGGACCTGATGGTTACTAACACTTTCTCTCCAGGAAAAGATGTATCGAGCTTTTAGGTGTTTTGACATGGAATGACAATACAGTCAATTACATGTAATTGAGATCCAACTCAGGTTCATTCATATTCCCAATGGCAAGGAAAGTCGGTGCAATGATGTAGTGCAGCAGCAATGTTTATGATTGTTGGGCCATTTTCAGTTTCTTCACAAAAGCTGAAGTGTTTCCTCTTTAAAAATAGAGGTTGATTGATAAGATATTTTCCAATAGCTGTATCAGTATTGATTGCTTTCAACTAGGGCTGCGGAGCCCTAGAGTCGGTCATTTTCGGTGGAGCTGGAGATGTTTTTAAAATTTAGCTGGAGCTGGTGGTTAATTTAGCAGCTCCGGCTCTGGACCCTTTCTGAGATGCATCATCCAACACTATTTGCTAAGCGTGCTGAAAAACAAGGCTCTCTGAACTGGCTCACGCCTCACAGCACCTTACTATCGTCAATTATGAATTATGACTAAACAATAGCGCTCAGTTATGTATACAACTGGCTAGTCTACATGCTTGCCCGCATGCTGATCGCACTTGGGAATTGCACCGAGATTGTTTACACAGGTCAGTAGTAGCTGACTAGCTGTTAGTCTAAAATAGCCACAATTAAAGTCATTGCCGAACGTCAATAATAACTGATTAAAGTAGATCCCCTGTGAGTTTTGTAACCGATATTATTGATCTCGGTGTGTGTCCAGGATTTTGAATAAACAAGAAAAATGGAAAACTGCATTCTCCCAGTCTCCACAAATGGCTACGCAACACTGTCGCAAAACACACTAGGCATTCATGATGATACTGTCTCAAATGGCTTTTCAAGTGAAGTTAATTGAATATTCTGTAACCACCATAACAAAAAGCTCAAGCAATTGAGCCTACCAACCCACTCCAGATGTAACTTTTCTGTTGTTTACCGCTGTTACATCAAGCAATTATGAGTGTATTCCAATTCCTTTCATCATGCGAACTTTGTTATTCACTGATTTCTGCCGCACTGCTATTGTGTAGAGCAGTGTGGTCCAACTACTTTTAACGTATGTGCCATTTTATGAAAACGTGACAACTCGTGGGCCACTTCTCATAAAATGGTGCATGAAAAACCGATTGACAAGATAGAAAAAAGAAAATAGGTGAGTGAAGTCAGTGTGTCATTGTAATTATTACACAATAGCAATAAAAATTTTTTACAAATCGATACAATACCTGTGGTTGAGGCTTCTCTGACACTATCGTTCCTATATCAATACCAATATGGTAGTGGTAGCAAGTTGGAGACTATTGACAGTGCATCGCCTGACATTTGATTTTATGTTTTGGATTTGACTTGCGTTATAGTAGAAAATGTAGCCCACTCTCACACATTTATGTGCTTCCAAATGTCGACTGCATTTTATTGCAAAATGTTTCGGTTTGGGAAACCTATTTATGCTGATTATTTTCTAGAAGCTCTCTACGGTCTAGCCCAGGGGTCTCCAAACTTTTTTGTCAGAGAGCCACTACACAACAGTTCGAGGACCGGACATTTTACGTAATAGGATTGTTTCCAGATTATGTTACATTCTACGAAATCAGCAAATTTTTTGTAAATACATTATTTATTAATATTGACAAAATGTTTTTGCAGGCAGGATGTGGCCTGCGGGCCGTAGCTTGGAAGTCCCTGGTCTGATCTAATGCCAGTAATATGGTACATTATTATTATTAAAAGATGTTATGCGTGTTCTAATTAAAATTACCTGCTGTACTGTTACATCCACACAACAATCAACAGTGAGAGGGCTCGTGGGCCATAAGAATTCTGTCAGCGCACCACATGTGGCCCGTTGGCCTGCAGTTGGACCACGCTGGTGTAGAGGACGAAGATAAGTAATTGTGTTACCGCCAACTAATTGTATCAAAACGTGCGATGCTTTTGAAGCAGGAACATAACCGAGGACCAAAAATCAGATTTATCATTCACGTACTGATAGTTGGCATGATTCGCTCATGCTTCGAGACCAATTAATTTGATCGAAATAGGTCACCGTGGCGAAATCTGAGGGTCTGTTATATCAGGAATTAAGGTCACAATGCATTTTTATTTCATATTGGGACTTGTTCTAGTAACATCAGACTGTTGAATTACTACCAAGTGTGGTGTGAAGAAGTCGGTCAACACCAGCGCAATGCATATTTGTGCATTTTATGAGACTAAGTCCTTGTGCAAAAATGCAGTGTGACGCTTACGAACTTTTTTGTGACACAAACAATCACAATCATCGAGTAGAAGATCAGCCCGAAGTCAGATTTTTTAAAAGAATTTGTACTGATTCCGACTAATCTAGACCAAACTCCTTACAACTACCCAGGCCTATTAGTGGTAGCAGTATTAGTTCAAAATATGTTGGAGTAACACGCTCACTTGCTCCAAGAAGGACACTAGGAATACTGAAATTGTTAATGTGTATTAACGCAGAACAGCCAGAGCCATGTTATGAAAAAACACAGCCCTGGAGCCATGTTATAAAAAAACACAATCCGGAGCTGGAGCCATACTTACGAAAACAGAGAGGTCTGGAGCTGGAGCCATTTCATTTTTACAAGATCTCTGCAGCCCTGCTTTCAACCACCACAAGTATAAGAAAACAAACTAATGCATACTATACGAGAAAAATCCAAACTGCCACACGTGCTGATGTATACAGACTGGCAATGTTACTCCTTTGATGTCCCTTTTTTGACTCTGCTCATGCAACCTGAGTAAACCAACCTAGCAAACTACTCAGTAAAACAGTTTCTCTATGCTTTATCTTATTTTAACATTAGACTCAACAAAATACCTGCAACTTCACAATCTTCAGCAAAACTGCAGTGCTTGAGTCCCAACCAGTGACACTCTGTGGCCTTAGGTAGTTAGTGCAGTGCAGCATCACATAGGATGACGTTAGTTTGATTGTTGATGTCACGTCTGATATTGTATGCATAACCTTGTTTATGAACCATGGAGTCAAAAGTGCATCAAATGATATGGTTCTGAAGTTGCAAATATTGTTTTATTTTTAGAATCAATTCAACATTTCTAGTATATTTTAACCTGCAGAAATTGTCCTCCTGGAAACTGAAATTGCCCCACAAATCTGGTTAGTCACAAAATCGTTCTCCCATAACGCATAAAATCGTCCCCTTGGGATGACTTCATCACCTTTGAAGACCCCTGCCATAAACTAACCCAAGACTAATGGATCAAGGAGCTACTTTTACTCTATAGTATTTATTTTCTGATCAACAGTTCTTTTGGCGTCCCACTCATGCCAACCTGCATGACCACTTAAGCATTTGTGCCAATAAACTCAAATAAGCCCGTAGTTCAAAAGTCATTTGCCTGCAGCAGTAAAAGTCAAAAGGTAGGGCAAATTCAAAACTGAAACAGGTTTTATCATGCTTCATGGTGTTTGATTGCAAGTATGCTTCTACACACCCCATGGGCAATATGCAATTTTGAAAAAATGTCAATTCAATTCAAAGTCAATTCAACTCAACAAGAGTTAAATATATTGAAAAATTTCTATGGGAACACCTAAATTCTTAGAAAGATTGGGTTAAAATTGCTAATTGATCTTTTTCTGACTGAACATTTTGAAATTAGGTTGAATCTAGCCATGAAATATCTAAAGCAGCAATGCTGTTGATTTTAAATCAAACTTAATCTTTCTAATGCTGCATGTGTCTGATTTTTGTGGAAAACTCTTCCTGTAGTGTGCAACAGTCAGGTCCATAGTGGGCATTCATAAATGAGTGGTTTGGTTGTTGTTTTTGTTGTATTTCAGGATTTTTTGTATGCTATTAAAATATTACATAATTTTTAAAGAGGTTTTAAACTACTTAAATTACTGCTAATCTGATTTAGGCTTTATCTTTTCTTTTGTAGATGAGAGGTTAAGATTTGTGAGAAGGATAGATCCAACCACATGTTTTTGCATGCTTGTTTCAGATTTTGTGTGTTAGTGGATTATAGTGTACTGTGTCGTGAAAAAGTTACTTGCTGACACCATGACTTTGATGGTATTTTTTGGATGCACATTCATTGCCTTTGGCCCATCATTAGCAATGTTTGTGTTNACTGTCATGGCATACCCTTTGCGCATCATTCTACTTGTTGTTGGTGCTTTTTTCTGGTTGATATCACTCTTGTTTTCTGCNCTTTTGTGGTTGNCTGTGGTTCCATTAAAAGAACAGCTGGCATTTGCTCTTGTGTTTAGTGTCTTATTTCAAGAAATTTTTCGAATTGCTTTGTTTAAGTTGCTACATAAATCTGAAAGTGGACTTGATGAGGCACTGACTGATGATGAGAAAAGATCAATAGCAAATCATAAACTCTCATATGTTTCTGGATTTGGATTTGGTTTAATGTGTGGCTTGTTTTCTGTAGTGAACATTTTGTCAAGCTCAATTGGACCTGCTAATGTTGGGATTAATGGTTCTCCTTCGAACTTCTACATTGTGTCTTCTTTTTTTGCAAACTGTATTGTACTACTCCACACCTTTTGGAATGTCATAGTATTTCATTTATTGAAACATTCAAAGTATGTAAAAGTTGGATCTGTTTTATGCATGCATATGCTTGTTTCCTGTCTTAGTTTAATGAACAAACAGTCAAACCTTAACTTTATATCTCTGATTGTGGCATATGTTGTTTTGTTTGTATCAAGTTGGTGGGCATTTGTAATTGCTGGTGGTTCTTTGAGAAATGCAAAAGCAGTAATCATGTGCTCATCTTGAATAAGTAATTACATATGACTTTTTTTTAGGAGAATGCACTGTGTTGCTCTGTTTAAAAATTTTTCAATGCAAGAAAGCCTTGCTGTTACAAATTTTGTGCAGATTTTTCACAACTTCATTTTTTGTCACTGAAGATTAACAAACCGTTTGTCAAAGAACAATCGTGGTATGTTATAAAATCGCAGTAGATGTTACTGATTAAAGAGAAGTTATCTGAAATCTGAAGTGTAAAGCATAGGTTGATGAATTGTATCTGTACTTTGTGTATTGATGTTTAGTGTATATTTCAGTTTGCTCAGCAACCATATGTACAAAATGCTTGGATTGTTCTGTATGCAAGTAATGCACTGATTATGATCATCTTGTTAAATCACTACAAACTGTTTTTTTAGCATAGAATACGTCTAAATTTCGTACTTGGGGAAATTCAAAAGATATATGTAAAAATTAGTAAGTATATTTTAGCAAGAGACTAGCCGTACGTTGGCTTATTGACTACATTTACTGTTGATGACAATTTGTTTTCAAGTTGCAGTACTTGGCTATTCATTGATGAATTTGTCAATGATCTCAGTCATCTGTGCATGTCCTATGTTTTCAAGTGTGACAAATGGTTTAATACTATTTTACAAAATTTCCCATCATTGTCTTGTTGTGTAAAGGATTGCTTGAAATTAAAATGTGCTCTTTTTGTAGAAAACTGTATATCGGAAAAACTATTTTCAACAGTGAATATGGTCAGTTGTAAACACCAGAATGGTTAGGCATGCTTATCCAAGTTGCATGGATATATAATTCTGGGATCAAGGTCCTTGTCTAGTTTTTCCCAACGTTTTGGTTGTTCAAGAAAGATTCCTCATATGTGTTTTTGTAACATTGTATTGCATGTATTGAGTACTATTTGAAGGATATGATAATGGAAAAATGAGTCTGTGTAAAAATTATTTTTTGCCTCAAATATACCTTTCCTTTGTTGTATTTAGAAAGAAGAATATTGTTATTTGGAGTGCTTTATGGCAAACAATATTAATACTCCAGTTCAACTGTATAAGTATCTCATGCGATGCTGTGATAAGCTTCCACGAGGTGCCAAAAACCATTACAAGCATTTTGTTCGACAAGAGTTCAGAAGCCATAGTGATGAAACTGATGCTAAAAGAGTCAATCAAATAGTAAAGAGAGCAATTACTGATGCTGATTGGATTGTGAAAAAATACTCCAAAACATAGTGCTTTTTTGACTTATACTAACCTTTGACTTGGTTGACCCTTTATTGTTTGTTACAAGCTGCTATATTCGACTTGTTATAGCATGTCATTGAACAGCAATGTTTCTTGGGCCTCTTCATGCTTAAAAGAGCTGAATCTCCCTGGTAGCCCTTGGCACAATGTTTTATCTGATGTGTCAAAAAGACTTGCCGATCGTTTAAAATTGGAAGGTCTGACATATGTACAGTTGATGAGAGTTGAAAAGTTTATTGGTGCTGACTTCATTAAGCAGTATAAGCTTGTTAAGTCTATCAAAAAGACTTCTGACAGTGAGGAAGGATTCACCAGATTAAAAACTGACAGTGAAGTTCAAGAGTTTCTTAAAGATTTGACTATAAAAGCTGCAACTGATGCTGGATGCCCTATGTCATGCAATACAGAAGATGCACCATCATACTTTGTCAACCTTATGTTTTTGATTAAGTCGTTGCTAAAAACTTCAATTGAAAATCGGAAAACTGAATCACACCAGGTATCCCATACAAAATGCTTTGCTATTCCACCTGCTTGTGCAAGTGACAACATGCTTATTGACATTTTGAAGAATGACCCTACGACTATAAACAAAATTGTTACACGAGTAAAAGGCAAGATTCTTTCGCCAGCACTCCGAAAATATATCTATAGGCTGGCTTTGCTAAAAATGACAAAAAGGTCTGCTGGTGGTGATGGAAATGATGCTGTATCTGGGGGGAAAAACGCTAGAGAACTTACGCAGCAACAAATCCGGGAAAAATTTGCTTTACAAGTAAAACGTGGTTTGAAAGAATTGGGCTCAAAGCATGCTACCAAGTCACCAGTGTCTCATATTATTGATTCCAGTATTGTTGAGATGTTTGAAGTATCACCTGGCTTGAAACAAATTAGAGACGACATGAAAATTCAGCAGGGGATGTCCAGAGTGCTTAACATCCTTTATACGCATAGCAGGAAGTGTGAATCGTTTTACCCCCTGTTGTTAGTTCCCTTACAAGTAGCGCTATGTGATGCAAATACTTCCAATAGCAGGGAATATGATTACCAGCTGAGTATGTGGGCAAACCTTTTAATCGCTGAGGTGCTTCCAGCTTGGCGTGTTGTTAATGACATTGCAGTGTCTGCGTGGAGTGAAGTTCTAGCCATGGCTGAAACACCAAATGGCTTCGAACACAGCATTGTAGCACACCTTCAGTCGCTTGGCGTTGGAATCACCAAAAGTGACGTTGTTCGAGCTCTGGAAACCGAGCGATTTGTCCAGAAGTCCTACAGCTCTGCTGGTTCTGAAATCTCAATAAAGGCGTCTTTATTACTGGAAGAGCAAATTCATCACCCCGTGGTGTTCATACGAATGTGGGTCATGCATTTGTTTGTTGGTTTGTTGGAAATACCAATTGTTTTATTTTTATGGGATCAATTATTTCTGCACGATTGGGACAAATACATCCTCAAGCAGTCATGCAAAGTCTTGCTTTACTGTTTAAAAGACGACATTTTGCTGTGCCCGAGTATGGCTGCTCTTCGTGAGCTGTTTATTGAAGGGTTGTCGAAGTTGCGTTTGTCTTCTGTGATTCGTCTGTGGCGGAAATGAACGTCGCTAAGTGGTTGTAATTGGCGTGCGCAATTCGTAGGACATTTACTTTTTTCTGTTGAACTGAAACGAAAATAACTTTTTGTCGCTTTTGTGCATTTCGTAGGCTTCCGATTACAGTTACTTTGAATCTAGTACTTTGAGAAATGATTCACTTTAAGCGAAAGATTAAGTATATGCGAATCAATCCGGCGAAGTGTGCAGTAATTGCACTTGTTATTGTAGTATTCGTTTACCTGTGGTACAGACCTGATGATAGATCGCCGCTAAGGCCTCGCCGCTTGATTGAGAGCTACCGCTTCGGCTTGAGAGACTCAGGGCATTTCCTTGACACGTACTTGGTGGTTATGATTGTCACAGCACCGAAAAATTCGCTGCAGCGAAACACTATTCGAAAAACGTGGCTGTCACAGCTGGACAAGCAGGATCGTCCATACAAGGAAATTAGATACTGGTTTGTAATGGGCACGAAGAGTTTACCAGAAATCGACTTGAGTAATGTTCGTAAAGAGCAGAAAGAAAACGGCGACTTACTGCTGCTTGATGATTTGGAAGACAGCTATGACAAGCTTACAATGAAGCTTGCATTAATGTGCGAATGGGCTGTCAAGAATTGGAAGTTTCAGGTTTTGATGAAAGTGGACGATGACACTTTTGTGCGAATCGATAAAATTCTTTGGGAGCTCAAAGTGAACCCTTACAAAAGCGTGGAAAATCTGTACTGGGGCTATTTTTATGGTAAAGCTCATGTGAAACAGTCTGGACCTTGGAAAGAAACTGATTGGAAATTATGTGATTACTACTTGCCGTATGCCCGCGGCGGTGGCTACTTGCTAGCTTACGATTTAGTTCAGTTTGTTGCCAGAAACTGGAGGATGTTTCAGACTTACAAGAGCGAGGATGTGACTCTTGGTGCTTGGCTGGCTCCTCTTCAATTAACTAGGGTACACGATACACGGTTTGACACGGAATACAAAAGTAGGGGGTGCAGTAACAGGTTTATTGTCTCGCACAAACAATCACCTCAAGACATGGAGGATAAGCACGCCAGTATTCTAAGCACGGACAACTTGTGCAAGCGAGAATTTAGCTCTTTTCATGGATACGAATATAATTGGAGTGTGCCGCCGTCACAATGCTGCGTGCGGTCTGAAAATATTCCATGATCTCAAGTAGGTGTTAAAACACACCGTTTGTGCACCACGACTTGCTTTACAAGACAGGTAAGAATGCAAGCGTGTCAACTTTGGTGGATCCGAAACAAAACTTGCAATACGAATGAACTAGGCTTTGAAAGTTTGTGGCGAAGCCTACGCCTGTGTCGTTTAACTCCGCGCACGCATACCAATTAGCCGTAGGAAGTAGATAGTCAACTAAACCCTTATGCCTTGAAAGTATTGAGAAAATCGAACGGAAACAGTGAAAATTCACACAGTTTTTTGAAATTCCTGGAAAATGATCGAACGCACATAAAATTAATGGTTTTGTTGTTGCAAACAGTTCTCTTAATTTCATTCTACTGTAGTACCAACACATCACTGAACACTAGTGCAGGCAATTTTTATGTCAAATTAAGCAGGAGTTGTGACGTTCCTTGTAGTTTTGTTTCCTTTGCCGCTTATGTGTTTATCTCAAGAAATATGCAGTTGTCGCTGTCAATCGCGGCGATGCAACTCAACTGACGGTTAATGTAGCGGTGCACTAGATTAGAACAAGATCCGTTTGGAGTGTCATTACGTAAACTAGCTGAACAAAACGTTTACTGGGTGACAGTTTGTTCTAATAAGGCTACGCTGTTGCGTTAAATCTTGAGAGCAGGGCCGGATTAAGGGGCGCAACGGGACAATTGCCCCGGGCCCTCAGCTCTAAGGGAGCCCCCCGTGATGATATTTATTTGTTTTAAATAAAATATTCGTTTGAAAAGTTGTCGTGATTCACAAGAGTACAACTCTGTATTCCGATGTTGCGTTGAGTATCATTAAAGATTATTCTACAAGTTTGAATTTCTGTCAGTTTTAGTAATCACTACTGAATGTGAATATTTTCGGTTGTGTTCAATGCAAACATATTTCAATTTTTCTTGTAACTTTTCCTAATAAGCATTCTTTTGGCATCGGTTTATCTACTCGTGCATCACGCCTACTGCACAAATGTCGCGAAAACGATACTATTTGCGTGCTTAAAGTAGCAAAGCTAGTTCTGCTGTGGTTGCTGTTTGGTATCAATGATTTCGTAACATCTTGTGCGTCTGGAGGTAGCCGTAGCCGAACTGCGGCTTGTTTCATTATAAAGGGAAACGTATGGTGGAAGCGCACTTTTCTTCCGATGGCTACCATTTTTGCGTTACATCATAAACATATGAAGCTAGTCAAGCCGTTTACACCACATGTTATTGCGTGTTCCATCAAAAATGTTTTTGATCAGTCGATTTGTAGAACAAAAGAGCGGAAAGCGAGATTGCAGTTTTTAGCTAGCTGCTAGCGTGACGCCGAAATCTGTAATGATATCAGGAGCTAAAAATGGCAAAGTTTATAAGGAGAAAAAGCGCAAGAATCTGGCAGTGTTAGCTGAAACGTTTTTTTTTTTCAACAAAGCTTTTAAGCAGCAACGTTAAAACAGTGGCGTTAACCAGTGATATGCCACTGGGTTCAATCGTTTCAACATCAAAAAGACACAAGACTGTTATCAAAACTTGTTTTATAACATGGTTCCTATATTGCACATCCACGACCGCTTCATGAAACCATCTGTTTGGCTAATAATTGCCCCTTCAAGCTGTCAATATCCGATTTTCTGCACTGTTTCGTAAGCAGCATTCACAGAGCTGAAAATTTTTTCGACCCCAAACCCTTCTATAAACGTATTTGGAAGTACATCGATGGATTTTGCAAGATCAATTCATTTGTAACTGAAAATGCTAGATTATGCTCAGAAATAAATCCGTTCAACTTCAGCTCTGCAGAGGCAACTTTAAAGCATGATTCAATCTCTTATCGTCAGAAACTTTGATTTAAATTTAAACTGAGTCAATTTCATCGAGTGATTTGAAGAGCGCATGGCTTTAACACGTAATTTGATGTCTTTGTGTCACAAACGGTCACTCCTTTTGGGAGCTTTGAACAATGTACTGCATTAATTTACATCGCCACTGATACAGTGTTTGTCATGATCATCACTATATCGGTTTTCATCAGCCAGCTTATTAGGAAATGTATTCAAGCCACGACTCGTTAAGTTATACAGGGTGTCCATAAAGTCCTGCACACATTTCAAAATGTAATTGCGAAGTAACTAAAGTAGATAAAATCATACAGTTTTTTGCAAAGTGA
>JGI24159J19872_10010433_pt1 | contig 12184 bp, 6 predicted proteins | sample Ectturendosymbi4_FD_19872 | JGI IMG/M metagenome (IMG submission 19872)
CACGATGCAAGAAATATTTCTTAGTCGTCAAGATGACAATTCCAATATGTGTCAATAGAAAGCTTCTTAGAATGAAGTCAACGGCAATACAGGAAAACAATTGAAACTTTAAAAAGAACAGCTTCATCCCCCTAATATGTTCAGACCTTGCCCCGGGGGTCTGCAACAGATTCCACAAAGACATGAATGTTAACAAATACAGGATACCAACTGCCGAGCATTTTTTCAAAGGGGGAGGTGTGAAACTTTCAAAGGCGTAAACTTTATAGTTTATTGGTGGTGAATGCAGAGGAATGGGGTGCGAAAATAAAGATGTGGGGCGATGCCAACTTGCTATTGCCTAACTTTTGTGTGTTGCCAGCCTGTCTTCCCAACTTTCAGTGTTTTCACAGTTGTGTATCATGAACACCCTTTTGCATTTTCTCCTTCTGCTGTTTCGGTCCTTCTGCTATTTCGGTCCTTCTGCTATTTAAGTTATGCCGTAGTCTCAGGACCATATCCTTGGGTGGCCATATCTTAGGCAATTGAAAAGTTAATATCACGGTTGGCTGAATGTGATGACATCATCAGAGGGCCTTTTTTTAGTGTTGTCTCTGGCCCCCAACCCTTGACCCCAAACTGATAACATGGTCAACGTTTCCGTGTTGTGTGCCAAACTGAGATGAGCGCAACCCGCAATTCTTTTGCAGCTTTAATCTGCATAAATATATGAACACGTAGGCATACAAATTTTTGTTGAACGATGGCTGGAATGTTGTCTGATTTGCGTTTGAATCAAGGTGCTATTTTTGCAATTTAAGACAAGTTTTCGCTTAACAGTGCTGATAAAACAAGGTCAACGTGTCGGTGCCGTGTGTCAAACTGAGATGAGTGCAACCCGCAATTGTTTTGCAGCTTTAATCTGCATAAATATACGAACACATACAGTAGGTACAAAAATTTTTGTTGAACGATGGCGGGAAAGTAGTCTAATTTGCGTTTGAATCAACACGGTTTGGCCGAAATTTATTTGCTATTATAGCCTTTTTTAGAAATTTTTGGTGGTGGTTTTCATCAAAAAGACCTCAAATTTCATACCTTCATGGTTTTCTTTGGAAAAATGTTGCTGCAAAAGTTGTATTTTCCACAAACCATTTCTACCGAAGCTCGCATCCACCAGAAAAGTGCGGCTCACCTTACCTTGGTCAATTTGTGCATGCACTTGCTCTGACGCTAGACGCAGCGCACGAGACGCAGAGATGCAGCACGTGATAGGTACGAAAATTCAGTACAGTTACAGTGGCATGCTTCACTGGATTACATTGGACTAAAGCAGGGGTCTCCTAACTTTTTTGTCCGAGGGCCACATAAGCTAATAAAAGATATGTCGAGAGCTGGACGTTTTACGTAATCTAATGTGATATTGTTTCAGGATATCTGTTATATTCTACCAAATCAACAAATTTTTTGCAAACACATTTCGCAGTTTATTTTTTCAACATTGACAAAATGGTTTGGCAGGCCAGATTTAATGGCTTCGTGGGCCACAAGTGGCCCGCGGGTCACAGTTTGGAGCACCTGGACTAAAGTAATTGAAAACAAATTTTCATTGAGTGAGTTAAGAGTCAAATGATGATAACACTGATTACCACTAGCCTACTCTGCAGTTCAGTTTAATGGCTGGTGAGTGGATACAGAGTTTATAATAATGATTTATTGCGGACACGATGGTCCATTAAAGGCACAGTGAACAACGCATGTGGCATGAGCACAAAAAATGGTTGGCCTAAACTCATTACAGAATAGGTGTTTTCACATGATCACATCATTAATATGAGAAAAAAACAACATTTTGAACATCATCCCAATTGTAGCGTCAATGTCATACACCCAACATATTGTCACAGGGTTACAGTAGTGTGAGAGAAATGAAGGCATCCATACATCAAAACTTTGACTCGGAAACTTTGAGGTAAACAGCTAACTGTTAAAAGGAGCAAGAAGTACAAGATGAGTTTGATGGGGGTGCACACTGGTGCACAGAACAGATACATGCAACTGTTCCAACCAAGGTTTCAAATGCTTTACGATGCATTTATCATGAGATTGACAACGAAATTTGTGCACAGGAGCTTTTTGTTTCTTGTTGAGCAAAAAAAATATTGATGAGACAAGTACACTGGTCAGTGGTGGTCCAATGCATCAACAATTATATCAGTTAGTTGCCATCATACATAAGCATTAAATAATTGAGGAAAAACCAATTGTAAAAAACATTAGAAATTTGAGGAGTTCGGATGAAAAAGTTAGATGAAGATGCACAACGTTGCAAAAAGCGATAAAGATTATTTTTCAATTAGGCATCAAAAGTCCTGACACGTTGGCTAACTTGGTCGGTGTGGGCAAACACGTACATTTCTGGGTGTGTAATGCATAATTTGGTAGGCGTTATTGTATGCAGTGCGTAAGCGCTTCATTCTAGCCTATGTGTATTTGCTTCACAGACAGTTGGCAAGCTTACATTGGCATGCAATAGGCATAAAATTTAGGCAGCTATTATAGCGATTTTCAAATGTGGCAAATAAATGTGTGTCAATTGTTCTTTGACATACTTTCCGGTCACCCAACGTTGCGAATGCCACTACGTCACCTGGAAAAAAGATACGCAGTGGTGTGTGATATTCGTGATCTTTTTTCTGTTTACCATAGTTGCATTCTCAACATTGCGTAGCCAGAAATTATGCCCTTATTAGGCTGAAATTTGTTTATTTTTGCAAACTATTACATATAGGCTATACTATCAATATATTCTGAGGCAGAGTCAGCAACCTGTGGCAGTAGGCACGCCAACCAATTTCCAATGGCATATAGAAGCTCCAAGTTTTACATATCACTTAACTGTGTTATGGTTCACAAGAAGTATTGTTGACCATGACTTGAACAAAAAGACGGATGTAGTTGGCACACTGAATGATTTGGAACCTTAAATCATCACACATTTACCAAAAGGTTGCTGAATCTTGTTCTGAGGTCAATTTTCAGTTGAACACCAAATCAGAAAATAACGATAATAATCACCATGTTGGTGGACTCATTACGATGCAATGACACTGAACATATATGCACAAAACCCATTGGAGGTGAGTATTTATTTTATTAACTTACATGCAATGAAAATGTTACCTGATTTAATGTGTCATAGGCCTACCTGCACCAACCATGCACACTCACAATATGGTAGCGGCAACACTCATCAGAACTTTGGGGTCATTGCCTTGCTCAGGTAAAATCCCAACTGTAACCCAACTATAAAACCTGATCTGAAACACCATAACCCTAACCTTGAATTAAACCATACCCTAAAACCCTCACCTTTAATCCGTAACACTAAATCCCTAAGCCCTAAATCCCTTACCCTAAATCCAACCCTAACCCTAAAAGCAGGGTATATTTTGCTGTCAAAAATCGTCACATGATGTAAAACCCAAAATGTAAACCTTATACGTAAACCAAAACTTAAAAGCTAAACTTTAAACCCTAAACGTAAACCCTAAAAGTTTTGAAACTTTAAAAAAAGTAAAAAAAACTGCTCCCATCAAAAGTGTAACCTCTACTAGCAAAGCGAAAGCAGCAATAGTGAGAGCCAAACTGACAACCAGAACCACTCGCACAACAGGCATAGACACTTCCCTTTGACTAGGTTCACTGTGCCGATAGTGTCATGAACTCAACGTTATATTTGGACAAAAGTGGGTACCATTCGATGAGGTTCGAATGGCAAAATATCCCAAAAGAGGTTTTGCCTTTGTCAGCAAAATAAACACTACCATTACCAACACAAAAATCTTAACACTAAAACCATTCTCTGAAGCCCTACAACTGTAACCCTACACTTAAAACCCAAGGCTAAAACCTTGTGTAGTGCAGATGTAATGACTCAGCGCTTCTCATGCAGTGTTGCTGCCACCATGTTGTTGCGCTATGGCAGGTGAATTCTTAAGGTAGGGTACCTTATGCAAGGTGAGATTTTCAATGTGTATAACTTTGTAAATGCTTACCTCTGACAGCTTTCATGCTCATCTTTGTTGTCAGTGCATCATAATGAGTCCACCAACATGTTAATTAATGTTATTTTCTGATTTGGTGGTCAACTAAAGTTTGACCTAGTATTCCAAAAGTAGCTTATTGCGTAGTTATATTTTACAAAACTTTTATTGAGTTGCAAAGTAAGCGTTTTTTCAAAATATTTATTTGTAATATGGTGATTAATTCTATTGCAAACCTAAATCCAGAGATTAGTAATTTCTTTTTTTAGTACTACACATTGTAATACAGATTTGTACAAGTAAAACTCGAGATCTTGTCGTAGCCTTACATCATAACACTTAATAGAACATGTAAATTTGAAATGGCTTGTCAAAGTGTGATTCCTGCTGGTGAACTTCTTACAAACTATGCTTTGAAGTAAGTTTCTTTGAATCTTTAGATTTTGATTTAGCTAATTATGGCCAATATATGATTGCTAGCTCATGTTGCATTTTGCGTGCCTAAAATTTTATATGTAATTTCACTGCCTCAGCATTTTGTTTCAATTTCATATTGTTTGTTGCATGATGTTGCATGTATTATTTCAATTTAGCCTAAATCTTCAGGTTCTGTTGGTTTTCTTCTGTGTATCTGTTATGTATGAAATCTGCCTGCTATGTATGTGACAACATATGCCATACTCATTGCACATTAGAGTAATGAATTAATTAACTGATGACAAGCGATGTTATAAATACAGATTTCTTTCTGGTGCTTAAGATTTTTTAATTCAAACTTGAGTTAGAACAGCTATGTCCAACCGAAATACCATACTGGGCCAAAAATTGTCACAATCTTTATGAGGGCCACACATTGAATGAACGTACTCTCATTTTAGCAAGCGAAAGTTTTGTTTAAAGCTACCGAAAGCCTTCAAATACCAACTGAAATAATAACAACTGTATGGTATCACTCAAAAACTGTGATGCCCCAGGCAAGTTTAGTGTTATTGAACAACAAGCATATAGTTAGAATTCAGTTTAGTGCAGAGGAACATATGAGTAGTAATCAGAAAACTAGGAATCACTTTAGCACCAAGGTGTCAGTAGACACGTGAAATCTACCAGTGCATACTACATGATGAACAGGGACTAAAGCAGACCCGTAGCCAGGTTTTAAGGTTTGAAGGTGCAAAATGCATTTTTAGGGGGGATAAAGTTTTGTTTTTATTACATATTTAAAACAAATTTTCTGGGAACAAACAAATTGGGGGGCACTACAAAAACCATTGCATCAACATGTCGAGTTTAAGATTTATCAAAATAAAGACATTACGTTGTACATTCACAATAATGAAAAGCTTACTGGGCCACACAAAACCTTTGGCTGGGCTACATGTGGGACACGGGTTGGATATGGCTGTGTTAGAAGATGAAAACAATGTATTATACTGTAAAAATAGTGAGTGCTGTTCCTGCTCTATAATCTTAACCATGCAAATCTTTTGTTCAAAAATTGGTTTGCTAAGGTTCTTTTATTTTTGTTTGGGTGGAGTTGGTGCTGTTTCTTTGATTGCTCTGAGCATATTGTTTTTGTAGTTGTGTGGTCAAATTCTTTGTGATGAGTTGAAAAGTTTACTTCTAATTTAACATTTTTTATTTTCTTAGAAAAGACAATGAAGTCACTATAGAAGAGGTACTGAATCCAGAACATGTAACTCATGGAAAGACAACAGTGCAACTTGAAGGATTTGGGTTTGTCAATGTGTTGTTTTTCTGCCCAGTTGAAAGATTTTTTCATACAAACAAATCTGCTGTATGCTATGCATAAATCTATTGTGTGAAATAATGGATAAAATAATGTAAATAAAAAAATGAAAGCAAAATTACTGTACTGAAATCTTTCAAAATGACCTTCCACTCATTTCCATTTGCTTTATATATGACTAAATCAGTACAAGTCTGTGTTTTACTATTTCATTTCATCACTATGCACAGTGTGGATTGGATTTATTTCATATAAAGGTTTATTTTGCAGAGAGGTGCTGCAAAATCCTGAAACCCCTTAAACGTTCACTGATTTTTGGGTGGTTAGCGATTGTCTTAATTTTTCATCTGAGTATGAATACTTTTACTTGGACTTATCATTTGAAAATAAACACTTGTATCTTGATTTTATGGGTAGGCTTGTGTGTTCAATTTTGATCAAAAGTTAATAGGAATGCAATTATTGATATTTTGAGCCTCAGCTTTATTTGTGTATTAATTTGCTCTAGGCTTTCCTGGAGAATCAAAAGTAGTTTGGCTTTTTTATAAAAAATGAGTGTTTTCAAACATGACCACAGTTTGAGTTATTTAGGGTGTTACGGCAGGTAACACTGTAAAGTTTACAGCAGGCAAATTGTTAACGTGCTCCTTTCAATCACTTGAAAAAAGAAAAACAAAATAAACCAAAAGACGTTGAAGGACGACGGACCCAAAATACACCAGGCTCGCTAAACCACCTTTCAGCGTTTCAGCGCACCAATACGCGAGCTTCAAGACGTTAATTATGCGATACAGCGCACCAATGCTGTCGCCGCCGAACTATAATCCACAAAATGAAAACTCAGTCAAGTGCCTGCCAAGAAAATCAAAACATATATGGTCAATGCGAATATTTAACTGCAGGAGCCAAACAAACGAGCGATGGAGCGGTTAAGAACAATTTTTTCTCCCTCCGACTGTACTCTCAAAAATGTAACTGCTCCTCTCTGATTTTCCGCAGCTTGACTAAACTCGAAATCGGCACAAACTCGGTCGCTTCGAGCACTGATGAGTAATTATTGGACCAATGCTCTGGCCGCTTCATCGTGCCAATCCGTGCCACCAACGCTATGAGCGCTTTTGCCGTAACAGTAGGGTTTGGGTTTCTGGTTGTGTTCATGCTAAGTAATTTATATATTATCATGATTGGTTTACTGGGGATGCCAAGACATGATTTTTTACAGAATTTGTTGCTGTCAATTTTGACAACAAAGCTACTTAAGTTGTGATAGCAACAGTCGAGATGCTTCACTGTTTTGAGTGCGAATTTCTACTGATTTGTGGTTCTCATCAGGTTTATTTGTTTAGCCACAGGTTTCTATTTCGTTAAAGTGCAATCAACACTTGATAAATGGTTTATCACTTCATTGTCGGATAAAGTGAACTAACATCGGTATCAGCCAGTTACTGTCTTCACCACAGTGAACATAAAGTTTCAACAGTACAGAAAACTTTCATTGCTTAACTCCATTGTGCACAGGCTTGACTGCACTGACTCTGAAAGTGATAAAATAGCTGCTGATGGACGTTTTTCATCAATTTCAAACCAGTTTGAATACATCATGACTCATCCTCAACGTGGATGCTTTATCATATTTAACCAAGAGGTAAAACTGGATTGTGCATTTACATGTTGCGTGACTCTCACTGCGTTCCACCATCTAGAATAAAGAGCAACAACTACTATTAAATCAACCCTGTTTAGCTTAAAGGGCTTATTTAATTTTTGAATAAGGTGTTTTGAAGTGTCATTCCAAAAGATTTTTGCAAAACATGTTACCAATGTTTCAGCATTAACATAATGTATTTGGATTGCTTAATATCAAAGCTTCGTTGTAATGTCTTTCTATTGTGCATGGAATTTGAAGATTATGAACTTTTGCGTTTGTCACAGAAGGTAATGACTTTGGCAATTTGAAAATTTTGTTTTTTTTGGCAAACTGCTTCCAAGATTCTTTAGCGGAATTAACAAACTGTTTGTAATTTAGTAGAGCCTATTGCCTGGGCATTCTAATGACGCAGACATATAAAAATAGTGTGTTTGTTTTAAACTCGAGAGAACCAAATACGTTGCCGTAGCTGTTTATGTTTGGAGATGATAAGTACGTTTTGATTGGAGCTTGTTTAAGATCTATCGAATGTGCGCGACTTAAAGATCTCTTAGAAATTTTAATTGCACTTTAATTTTGCAGCACGATTGGATTAGATGTGATTATTTAGCAAATGGCCTTGTTTTGTTTAGTTGCAATAACATGTTTTCAGGTATTCGAGTGTGGCATACCGGCCAGACAAGGCACGGATGTGGACGCCCGGAACCTTTTCGTCGCAGCCACCAAGATGGGCTTCGAGTACGTAAGGATTTTTCGAAGCTTGACCAAGGAAGAGATTCTCAATTGGGTTAATCAAAGTATGCGCGTAAGGATGCTGTTATCGTTAACACACTATCTTTTGCGCGGAGAGCTAATTGCTAGGCACAAAACATGTGGTAATTGTAGTTTTCGAACCCGGTTCAGTAGAGACCGCAAGTGGCTGCCATTTCTTCTTACCGCTTTCACATGTGTGCGAAATAAAGAGTAGTTTCAGGACAGTAGAATGCTGTTCATAATTATGAAAGAAAAACGTTGCGAAGAAATATTTTCGAAAATTTTTCTTTGATTCCATTTCATTGGAAGTTAATTTGATCTCGTTTCAAAAACTCCAATGTCCGCAGCTCGTCGATTAAATCGCAAGATGTAATTTGAAATACAAGGTAGTTGCAATCTTCGTGTAAATTATTTCGTGACTTTCCTGTTCACAAAAGGGCAAGGTTACTTATACGCGAGCACGGTGTTTTCCAGTCGCTCGCGCCAGCCACGCTTCATACGACTGCTTTGGTTGCGCCTTTTTGTCGCATGGTTCAGACGGAGACGTGGTCTACGCCAAAGACGGCCCGATATACCTCAGCCAAATTACATCGCCATTTTCAGCAAGCAACTGTCCAACACTGGCTGGGAAGCCCAAACTATTTTTCGTGCAGGTAGGTCTGTTTGATTGGCCAGCTCCAACCAGGTGTGCGTTGGTGCTTGGCGTTTTTCCTCTGTTTTTCTTGTGGGTTTGGCGATGGCGGATGGTGTACCTGCTCTTTGTAGCGCTTATTTCGAGCGGTTTTTTCGTTTCAACAATTACTTTTGGTTCACATCAGGATGGCGTAAGACGTCGAATCATCTGAGGATTTTTCTTATTTCAGTAGTGAAAATATTTGCTATGTCTTTTGATTTTCGATTTATGGGCACAAAGACTTTTGTCTGTTGATTCATTCAACCAGTGACGTAAGGCAACGAAGCGATGGAACACAAGCGGAAACTAACTCGTAGTAAAATTGCGTTTGTGAGGACTTGCATGGGTCTTTGCGATAAACTGTTCGTTGTTCTTCAAATTTAGTATTTGCGCCAATGCCTAGTGATGAATAAACGCCAACGGGCCATTGCTTTTGGTCTCGTTTTTTTCAGACCACCTCTGCAACGACCAATTGTATTCTTACAAATGCGTTGCATCCAACAGGTAACTTCTCCTGTATTTATTTGTTTGCTGCTGACGTTAACCAAGCGTGGGAAAACACCATCCTGTGATCCATCGTTAAATACGACAATAGGACAAGTCCTGGGACGACATGTGTTCCGGCACAAGATAAAATCGTTAGCCGTCCTTTCGCGGCGCTAAAAAATTTGTGAAGTGACGTGAAGAGTTTTCCTTCCTTTGTTGTAACCGGTCACTTTATGTCATGGGACGCTTTGAAGAATGTGAATATTTGGCTTAGCAGACAATGGCGTTGTGTGTTGCATCACAGAAGAAATTCACGAGGTGCCACCCACGCAGCCAGACAAGCGACATTTTATAGCTGTCGCAATACTTAAAAGCGTGAAGTTTTCAATCGACACGTGATGTTTTGCGTAGACGTAAAATACAATAGTTGGTATGATGTACATGTTTTGTCGTCACAGAGGATCTGTCTTCCATTGCTTGTCCACCATGTTAAGAATTCAAAGCGACATTGTGACGCCCGTCGACATTGCGATTGACACCGCGGTTGTGCAACTGGCTGAGAACGCCAGAAAATAACAATTGCCAACGTTACGGAAAAATTGCCATAGACGCCTGTTCGTTTTGAGATTGTGGAATTACTGTACAGCTTCTTACACTACTCGAACTATTGCAGTGAGCAAGTCGCAATAATCCTCCATACACGCTGTGCACGCGGCATCATGTACTGTACGTATTTAGCTTTAGGGGTTTTAGTGTATAGGCGAAATGTCACCATGCTGACCTAGCATATGTTCTTAAGACATGCGTAACAGGCTTCGACATTTTGAACATAACTCGACCGCGGAGTTACCGGTGGTCTGTGGTTTAGTGGAAATCACGCTAATAGTGCAAGTTCTTCCCACGGCCCTTGGTGCTTGGTCGCTAGACGCAAGTAAGTGTGTTCACCCCTCACCACCCCCCACCACGCGCCAACGTTGCAGGCCGGCATTACCCTGAGAAAGCGTTTTAGCCGGTTACGGTCATACTTGCAATGTGATATACGGTTTACTTTTCGGGCGGCGCTTATTACATTGCGTCACTCGTTTTCATTATAGTTTGTAAAGGGTCAAGAATGACCTGGAATTAGCGCCGGTGCATCTCATCTTGAACAAACGGTGCCCAAGCAATATTTCATTGTGCCGAGTATGTTTATTAGCGTTGGTCGTTCTTGGTCCGCCTCGTAGGTGCCATAGCAAAGGCTGCGCAATCGTCGGAGCGTGTTCTGATGTTTGATGGTGATTTCCTCCAAAGCTTGTGCTGTGAAGCGTCAGTATAACCTCAAATCTACTGCGGCTTGCCCCATGTAACTCACGCGCGGCCTGTACAAACTGCCGCGGTCATGCGTGGTAATCTCCATAATCTGTATCGTTTTCGAAACCAGCTGTACATATTACTGCAGAGAGCGAACAACAGTTGTTCCTTACCGATCGCGTCTAGAACACAGTTCTTCTCTGCGTGCGTGGTGCGAAAAAAAAAGCGCTATGGTTGATGTCGGCGAGTTTTTCTTTTTGTTGTGACAGGCTTGCAGAGGAAATGATTATGACAAGGGGGCGCAACTGCAGCTTCTCTCTGCTCCAGATATGAAAAACGACGATGTGCAGACCATACCGAACGAAGCTGATTTTTTACTGGCCTATTCAACCATACCAGGTGATGGACGACATGCATGCTAAAATTGTCTTGTCTGTGGCTTGAAGTTAAAATTTGCTTTCAGCGTGTTTTGCAAGTTCTTGTTTGTCATCAGGTGTAATGAAAAGTTCTCAAGAGTCAGTGTTTGAAGCTTTTGTTTCGAACAGAATGGGTAACGTGCAGAAACCAATCTTATAAATGAAACATATATGACGTTTCCAGAAACACCTGTTTTCATTGTCAGCTAAAATATCCTATGACATATTTTGATACAGTGTTGGCAAGTCGCCAATTTCGAACTTTACTCAAATTAATTTTTGGCCAGTATGGCCCTTGTTGAGGTTCTGGTAACAGTTGGAAAGATAACGAAGTCTCTGAATGGTTTCGCGTTGGATATGAATCACAGCTCAACAATTTTTAATGAATTTCGTGGGGATTGGGGTTTAAGAGCGTTTTCGGCATAATTTTGGGGCGCTTATTTCAAAATTGTTGTCAGATTTTTCCTATGTCGTCGAGTTTTTGGGCTATTTGATGTTTTTAGATTTATATAATTGTAGCTTTTTAAGCTAATTGTTGCATTGCTAACATGTTATTTGAACACTAGTGACTTCTTTTAATAACCATGATTTGTAAACTAGCTTATGAAGAGCAATGCGCAGCGTAGAAAACATACAAAGAGGTTAAACAAACACAAAACTTCAGTTAGTGTATACTGTATACTTGCAATTGTGACTTACAAAACACAGATGAGAAAATACAGATATTATGGCCTTGCAATGCAAAGACTGTGGTGACAGACAAGCGTTAAAATGCCAAGAATAGCCCAAACATGATAGCACTCTTTTTTCATGAGAGAAAATAATGCATGGTTGCTAATCCTGAAATTGCCTTTTCTGTGTTTTTCGGGAGTAGCTACAGCCAGCAACCTCTCTTTTTCAGCACCAGCAATAGTCTGCCAACATGTTGGCATTCCAGCATCCCTGGTATCTTTTCTCCATTGTTTTCATATCTTGGTGGAAGGACTCTCCTTGCTCTTCAATCAGTGGTTCTAAGTTTTCAGAAAAATAGTTTACATGACTATGAAAAAAAATGAACCTTCACACTCATATTGCATCCTAAGTGTTTGTAAGAATTTAACAGCTGTTTTGAAAGATCGTGATAGTTAAGAGCTTTTAGATTTCTGA
>JGI24159J19872_10010435_pt1 | contig 12183 bp, 11 predicted proteins | sample Ectturendosymbi4_FD_19872 | JGI IMG/M metagenome (IMG submission 19872)
TCTTTCCGGTTTCACCGCGCATCAGTATGTTCTTGCGCGAAAGGCTTCATTTCTTGACTCTAACCAGCCGTTCGTTGCAGGATGGAGAAATCGACGCATACGAACTGCAAGATATCCTCAACACGGTCGTGAAGAAAAGTACGAGAGTATTTTTGTGTTGAGGCACAGCGCAGCGCTGCCACCGCTTTTCAACTGGAATCTTCACTCACGTTCGAAATACCTGTAAACGACCTGCGCGTTAGCAATTATAAGCAGCACTATCTTCCGTGCTTTCAAGCTTGCAAATAAGTGAAAGCTATGAAGCACAGTGATGCCAGATGCTGGTTAAAAATAAAGTCCAATGTCCTCATGAAACAAGCCCGAAGCCAGCCCAAAAAAACTCCTAACTAGCCCAAATTTTGCGATAAAACGAGCAGTTTACAATGAAAGTAACGACCATTACCTTATTGCAGTTGCAGTCATTGTCCAACACACAACTGACCTTTCTTACAAAGCAACCTGAAACATACAAAATAACAACAGGCAGTAACATCGTAACGAGTGGAACAGGACTTTTCGGTCTGGCCGTTTCGGTCTGGGGACATTTCGGTCACGACATTTCTGTACAAGGGCGGATACAGGGGGCGATTGGGGCGATCGTAGGGGTTCCCAACCTTTCTCTTACCACGTACCCCTTCAGCATTCCAACATATAAACATGTACCTTTCAGCATTCCGACAGACAAACATGTACCCCTTCAGCATTTCTACAGATGAACATGTACCCCTAAAATTTCCTATGACAAAACATTTTATCATGATTATTCATAGATATATTAAAGAATAAGCATATAGTGATTTTTGAAAAGAATATTCACTGATATAGGTATAAACATGTGGAAAAATTATATTTAAATACATTTTCTCTTATTGCTAACCTTAAATGTACCCCTTCAGATAGACAAATATACCCCTGGGGGTACATATACCCCAGTTTGGGAACCCCTGCTCTAACTGGTGCTATACCAAAACGTCTCAGACCGAAACGCCCATAACGAAATCGCCAGACCGAATTGGCCGGAACGAAAAGTCGCGAACCCGTAACGTGAGTCAAACTGTCACTAATAATGCCACACATTGCAGTTTCAATAAAAGGGCACACGACTTTTCGGTCTGAGTCGTTCCGGTCCCAGCCGTTTCGGTTTGAGCCGTTTCGGTCACGAGACGTTCCGGTCACGAGACATTTCGTTCAGACTACGAAATCTTGCAGAAATCGTACGTGTTTACTTTTGCAAACGTACTTATATCTACGAAAGGTTTTATTTAACCAAAACAAACTACAAACATCATCCAAGATTTAACACTTAATCAGCATCAACATATGATTTTCATTATCATCAGAAAGCGAATTAAATCTTTATCGACATTTTGCAATTAAATACAAATAATTCAAAGTCAAATTACAATTCAAATTTAATCTCACATGACTACTCAAAAGGGAGTAGGTATAACACCAGCTAGCGTGACGTTTCGCCTGCCTATGTAATCGTTTAAATAAACAAATGTAATCAGTTGTTTATGTACAGAAATGTCGTGACCGAAATGTCCCCAGACCGGAATGGTCAGACCGGAATGTCCCGCGACCGAAACGGCCCAGACCGAAACGGCCCAGACCGAAACGGCCCAGACCGAAACAGCCCAGACCGAAACGGCCCAGACCGAAACGGCCCTGACCGAAACGGCCCAGACCGAAACGGCCAGACCGAAAAGTCCTGTTCCGAAATAAAATGCCAACATCAGCAAACGCTGGTGCATACTGTGTCAAGCATGTGCATTAATGAATAAAGAGAAAAAGCGTCCTGTTTTCTTTATCTTTTGCAATTTGAAATTGCAACTTCAATTTGTCAAAACAACAAAGAATACGTTTGATCTGATATCGGGAATATCTAGAATGGGTCCGCGACTTTTCGGTCTGGCCGATTCGGTCTGAGCCGTTTTGGTCTGGGTCGTTTCGGTCTGGGCCGTTTCCGTCTGGGGACATTTCGGTCAGACTATGAAATCTTGCAGAAATCTTACATGTTCACATTTAATGCAAACATACTTAAATCAATGAGAAGTTTCATTTAAAAAAAGTACAAACATGATCCAAGACCCAACAGTTGATCAGCATCAACATTGATTTTCATTATCATCAGCAACCAAATTAAGTAATTATCGACATTTTGCCATTAAATACAAATTCTTCAAAGTCATAATTACAATTCAGATTTAATCGCAATCATGACTCCTCAAAAGGGATTGGTATAACACAACGGTGCACAACCTGCGGCCGCACGTCCGCATGCGACCTTCGATAATGAAATTTGCGGCCGTCCACATGTAATTTAAAATACGAATTTGACGGCCGTGCTGGCGTCTCTTGGAGCAAAACAAACGCAAGGCAAGAAAATCAGTCATAATGATGCGTAATTTCGTTAAAAATTCGTTAAAATACTTGACATTTTATTATACTTTTAGGCACAAGTAAACGACATATACCGAATAAAACCTATTTTTCAATTAAACCTATCTCATAAATATAACTCAAACTCATTGGCGGCCGTACTTCATATAAATAAAAAGTAATGCGGCCGGCAATGGCAAAAAGGTTGTACACCTCTGCACCAGCTAGAGTGACATTTCGCCTGCCTATAATCATTTGAATATACTAATGTGATAAGTTGGTTATGTGCGGAAATGTCGTGACCGAAATGTTCCCAGACCGAAACGGCCAGACCGAAATGTCCTGTTCCGATCTAGAACTCCTGCCTGGTAATTCTTTAGGGCAATGTAAGCCTGCATCATTTATATTAGAATGGCAAGCAATATGCGCGGCGATTTGTAGGATAAATCTGCAGATTTAACACTGTCTGTAGGCTGTTACGACTCTGGTAGAGCTAGCATCAAACAGACTACGCGTAGATGAAAATGGTGTTGCATTTTTATTGTGTTTCGCAGTTCCAAATTCTTTAAAATTTAAATCATTGGAATGTGCTCTTGTTTCACATCGGCACCATTTATAATAAGTTTTTTGTTATTTTTGTCTGTAAGTGTTTTTTGTATCCAGCCGTTCAACTTGAAATCCTTTTCTCACTTTTCGCAATAGGCGCAACGCTTGTGATTCTGGGCCCATTTAACCGAAAGCTTCATATCAAATCCTTCATCAAACTCTGATAATTGTACACTGCTGTTTAACTGAATTAACAGTATCACGCACTGTCGTCTGCAGCAAAAGCATATGCTATATTAGTAATACCGTACACTCTCTCCGCAGAAACAAACATATGGCGAGTTGCGCTGTGGCGGCTTTTCCTGTGGCAGCCGACAATTGTGGCTATACGTCTTGCATGCGTATAAGCTGTACTCGTAGTATCGATTACCAACCACAGTAATGGACAATATGATGCAAAACAGGACTTTTCGGTCTGGTCAATTCAGTCTGGCCGTTTCGGTCTGGGCCGTTTCGGTCTGGGGACATTTCGGTCTGGCCGTTTCGGTCTGGGGACATTTCGGTCACGACATTTCTGCACATAACCAATTTATTACATTCGTTTATTTAATGATTATAGGCAGGCGAAATGTCACTCTAGCTGGTGCTATACCAATTCCCTTTGAGGAGTCATGATTACAATTAAATCTGAATTGTAGTTATGACTTTGAAGAATTTGTATTTAATTGCAACATGTCGATAATGATTTAATTCGCTTGATGATGATAATAAAAATCATATGTTGATGCTGATCAACTGTTGGATCTTGATCATGTTTGCAGATTTTTTAAATTAAACTTCTCGTTGATTTAAGTATGTTTGCATTAAATGTAAACATGTAAAATTTCTGCAGGATTTCATAGTTTGACCGAAATGTCCCCAGACCGAAACTGCCCAGACCGAAATGGACCAGACCGAAACGGTTAAGACCGAATTGGCCAGACCGAAAAGTCGCATACCCGTATGATGTGACCACAGCAACACCACATCCTTTTCCACAAACTGAAATGAGAATGAGATCAACACTGTTGACCATGGGATCACACACACACGATCACGTGATATCGAAGCTTAATCTATTAGATCTCACACCAAGAGAGCACAAACGAAAGAAAAAAGTCGGCGATCACATTAGTTCAAGTCAAAACAAACCTCACTACTTCAGCAAAATTGACAAAAACTATAATCTTTGAAAGAAAAATCTTTCGCAAAAACAGCCCAAAAAAACGCATGCGCTTTGATAAAACTTGCCCAAAAAAATGCAACCAGCAACAGCAAAAAATCTCCCGCAACGCAACTAAAAACAGCCCAATTTTGCGGGAAAACCGCCAAACTGGCAACACTGTTGAAGCAAGCGGCACTTCCATGCCCTGCGCTGCATCAAAACAGCACGTTTAACTCTCGGTGACCTCGGTGAGGGGAATCCGGCAGCAGCATCGTGGCAATGCGCAGGACGGATTGTTTTCGTTGCAGATGCTGGCCACGCCTTTTGCTGGCAATACATAGGGATGTGTGCATCAAAATTGTTTGTGGAACTAGAGCGGAAAATCTTTGAAGGTTTCGATCATGGACATGCGTGAAAGTCACTGTTGCGAGCTCGTGTGCACAGGAATTTTGAGACACAAACACGCGATGGTTGTTAGTCATGCCATGCGAGCTGTCAATGAGAGTCTAAAATGTTTCCTCTTCGAAGTTAATTCCGTTAACAGTTGCTTACTTTCGATGCAGGTTCCCATCAAACTATCGGTTTAGACGTGGAAGGATGTCGCAGCATGGTGGCGCTCATGGACGTATCCTTTTGTCGTCGCTTGGCGGTTATTTTCTATAGCTTCCTGCTGTAAAGTGTTTTTGTTTTTTATGTCAAGTTGTCACCAGTGTGCGAAACGGTTTCCTAACTTTTAAAAACAAACAACGTCCGATATGCGGGGATTTCGTTGCTGATGAAAAAAGCACCAACGTTTTTGTTGCAGTGTAATTGTTTGACCCCCTTCGAATTAGCGAAGTACTGTTGTAAGTGATTCCCATGCGCTCAAGTTTCCCAGCAACTTTCTAAGCACTGAATGACTTATTTGCATCTTTTGCGCATTGTCACTTCCGCATCTGATTGTGGAATTCCGACCCTGCCTGAAAATTCCATCGATTTTCTTGGTTTTATTATGTTTCGTGTTGTTTCAGGAATAGTTAGACTTTCTTACAGCGTGTTTAATTGTTGCAGAGATTAGCTTCCGTTACTCCAAAAAACTATTGAGTGTAAGAATAGTATATGGTTGGGTAGACATTTTTATAAAACTTGTTGAGCTGCGCAGGAACCTATAGATATAATAATCTAACATTTCTCTCAACTTTGTAAAATTAGTTTTTTTGCAAAGTGGCATCTAATTGTCATTTATAGTCGAAAAACATGACATCTTGTCATGTGTTTCAGTGTTTGTAAAAAACCTGATGAAAATGAGGGAAAAATTTCCAAACCTCATGCATTTCAATTTTGCTAGAAATGTTTACTTCTAGCTGACCTCAGCAAATTAACCACATTTCTTTCCCTGCAAGATTGGTCAAAGCTTTTTGTCGTCAGTGTTATACAGTCTCAGCAAAACAATCGAATAATTTCCTTGACTGGTTTTACTCACTCAGGTCACCAAATCGTGCAAACTTGACTACAAAGAGTTCAAGTCATTGTGGGTTCATGTTCGAAAGTGGATTGTAAGTAAACGGAGCATGTTACTCTTTCCAGTACAGCACATACAGGTGTTAACTGCAAGAGCAAGCACAAAATGTACCTTCATCAGAAACAAACAAATTATTGTGAAAAGTGATGCGTCGTTGATTTTTTGACCCATATTCGATCATTCTACGCTTGCATCGCTCACCCCCCCTGGAAAGCTAAAAACAAAGACTTACATTGCGACCGATAGCTGTTTTTTTGTGGTATTGGTCATGGACAACTAAACCCTCCATTTTTTTGAGCAAGTTACGGTCGTTTGTGACCAGATGTTGCAAATCATCCTGAGGTTTTACCGCGTGCTCATATTGCAAGTATGCTTTCATCAATAAATAAGTTATAGCTGTACAAGTCAAGGTAACTTCAGTACGCGTAATTGCTTTAGAGCTGATACTTCAGCCAGAACACATCTAATTGTGAAGCGTTCCCAGTCAACGGACTGCTCCGTGCATTCGCAAAACTCCTGTGCATATCATTCTTCATGAAACCGCAGTCACGTGATTGCCACTTTTGTTTCTGTCTTTTTACACGATGTACAAAAGCAGGCAACTCATATTCAAGTACGGTAACTTGTAAGTCCACCAACAAGTTTAAAACCTTTCAAGCCAGATCGTTTTGAATAGTGGAGCAATCGTGATACATATGAAGCAGTTGAGCAAAGCAAAGATCGGTTCGCCGTGCTGTTGCATTATGACAAACATTAGACGGTTTTCTTCTATCATTACCTGACTGGTCAGGGCCAAAGAAACTAACCGACTTCGCTTGCCCTAATTTAGTTTGGGGAGCACTTGATTACACCAAGAGATGGATTTTTAGAGAATCCTGGACAGCGACGCCCTAAATCATCGTCGGGGTTCCCCGTTAGCTTTTCACGCTCATGTGCAACACCAGCTTTGATTTGCGGCAAAACGGATCGCTATGCGAAACCGCTACAGACAAATTTCATCCTGTTTGCATTAATCGTTGCTTGGCGAATCGCCCAGGCACTTAAAAACAACTAAATAATTAATTACTCTACAAGGGAATTAACTGCAGTAATTAATTTTCGGTTTTTGAGACATAATTTTGGAACTAGAAACGCGTGGATGTCAATCAAGGGCTCTAAAGACTCATATCATAGCCTAAAATCCAATAAAACTTTGAGCTACAAAATCAGCTCATTGGTTCGGCCGATGACGTCATCCAAAAAACACCAAAACCCATCCTAATTATGACGTCACCGACAAAAAAACCGAAATACAAAACTTTCCAATTTTTTAAAATCGAAACGAGAAAACTTTCCCGATCTTTAAAGGGTTTGAACAGCTCTGTAGATATATCGGCTGGCGAGATATGGCCAGAAATGTTCCGGCCAATATCCATGGCAGGCGCAGGCGTTCAAGAGTTTTCAACGGGTTAGTTGATCATTTTTTCATGGCAGAGGAGGTGTGGATTACAGTTAGCTGATCGATACGCTGTTAACCTGTCTTACTGTGTACAAGGGGTTATGTGACAGTCAACAACAGACGCAACCAGTGGCGGATTAATGGGGGTTGCTGGCTAGGCTACAGTCAGGGGCCCCCAATATTTAGGGGGCCCAATCCCTAAATTGGTGAAAAGTGTAATATGTGAACAATGCACAGTACGCTGTAAAAGATACCATCTCCAATTGGAACTAAGTGGGTGCTCTGTGCTCACTCATTGAAACGCTTCGTTGACATAAAAGTAGTTGATTCTTTGGCGTGTGGTCTGACTGATACTCACTAGCAAGTGAGTACTTCAAGGTCTAAAAATTGAAGGTATTCCATCCGCGTGTCTTATATTGGTTTTCGATGCGCATGCGGTATGCACATCATTTGAACATCGGTCCTGCAGACCGGAACAGGACTTTTCGGTCTGAGCCGTTTCGGTCTGGGGACATTTCGGTCTGGCCGTTTCGGTCTGAGGACATTTCTGTCGCGACATTTATGTACATAAACAACTTATTACATTCGTTTAATTAAATGATTATAGGTAGGCGAAATGTCACTCTAGCTGGTGTTATACTAATTGCCTTTGAGGAAACATGATTGCGATCAAATCTGAATTGTAGTTATGACTTTGACGAAGTTGTCTTTAATTGCGAAATGTCGGTAATTATTTACTTTTCTTGCTGATGATAATGAAAATCATATGTTGATGCTTATTAACTGTTGGATCTTGGATCATGTTTGTAGTTTTTCTCGTTGATTTAAGTATGTTTACATTAAATGTGAACATGTAAGATTTCTGGAAGATTTCGTAGCCAGACCGAAATGTCCCGAGACCGAAACGGCCAAGACCGAAACGGCCAAGACCGAATCGGCCAGACCAAAACGGCCAGACCAAATCTACCAGACCGTAGCGGCCAGACCGAAACGTCGCATACCCCCTGCAGACAGTTGGGAACTTGTTAAGTGGTGTCAAGTCTCTCAACAATGGTAAGTAGTTATACTTTAGCTTAGGATAATAAATCATGGTGTCACAAGGCAGGACTGCCAGAGTTGGTATGTAGCCTACGCGACGTACATGTCCTTGCGTACTTTCATGTCTTTGAGTGTTCTTTGTTACTGTGATGCATGTTTGAAGTCTAGCGCATTGCGTGTGGGAATGAAGGCCTTACACAATGTCATCTGGTAGTTTAATACCAATTCCAGTACTATTAATTTCCAAGATGCAAGTTTGGACATTTTGCGACATATTACTTTCATGGGAATCGCCATTATTTGGTGCAATTCTTGATAATTGACCTAAAACAGAATAAACGCAATAATAAAAAGAAAATTGGGCAGATATCGAGTTACTTAAAACGTCAATCGATAACAAGAATTAAACAGTATCAAGCACGTCTTTTTGTGTGTACATTTCATTCAAGTAATTCTAAGCTTGCTCACGCTAAACTAAATGACTCATTCGATTTACGACTTTAGTAAGTCGTAAGATGTGCTTTTAGTTAAGAATTTTGTTGGATGCCATTTTATATTCTAATTGCTGTAGAAAAATTAAAACAATTCAGTAGTGTTATGTCTTATGAATGACAGTGAATCCATACGTAATAAGTGAACGCGAGTTTCACAACAGTTATTGATATGTGAGTGGATGCTTTTGTTCTTACTAATAGTCTTACTGATTTGACCTTGATTGTGAACAGAAAAATGAAATACTGAATTGCAGTGAGTACAATTATTATTTTTGCCATATTAATTTTGGACTTATGAAGCCGGGCTATTATGGCAGGTAAGGTTAGGTTAAATTTTGGTTGGTTTTCAGGTTAGGTTAGTGTTATTTTGGTCGGGAATCTGGTATGGAAAGCATATTTTTCGGAAAATAATTTTTAAAGAAACTGTTATGTACCTCAAAAATGTCTTTACATATAGATATATCCAGTGGAGCTCCGCTAGCACGACCACCCACTGGACGGCACTCTGTTGGTCGTGTTACCGAGGCTGGGGTGGTCGCGTTACACCTGCATTCCTGAAGGTTCCATGTATTATCGCGATCAGGGTGGTCCATGACTGCGAGCACGAAGGGCCACATTACGGTTTGAGGAAAAAATTGCGGGCCGCAAAGAGAGGAATTCCATTGCGATTAGGAGACTGGCTTGCTGTTCCAGCAGACCTACTGTTTGCTGTACACCTAACGCAACGTTGGATTCGAAAGTAGTTTTCACTTTGAAGTTTTCTGTTTCATTGTTTGGGACTCTTAATAGAGATTTTCTGCTCGAAAAAAGGTACACAACACACCAATAAAATAACAAAACAAATATTGTTTCTTGATTTTGGTTATTTAGTCAATGTCCGCATTAATTTTGGTAGTCGACAGACTCAAACAGGTATCCATGGTATCATCAGCCATTCTGTTCCATGTGTCGCTGTTGGCCAATCTGCGTTATTGGCGTTAGTAGTACTGTAGTTAACGAGTTAAGTTTCGATTTTTAGTTATTGGACGCACCACCTTAATTTATTTAACCAAACAGCTTCCAACTGTTACGCACCATAACCAACTTGGTGATGTCCGCGATGGTCAAAGGTTTGTTGTGCATGTGGAACGTCGTTGATTGTTACAATACCAGATCTAGCAACGGGACTGTAACTGTGGTTTGATGCCTATGCTAGATTTTTTCTTTATATGAATGCAGTAACGCTTGCAACTTGTGCAGATAATATTTTGATGAACTTTGTGTTCAAATAAATTCGGTATTCATCTAAAAATTTGCAGGATGCAGAAATCGTTCTTATCTACGCCATATGTACAACGGAAAAGGGTATTTTTTGGGGGAGGGATGCTGGACAGACCTTGCCTAGGACGCCCCGGCAATTTCAAGATGTACAGAGGCAATGCACGTTCACCAAATACGGTCGGTAGGAAAATTTGCAAAAAATTCGTGCCACAATTGATTGACCCTGAAGTAAATATATTGGCTTTTCATTGCGATTTTTGCGATACCTCGCGAACCGCTGAAGCTACGACAACACGTAAGATATTGTAAGCAAGTTTGTTTGACGACACATCCTTTGTTGTCTTAAAGGCGTGTTTATGATGTCGGGCAGGGAAAAAAACAATCTTGCTGCCAAAACAGTGGTTTTGTTCAACGACCTGTTGAGAGAGAACAAAACACGGCAGAAAATTCGTTCCGCATACAAAATTCAACCATATCTGACACTTTCAAAAACTGTAGGCAAAAAAACTCAACATGTTTTTGGGGATCCAGGGAGAAAGATTTTTTGGACGTTTTTATCATTTTTTGTCTTCGAAGGCCCATACCACCAGTTCCATATAACGAAAAAATCTGGAACTCGCAGAACATGTTGACATTAACGTTTTACAAAATACTATCATTTTTCGAGTAAAAATAAAGAGGAAAAAAGTCATCGTAATTTAAAGTATTGACAGAAATTCCACAAAAACTTGACAAAGCTTTTATCAAAAATATGAACTTTTTTAGGATTTTTCGCCTTCTTTCGAATGGTACACTCCAAAATGCTTTTGGCAAAAGTTTTGGCGTAAAAACGGAAAAATCGTATTTGTTCAAATTTTGAAAAAATGCATTTTTTGCCCAAACATTTTCCCCGCAAAGCAAGGATAAGTGACTTTTTTGGTGTTTGTAGTTAGTTTTGATCCTTGCCAGGACTCCAAGCCAAAAAAGTGTTTCGAAAATGGTGACAGGCAAGCGTGAAGGCGATTTTTTAAAATAACCAAAAATTGCCAAATATTGCTTGCCAATAAACAAAAAACTGCATTTTTCTCAACAATTTCAAATGCAAACATACCTTTTTGGGGGCTTATCAAAACGATCGCTCATAAACCTTTATTACAATGTCTCATTTGTGGATCTTGCTAACAGTGGTTTGCGAGTTATGGCAAAAACCGAGCTCAAAAGCCGATAATCGGCTTCTGCAGTATTTAAAAAGCAGAAAGGCGTTTTCACACCTCTGACACTTTTCTCCTGACACTCATTTTTTGTTAATGCTACACTTGACTATGATTACTTCCACAATGTAAATCTTCTAATCTTACTTGCGACTGAATTGCAGAATGTATACTTGCAACAATTTTTAATTATCAAACACGAACGCATGCTTTGTGATTACAGAAAGCCTAGCCTAGAGGTTAGTTATAGTTATTGTAACATCATAAATCGTAAATAGATATTGTTACCCCATAATAGTTGCATATTGACCGGCACTTCAATGATGTGTGACTTACTAGAGCTGTGTGGCTAATACACTGTATCTGCATTTATGATTTTGTGAAATGTCCGGCACATCCAAAGTGTTCGCGGGCCGCACAAAAACTGTCCGCGGGCCGCATGCGGCCCGCGTGCCAGGGTTTGGACCACGCTGATCGCGATCATTTGTGCAATTCTTTCTTTGGTTGAAAGTTATTTAGCTTTGTCTTACTTGCTGCCACAGCATATCGTCACTGTTCTATAAAATCACACAACGGAAAAGGTCGATGTTTCGATGTCGGCAGGACAAATTTCAGAAGAGTTTACAGTACGAGTTTGTTACGTCACATTGGCACTTATTGTGCTTGCACTCACGCTTACATCCCTGTATCCACGATGCTTCAGGACAACATGATGCAGCTGAGCAAATTGCTGCCGACAAGTCACCAGTTTTACAGCGAAAGGATACCGATAGAATATGGTGGTCGTTTTACGCTGAGTTCGATTAGCAGTTCTGTAACAGCTCGATTGTGGCCGCGATATGGATGCCAGGGTGGTCGCGTTTGTGAAACAAAAGGTATTGAGTATTGACATAGGGACGACCACGTTCAAGTGGTCGTGATAATGGGGTGGTCGTCAACGGAGTGGCCACTGTATATTCCAAACATTCCACCGGTGTATTCTGAACATTTATCGACATGGTTTCAAGTCTCCAGCAAGAAATGGAGACTTAAAATCAATGAGTTTCGTTCACATTGTGACGTCCGTATTAGTTAACGATTTGTTTTTTTTT
>JGI24159J19872_10010436_pt1 | contig 12183 bp, 12 predicted proteins | sample Ectturendosymbi4_FD_19872 | JGI IMG/M metagenome (IMG submission 19872)
TCTCTGCTGTCTTAGTATCATAAAATTAACCAGTAGCTTTGAATGTATCGTGGCATTTTAAACCTTAACTTTTGTGACAGAAACTTGAGTAGAACCATACGTACACCGTTTCCTCATTGCATTCGCTTTGATAGTTGTTTGTCTCACACTGTCTAGTCGTGAACAGGTTTTACGATAAACTTATACTCCCAGCAACAGTCTCAGAACTGGATGTTAGACTAAGAAACTGCATTAGAAATTTCGTTCTTGATTAAAACACATTTCTCTGTTTCTTCAGTCTGCTCCGAAGATATTCGGCGGCGAAATCCAAGTCCACAACTTGCTGTTCATCTCGAAAGCAAGCGCCAAGTTTGAAGAAACGATTGCCAACTTAAAACAAGCAGCCGAAAAGTTCAAAGGAAAGGTGAGAAGACATTTGCTAAGAATCAAGTATTGCTGGATTGTGACGTGCGTTCGGCAGCTGCTCAGCGTGCACGAGTGAAATGTACGCAATCTGCTTTTATCATTCTACCAAGCAATCTTCGTTTCCCCTTTCTCGAATTAAATTGTCCGCATTCTCGAACATCCCGACAGTCAATTCATCATGCCGTTCAATTTTAAAACTAATGAAGTCCGTCTAAGACGTGAGCTTGTTTGTGGAAAAAATTAACTTTTTCTTCAAACGCAAGTACGAATCTTCATTCGGCTTATTTCAGTGCCGCTTGAACAGTAATGTCAAACTGTATTCGAGGTGCGGATCTTTTGAAGCGCCACATCAGCACTGAGGTTGCTCTGAAAACGGCCAATTGTAACTGTTACCGCAGTATAAATGCGTATCAAGTATGAACTACTGAAAATAGAAGTTCTTTCTTCGATGTTCAATTCTTTCGCAGGTGCTTTTCATCTACATCGACACCGACCTGCCAGACAACGAAAGGGTCATGGAGTTCTTCGGTTTGACCAAGGACGACATTCCCGACTACAGAATCATCAAAATGTCTGAAAACATGGCCAAGTTTAAGCCGGAAACGAAAGACCTGAGCGCTGAGGCCATTACTTCGTTCACCGAAAAAGTTCTTGGCGGAGAACTGAAAGTGCGTGTTTTGTTAGCAGCTGCCGTGTTTGATGCTTGAGATTAGTCGAAGAATTAGCAATAATGATAATGATGCAAAGGGACTTAGTAGAATTCTTTAATGATTTCCGGTTCGGTCAGAACGCGTGATTGCTCTTTTGGTGGTTAATGAGCGTACGTGCCACGTAACACGTTTTCATCGCATGCGAACCGTTACGCGCCGCGCGCATTATCACTCGCGGCGTTGCTGCGATTTTATTTGACGCCGCGCGTCTTGTTTCGTTGCGCAGCGACACTTGATGAGCGCCGAGATTCCGGAGGACTGGAACAAAAACCCTGTCTATGTTCTGGTGGGAAAGAACTTCAAGGAGGTCGCTTACGACCAGTCCAAGAAAGTCTTCGTCGAGTTCTGTAAGTTCGCGGCACTTGTTCTGCGAAGCTGTTACGAGTTGATAGTCGTGTGTTCGAGTCTCAGGTTCAGTTGGTAACCGCTGTTTTTGATGTTTTGTTTTTTTTATAGATGCGCCATGGTGTAAGCACAGTACAAGCCTCGTCCCGGTTTGGGAGAGGCTTGCCCGGAGGTACGTCGCCAACCCAGGCGTTATCATAGCCAGAATAGACGGCACTAAAAACGATATACCGGGCGTGACGCCATTGGCGTATCCGACCCTCCTGCTCTTCCCTCAAGGCAGTAATAGACGAGTACGTGTCAATCTGCTAGAGTAGCAAGGTAGAGTGATACTTGCCATTTATGCTTCGATTGCATAAGTGTTGAGAAAGTTCAGGATTTAGCGGCAGTTTGGAGATCGTTTAGAACATTGGCGGTAAAAGAACAGCTCATACCCGTGCAACGCGCTTGTAGTATTGTTATACTGCAAGCCCACTACGAATCCCTCCAACTCAAATTCTCACCTGGAGTGAATGGCATCTAAGCAAATTGCTGTCTTGCTTGTGCACTTCATCAGAAGTGGTCTGGCGCCAAAGTTTTCCAATTGCGGACAATGCAGCTCGCCTGTTTCTGAAAATGAAATTTACGTTACGGCTTAAGTTCAACTTGTTGCGTGCGATTGTTTGCTGAAAAACAAACTTAAATTTGGAGTTGAATGCAGTTGCACTGGTATTAGTGGATGGTCATTACGAAGAAAATTCTTATGAATTTTCTGTCTCTCTGGAAGGTCACTTGCTGTTGCTTCCAGTTCAGTGGTTGAGGTGCAAAAGTAGCGGCTTGAACTGCGGTAGCTTGCATTAAATTAACCGCTCGATCATTCGTAATAGATGCCCCTTGGTGTGGTCACTGCAAGTCCCTGGCCCCTATCTGGGAAAAGCTGGGAGAGCATTTCAAGGACAAAGATGACGTAGTTATTGCCAAGATGGACGCCACTGCGAACGAAGTTGAAGACTTCGAAGTCAGCGGCTTCCCGACCTTGAAATATTTCCCTTCCGGAAGTAGAGACGTAAGACGTTTGTTAAAATATTTAATGCACTTGTAGAGCTGGTGGTAGTAGTAACCCCGCGTTAGCCTTTAGCAGGGCGGCATATTGTCTGGTTGGTCAGATTAGTCCTCCCATCAACCGTGGCATGCAACGTCCTGCTTACGTCATCAAAGTTTGAAAACGAAGTGATGGTGGTATTTGTTTTGATTCGCAAAAAGTCACCTGAAATCCTTAAAAGTTGCGTTTTAACCAATTTCCTTCTGCAGTGGATGAACTTGGTCGTAATATGCAGGTTAATTGTCATTACTCGCAGGTGATCGATTACGACGGCGACCGAACTTTGGAGGCGATGACCAAGTTCGTGGATTCGAACGGCAAAGAAGTGAGTGGTGGTGGGGGTGACGATGAGGAGGAGGAGATGGACGAGGTGTGTAGATAGCGGTGGTGGGTCCGCAGCATGCAGCGAAGCTTTCAGTTATCTTGTGGCAAAACACCCACGCCCAACCGCAAACACCGGTTAATTTGCACGCGCTAGCGTAGACGAATCTAACCGCTGTGCTTATGCACGTGCTTTCCACTAACGTGCTTTTCACTTGAACAACCACGCGCGAGACCTAGCTTGTGGCAGAGCTAGTGTCGCTTAGATGTTCGTGAAATTCCTTAAGAAGACGTGGGTGATTTTTGTATTCATATGACGCTTTCNCCGCGTCGTGGGTCATGTATTGCTGGCTCAGGAGAGCTTTTGCAGATCGACCGCCTTTTGTGTCATATCCAGACTTTGTTTCATTCCTTGCAACTGCCTCTTTGCGCAGCATGCTGTCAGCTTTCCCTTCTACTAACCAAAAGCTGTCAAGTGAGAATACTGTAGACTGCACGCTGCCAATTGTCGGTCGTAGGTCTCCTTGCGTGGGTGAATGTCGGTCTTCTGCTATGAGAGAAAATAATTTATTATGGGGAACTCAGAACATATCCAGTTACCGTAAATATGGCAAATAGACACCTACCTAACTGAAGATCATCCGTGGTCGAAGCTAAGCACGTGAATACACGCTGTTCTTGATTTTGAGTGATCACCTTCTCTGAGAAGACAATGAGGCATTCGCGTGACAATGGTATCTGTCTGTAGAGTAAAAAAAGCACGGGCAAAACGCTGATGCACCATATTCGCAAGCATCGCATGCATTCACCTCAAGTTGGTTGTGCAGTTGGTGCTGTCTCCTGATGTAAAAGATACTAGGGATGGTGTGTTGTGATACTATGCAAGCTTCACAGGTGGAGGGAGCATGCTAGAGTGATTGTCTGTTTAATGCTACGAAGAGGATTTATGAAAGTGGCAGAAATATGCACGGTTTTTGGAGAGGCTTGGAATAGTAAGATGTCAAGTTATCAGGAAATCACTATCGTCTGCAATACCGACTGGGCGTATATTTGCTATAGGCAGTCGTTACCATCGGTGATGGCTTGTTGTAGGTTTCAGACAGATGAAGTTGAGCTGGGTATATGCATGTTTTGTGCAATGTAGTAGTAGGGTAGAATCTTTCGTTTTTTGGTGAAGGTTTACATCTTGGATGCATGACAGAAAGAGTAGAGAGGGTAGTCACTTCAAAGCGTACAAGTTGTTTGTTTGTTTGTTTGTAGGGAGGAATTCCTACGGGAAGAATTCCCCCCAAAGAGGTAATCGCAGCTGTTTGTATTCGTTTGTTAAACGTTAGTGGTCGTTAACGGAGTGGTAGTTTGACACTGCTGCCAATGTTTCAGTACGCTCCACCCCCAGGACATGTCTCGGAACCTTTGGCAGAGCCAGGAAAAAAAGTAAGTAGCTTGGTGTTGGAAGGGGTTGTCTTGTTTGCCGTCATTCGGCGCCGAGTTTTGTGTCAAAATGTTGTTTGGCGCGTGTAGGAAGAACCAAAAGCTGCTGAAACCAAGAAAGAAGAAAAAGCGGAAACTATCACAGTGAGTTTCTGTATTACCACCTTCTCGCGTTGCCGGTCAGTTGTCTGTGACGCAGTGGGTGTTTATCAAGTGCCGATTGTCTTTACCTAGGTTGAAACAGAAGCGAAGAAGGCGGAAGAAAAAATAGATGTAAGTTATTTGACAGGTTTTCCACTTGTAAGGAAATAGGGGTGGTGGTAGCAAAGTCGATAAGTTGGACGTTGGCATGTGCGTGCTGCTGAGTTTCGTGGCGACGGTATTTTTGTCCAAGCTGATTTTCATGTGAATCAAGGATCTTTTGGTGTGTTAAAACAGTACTCCGTACATCCTACGATGCCACCAGACGCTTACAAACATCCTGATATTAAGGAAATCCAAGTAAGGTTTTACTATTGCATGTTGGAAATTCAGACAAGGTTGCTGAGGCGCATCAGGGTAGTTTGTTGCATGGAAAGTTTTCTGCTTTCGGTCAAACGGAAGAGTAGTACCGGCGTAGCGTTTCGGTCCGAGCTGAGAGTTACTTGCCTGCAGCTGTGGTTGGAGTTGGTGGTTTATTACTTGGCGTGTTTCGATTGGGTTTGAAGCGTTGCTTGCAGTAAGGTCGACAACCTGCAGGGGTGGTTTGTTCAGGCGTAGCACTGCGGCGGTGGTTCGCTTTGTTCTAAAACTATGTGGTTGACAAACGTCAGGAAAAGATGATGAAAGAACTGAACAACGTCATGCCCAAGGAAGATCCCAAGGATCTCGCTGCAAAATTGCACCGAGAAGTTCTCCGTGGACCTCAAGCTCATCCCCCTTCCGAGCCTGAGAAGAAGGAAAAGGAACACGAAGAGCTGTAGAGAGCAGAATGCATTTAATGCGTGCATATGTGAACTTGCTAAGTGGAACTGATTGCTTTGGTATCTCCTCGCTATTTGAACTTCGCTGACAAATGAAGAAGTGAAGAGATTTTGATGGTGTCGTGTTGTTCGTTCAAGAGAAATAGTGTTTGTTGATTGTCCGTTAATGACCAATAAATACTTCGCGCTTTCATCATCTACTAAGTCACCGAATTTGTGAAGACGTTTGGAAACTTTGAAAGACAACTAGTGGGAAATAACTCGTGTATAAGCTTTCCTGTGTCATGCGCACAGAAACAAAAATTTGACAAAGGTGAGCGTGTTTGGGTGAGTTGGGGTGTTGAATTTTGTTTCTCCTGATAAAGCACATGCCCATTTTTTCCATTGTCCTGTTTGGAACTTCCTTGGCCTTTAAAGTTTTCCAAACAGGTTGTTTTTTTCTTCAAATGGGTTTGCCCTCAGTCGAAGTACCAGGTGACAGTGTTTACTTTCGAACATGTCGCCAGGCCTTGGGTCGACTCCGGGCATAAAGCAAGCGGTCGACCTTAGGGTCAGGAAACGCGGTGGCAAGTGTGTGAAACAAATGTGGTATTCAGGCCCTGGCCACGGGGGCATTCGAGGGCAGTGTACCCCAAATTTTGTTGTGCCCAGAAAAATTTGTTTTAAACGTATCATACAAACAAAAATATAGACCCCAAGATGTATTAGTCCCCCAAAAAACCTTACACTGGACTACTAGTATTGCGCCTAGGTGGCGAATTACAGGTAAATGAGAGTGGTCACAAAAATCGGTTAACACAAAGTTGAAAGCTGTTGTTAATTCCTGAAGTCTGATGACGTCAGTACTCCCCAACTGGTGTGCCGCAATACACTCCCAGGTGTGTCACTAAATTGCTGAATCTGTTGAATACGACTCTTCTAAAGAGGGTGTTTCTGTTAATCGGTCATCAGCTTTGGTGTGCAGCGTGAGAAAACACGTGAGTGTTACAGAGTGTGTCGCGGCCAAAAAAATTGGGAATCAATGGCTATCTGGAATATTTTTACTTTTTATCCGGCCATTGCTCACTATCCTGTGAAGTGCGAGTCAAGCGACGGACCTATTGCATTCGCGTTTCGAACAGAGAGTTATTTTCACTTTTTCCGTCCATTGTTTCAGTCGGTTCCGCGGCCATCCTCAAATTAACAAAGTAAAGAAAATGGGCAATATTGACCTGGTGCACGAGATGCGGAAGTGTTTACTCCCAAAGCGACCCTACTACTGCGTAGATTTTTGGAGTAACGATTTAAAGAATTTTTATCACTGGCAGTTGTAAACCTGGGCATTGTTGCCACTTCGTTAAACATGCGTTTTCGCTCAACGGGAATGTTCGCAATCTCCCGAAATTTTTGACCAGTGACGGTTTACTTTTTTCCTTCGTCACTCCTACTTAAATATAAAGATCTGCGATAGAGGATTAGGTTACGTAATAACTCCTGCCACTAAAACGCTAGTGATTGTATATCATTGCATTTACGTCTAGTTGCTAAGTCACGGCAAACCAAATATGTTCGGAGCATGATACAGGGTGGTTTGCATACTTGGTTAAAGAGGTATTTTCTAATTCAAAATTCTCCGATCAGTCTAAAATATCCATCTTTTACAACGCAGAGCATAAAGTCGTTCTCTTTTACAGAAAAGCATTGTCCAGTTGTATTTCTATTCAGCCATGTAGGGTTTGATTTGAAAGTTAATTCAGATCAAGTCAAGGTTATGCACGCATTGTGCAAGACCTGTGGGAATAGTTTACATGTTTCTTAAATGTGTTTTGCAATAATACTAATAAAGTTCACGGTTTTTGCCACTGCACCAATTGTTTTTTGAGTGTATTTTCGGATTTGAGAAATACATTCTTGATTGGATGTCTAAGGTTTATTAAAGTGAGATCTATTTTTCTGAAAAAATGATCTCAAAACCGGCATTTAATTTACTTTTTTGTCATCTGTAGTCATGTAGTTTTGATGCTAATCGGGCCGAACCGATACATCCCTGCGATTTCTGTTCCTACGGTTTCTGTTCCTGCGATGCTCTGCTGTTATGCTGCTTCTTGCTTTTATTCGAATCACGCACCTTGCTGATTGGCATGCACCTTCGGTTATAATGGTTCGTTTTATTTTTTTGTTCATGCATGCTAGCGATGCAAAACGTTGCCTAAAGTTGCGTAGTGCATGCTGTATTCGAAGTTGTGGACATCATATGTAATGACTGGGTTGGTCTTCGAACGGTACAAGTTCAAAAGTACGACGTTGTCAGTTTGCGCATAAGGTTAGTGTTCNTCGCAATGCTATGTATTAAGTGTAGGTGCATTGAGACGAGATGAACCGGTAACGGTATAGTCGATTTCGTCAGGCTCCGCTTAAACGTGAAAATACATATGAAAGGTTTTCTACCACACTTTCTTAGGCAAACAATCTTAGTTCCGGATTGCTGACTAGTATTAGCACAGATCTACGAAATGGTAAGACTCCGAGATTCACATTGTTCTTAGCGGTCTATCGCTTTCATCAGTTCTCGGGCAAGTTCGGGAAAACATTGGCGATAAACATTTCGCAGCAACTCGCGTGACCAATCCGGTTGACGACGCAGGCCAACAGCGGACAGATTCGATAAAAATTTGGCCACAGAATCAATGTGTTAGTGGCTTCGTCATCATATCCTATCGTGGATGTGAAAGCGCTATATCAAGGATCATGCACAAAGGCGCACTGTTAACACTACGAATCGATTCGGTTGCGAAATATCATTAAGCAAAGTTAACTGCTACTGCAACAATCACATTTGGTAAAAGCCACATGATTGTGTTCCATTGTTTTGACTGTGTCCACAAGGTACTGACAACTGGTTTGTAAAATGCACTTTAGAGCTGGTCATGAACTGAAAGCAGAAAACCATTTGGTGACCTGTTGTAAAAAGTATTGATGGCCAAAAAGGGGTTTCCCTGGCGATATCGTCAAAGCTCTGTTTTTCAACGCGGCTGTTTTGGCCCTAAATTCAAAAGTTTGGAGTAGAGTATGCTCGCGAGGTTGTCCTTCAACTGCGTATCGGAATTTTGGCCAAACATTTGTCTCGTCTACTCTATACACCAGGAATAGTTTTGTAACGACGGGATTTAATCGGCAAATTCCACAGGCGGCTCGTGTGACTGTGATTCGTGGGGGTGCTGCAACTCCTGCCAATAAAGATATTGTAAAGACTAAAGAGCATGACGTTTTCCACGGCGGCGCGGACTGTTGTGACGTGTGACATTTCTCTTTACACGATCCAATTGTGAGGCTTCCCTGTATTGCTCTGCAGCAGTGACCTGCTATGGGATAAAATGACTGGCGAGGCACTGGTGTCTTCAACGTTTTAAGCACCTACTGACCGACGCAAGTAACAACATCCAGCTCGTTGTTTGCTCATCCACCGCAATCTGCCTTTATCTCACGCACATAGACAAGTTTGTTTCGCATCACGCCGGTTGTCTTAAAATACCGTCACAATTTACCAACTGCAGTTGTCGCAGTCGCATTGACTCAATATATCGAGAACAGAAACAACTATCAGTGACCATATCACACATCCGTACTAGGGAAAGGAGTGCCTGATCAGTTAGGGCAGGCAATTGTTATTCCTGGAAAAACTTAACACAGTGATTTGACATTCAGTGGTAGAACGATGCTGAACGACATCGGTTCCATTTGCATGAAATAATTTTCAAAGATTAAGTGCAAGTTGTCATGGTTTAGGATTTGCTGAAACATTCGGTGTTACCACATGTTTTACAATTACATCGTAGGACAGAATTGACGTCAGGCTTTTTTGATGTTAAGGGTATTTCTCAGAAGCCTACTTGACATTTTAATCTTGACTTTTAAAACTGGTTTCAATTCTGACGCAATTAAAAATCTGTAGGCCTACTCATTATATTCTAAGGTGTACCTGATTTGAAGCTGAGGAAACATCAAGTTAAGCATCACCACCCACTAATGACGTACAAAGGGACTATAGCAGGGGTTCCCAACCTTTGTTTGACCGTGTACCCCTTCAGCATTTCGATAGACAAGCATGTACCCTAAGTTTCTCACGACAAAAATATTAAAGCATTACTAATCATAGACATATTTAACAACAAACAGGCAATGATTTTTTAAAATAACATTCATTGGTGTATGTATAAATATTTGGAAGCAAATAATATGATAATTTAGTTTTTCCTTTTGATAACCTTAAATGTACCCTTATGGGTACATGTACCCCAGGTTGCGAACCTTTGGACTATAGCCTACTGGCAACAGAAAACGTCATGCGCAAACAGGGAGAAACCCATGTCTATTCCATTATTTTTCACTTGAACTTTGAGCTGTATAGAATAAAAATGCATATCAAATGTGGTCACAAGTAAGACTCACTACCAGTTTAGTTCAGTGTCATATCAAAAGCTTCAGATCCTACAATTTAAACACGCTGCCTCACACCAGCACTGGAAAGAGCAAGCTGATACTGCTACTTGTCACAGGCCATTGCACTTGCTAGCCCGGCGCTGCGGAAGCCACAGCTCCAGGATCACCAGTTCTCAGGTTGGCTGTGCTTGATTGACAGGTCACAACCCTTCCCATCCCAAACTTTGCTATGGCGACACCTACGCTGCAAGCAGTCACAGCTCCAGGCTTTCGTCATTTTGTGCTTCCTTTACAAAATTAAACAAGTGTATAATATTTAGCTTTGTGCATAAAATTTTGGGCAGGGAGGGCATATGGTCAACTCTTCTTGTTAATGCTGGTTTAAATATCGAAGAAACAATAAGCTGACCTCACAACAATTTATCGTGGAGATAGGGGGTGCTGCAGTTCCGCAGTGCATACACACGAGCCGCCACTGAATTCTCCATCAGGTGTCTCGTAATTTGTTGACTGAAGTACAAGGCAGTGGTTAAAAGCATTGTTTGAAATTCAGCAATAATTGCCAGAAACGTATCAAAGCCACACACAGACTAAACCTTCACACACTTTTATCCCTTTGTTGGTGTTTGCAACACGGTCTGAAAAGTTTACTTAAAATTTATTGCAAAAAGACCAATCTGTCACTTACAAATCTTATTAGCGGCCCTTCATTTCGCTTTCAAAAATGCACATCCAGTTTGCTCGTAGCAACCTACAGCGAAGGTCTCGCAAGATTAAAACAGTTGTAGCGACTACAGATTAATCGAACACTTCGACTAATTTAAAATTAGTGGGAATTTAGTTGCATCTCTCAATTCTATACAGATTTTCTAACAATCTCAACCGATTTTTTACCCCAGGATGAATTGGAAGAAGAATTGGATGACGCATCGCAAGACGAGGTGGACGCTGAAACTACGGGCAAGGATGAATTGTAAAACAACACGTTCCAGTGTGTCTACTGTGCACACAATGTGTTCGTTTATCTCGTGGGGTGTTGTGCATTCAGCACAAATGCAGCATACACACTTGAGCAAAGGTGGCCTCAACAGTAGCAATCAACATCAGCCCTGCTGCTTCGTTTCTTAAATTACCAGTGTATTTTATCGCGTCTCAGCTTGTTCTAAATGAAGCAATCAAATTTGCCTGTGCCGTGCTGTTTTTTCTATTGACAATTAAGTGTGGGTTGCCGTCTGGTCGTGCGGTTGCGTGTTGGTGTGTGATGACGCATTCGTGCCATAGTACGCAATCACTGTCCGCAATGCAGTTCATTGGAACTTTCATATAAAAGTTTCGAGTGGGTGTGATAAAAAGAGCACATCGTTCTGGTGTTGTGTTTTTTCCCTGCTGTTTTATGTTCGATAAGAAGTGTAGTGTAGGACGGAGTATCGCTGACAACTGAAGTGTTCGAAGACCAAGGCAGTACGTAAGCCTCGGCGAAAGCGGAAAAGGCAGAAAGCAAACCCTTGCTGTAATTTAGCCAGAGCCAACAGTTTTCTGCAAGCAGTGACGTACAAGCCCAGTGTTTTGGTTCAACCTTGCGTCCAAACAACAAAGGCACAACTTGCCTTTTTTCATTTTTTGGACCAAAGCGGGATTTGCTTGTTTCACTAACTTAAATCTCAGCTAGTGAGATCTATGATGGTGTAGTATGGTTTACTCATGCATTTTTGTGACTCAAATCACGAAGTAACATGAAGCAGCAAGAGGAAATACCATAACATTCAAAGATCACTAGTTGATTATATAGTGATGAAAAAATAAGAAATTTCACGTTTCGCAGCTTAGTAATCGTGTTCTAACATGTTGAATCACTAAGGGTTGGCGAAAGACCACCTGGGTCAACTTCTCAGCCAGCCCTACTGCTAACACAAACCAAATTTTAATTGACGTTTTACAAGTAGTAATAGAAGCAATAAAAAGCGTGAAATCAACGTCAGGTGAAATAAGCATAAAAACAACAAAAAACTGGGAAAAAGCATGCCTATGTACAGGGGTGGGGTGAGCAACTATAGAGATAGATAGAGGGAAATTAGTGGCATCAGCGCAATATTACAGAATGTGAAAAGAATATAAAACGAAGATCAAAAGGAAGTCTGGCAAGATAGCAGGACTTTTTTGTATTTATTTGCCAAATGAATAATCTTCACATTTCAGCGACTGTCTTAGTTTCGAAATGAATTTTTCAACACCACGACCGCGGTCTGACTAAATTTAAAGCAGGATCTGAGGAACCACTGGTAAGTATCGTCATAAACAACTCTAGTTTCCCGATCGTCAAAAACAACACAGCTTATTATGTATTTCGAAAATATTTAACGCATGCTAGAGGGTTACTAAATTATCGTTTGAAATATTGCTGGCCGGAAGTTATCTACTGTATATGTCAACCAAACAAACTTGGACGGAAAATTAAGAAAAAACAAGGGGGGCCAAGCAAAATTCTGGGGTAGCCATGGCCCACCCAGCC
>JGI24159J19872_10010438_pt1 | contig 12183 bp, 6 predicted proteins | sample Ectturendosymbi4_FD_19872 | JGI IMG/M metagenome (IMG submission 19872)
ATTAGCTTACGAACCGGTGTGAATGTGTGTAGGTATTTTGTTTGCGCTTTTTTGTGCGATCTTGCGCTGATGAGCTGAATCATGGCAGCAATATAGACGCATTCACTGTCAGCGTGAATTTTGTTCAAATTACTTTTGAATAAACCGAAATATTGGCTGTAGCAATCGTGCTTTAAACAACCAAATTCCATTGACGTCGTGAACGAATCGTCGAATGAAGACGTGACTGGTGTGAATGACAAGGAGGAAGACATAAGGAAGGTGAGGCATATTTAGACGTTACATCATGCGTGTATATAAAACTTGTAATGTTCTTCCGTCAATAAACGATCCTGTTTCCGAGGGATTGCAAAGAATCTTCTGAACGAAACCGTGGCAATGGCATTGAAAACTTTCAAATGATTGAGTAGGCATTGAAAAAAACAAACATATGTGATGGGCGCATATTTCCCATGCAAGCAACTGATCGAACAATTCTTAATGATACAATGTAAATTGATGTTTAGCGGTAATTTTAATGAAAAGCTTTCGTTTTCATTTATTTTTTTTGCTGTTTGGGCAAAGCATGGACACACGTTAAATATTTGCACGTTAACCTATAAAATTAAAATACTTCACTAACATCGCGGGTGAAGCAATTTGGGAAGACTGAGAAATTGGAGTTGAATTGAAAATCTTTTTGCGTTTTGTTCATAGCTTAGAATGACATTAAATTTCAGAAATAAAAACTGTGTTTTCGAAGGAACCATGCCTAGAGCTTGACGAGGAGATTACCAGCTCTGATGGAAACATGTCAGACTCAGTGCAGGTAAATATTTTGTAACAAACCAAACAAACAGGTAATCAGTAACGACTCGTATTCACCGTAAAACTCCAGCCGCAATACAAAAGTAACGTAAGCATGTCGCACAATCAACTATTTGTAAGAAATTCGGGCAACTGCCGTTGTCATCATTTTTTGAAAATTACCTTCAGATGTTCTGTGCGTCGTCTCAAGACAAGATGGCGTCATTTAAGTTTATAAACTTATAATAATGTTGAATTCGCTTATATTCTATAGTCTTATTATTAACTGAACCACATACACAAACCACTTTACCCTCATCGAACCCACGCATCAATCTTCACCGTGGGGGTCTCAACACCCGCGCGATCGGGATCAGTGAAATTCAGTGCAATCAGGTGACGTCATCTAACTTTTCATTCAGTCATTTTCATGGAGGTATCGAATCCAGTTTAAACGTTTAGAAATTCCCCTAAGATTGCATTTCAGGCGTTTTTACCGTTTGACTTTCGAACTTTCGTATCGCGAATGCAAAGAACGTTTGGCATTCCTCTGAAGCTTGGCCTTGTTGCAGGCCAAAATCTTTGCTCGGGTAGCTTCTTTCACCTTCTGGTTCCATCTGTTTGCCAACTGTTGTCATGCCGAATCACGTGACTTCATCTCATTCTTCATTCCCAAAAGAACCACTGGCAACCTCAGTGCGCAGTTCTTTGTGTCAAGTTGAGACTTCAAAGTGTTTTTAGAGTCGAGTCGAATCTCTCGGTTTGAGCGTTCGCCGGAGGGTGATAAGGGCTGCATTTAGCATTAGAAGTGCCCAAAAATGACATGAGTTGCTGCCAATCTTGAACCAGATTTTTGCCTGGTCGGTGACACATTTCAGGGGGAACCGTAGTTAGCTACCCCGTCAGGAGGAAACCATGCAGAGATGACAGTTTGAACGTCTTGTCTTGGCAAAGGAGTGGCAGTGAACCAGCGAGTAAACCGGTCAACACACATTAGAACGTAGCGATTGCCATCTGATTCAGGAAGTGGCCCAATCAAGTCAACATGGATTTCTGATAAACCTTCATTTGTGAGGGGGTTATGCTGATAAGCTGACTTGGTGTAAGGCCGGACTTTCATATTTTGCGTGGAACGCAAGATTGCACTCAAACGGTGCAGTCTGTTGAGATATTCGGCCACGTGTATGTGAAATAAACGTGATTGTAGCACGAATGCCATAATGTGTCAAATGATGGCAATTGTCACAAATAATGCGGCGAAAACCGCAGGGAACCAATGGACGTGGGGCGTCATCACGTGAAACGTCACAAAGCAAAGCTGCACCGTGCCACTCGTGTTCGGTGACAGTGGTCGAGTTGGTTTCGTCCAAATAACGTTTATTTCTTGCAGGGCAATTGAAACTGGTTTGTGTTGCTCCGTAAACAAAACTTTCCGGCTGATCCAGACCAATAGACATAGCTGAACCAATAAACATAGCTGATCATTAACATAGCTGAACCAATAAACATAGCTGATCATTAACATAGCTGAGCCAATAAACATAGCTGATCATTAACATAGCTGAGCCAATAAACATAGCTGATCATTAACATAGCTGAACCAATAAACATAGCTGATCATTAACATAGCTGAACCAATAAACATAACTGATCATTGACATAGCTGAACCAATAAACATAGCTGATCATTAACATAGCTGAACCAATAAACATAGCTGATCATTAACATAGCTGAACCAATAAACATAGCTGATCCAAACCAATAAACATAAAATGCATCAAGTGTAAGTTCACCAGAATGACACAGCAAGCTTAAGACGAGTATATAGTCAAATGCAATACCATGTTTTTCAAGGATCTCAACAAAGCAAAATCTCGAGGATGTCAACAATCTTGTGAAGGCATCGAAGGTAAGGTAAAATATGAATCGATTTTTCTAAAAATGCGTATCTCATGTGATGTCAATAAACTGAAAGCAGTAATTGATTGGAGAAAGATCGTGTTTCATTAGTAAACAAAACAAAGAGAAGCAATTGCAATGAGTGAGGGCGGTACCTGACAAATATCTTAGTTCTTTGTGCAATGCCTCACTAAAACTTGTTGTTTTGCAGAAAAAAAGACTTTCAAAATTTGATTGCAATGTTGACCAACCAGAACAGGGTTGCGACGACAAAGAGGGCTTGCCCACTGACGTACGTTTACGTTTGTTTATTTTGTGCTGAAATGATCCGTTCGTAGTTCAGTGATCAGTGCCTTTGCTTCGGTGCTGCCGCAAGCATGTACTCTGCCTTGACACGATAACACTTTAATGAAGGTTTGAGTGTGCTTGGAATGAGACACAGGCAACCTCTGCTTCACCTCGTTACGAATGCACTCTTTTACATTGTTCGTGAGCAGGTTATAAGTCCTTTGGTATGCTGCGTTTTTACCTGATAAAGATTAGGAGCGGCTCCCGTCACCCCATTATCATACATGACGCGATTGACTACCGTAGTAGTTCAATGCTGCTCCACTGAGCCGCTGAGTCGAGTACTTTGAAACCATCAACTAGGCATGCTGGGCAGACGCAGTTTATAAAGAATTTCAAAAGTTTAATTTCAAAAGCAGTTTTTTTAAAACACGAGAAGAAACAGACAAGCAGTGGTTTTACGAGAAAATCGCGTTTCAAATTTTTTTTTACCAAGAAATAAGTTTGAAACATGTGTTGCTAGAGACCAGCTGTGTTTGTGAAAGTTAATTGTGATTGTGACAAAGTACAAACGCCTAATACGACACCATAACTCACTCTGATACATGTTAATACTGTAGGTGTGCTTTGCTACATCAAGTTTTTGCCATAAACAGGTTGGAAAGAAAATGGGAGTTCAAAGTTTTCTACATGAGAATGATTCAACAATATAAAAATATTCAGTGCTCATCGTCAAGTTGCAGCCTGAAGAATGCACAACTGTTCCCAAATTGAAGCTCAGTGAGAAATGCAGATCCCGGGAACAATACAACAAAACTGTATCTGATGTCTCCAGCAACCGTAAGCGTTTGTGTCAAACACGAAACATGACGAATCGTAATTAATTGCTATAACACTAACTGGCGACAAGTGTCCGTCTTTTACAATCGTCTATAAAAAAATGATTAATTGTGAATTATTTAGTCACGTTTCGGGTCATCAAAAATAGATGTCGGATTTGGGCTTGCGATTTCAGACTGGGGTTGGGTTCAGGCTTCAAAATGAGGCCCGTTTACAACTCTGCTGCGCAATACCAGTTGTCAGTTTAGGAAATCTTTGCAAAGTGCTACAAACGAAACAGGCCCCAAAAGTTAGATTTCTGTTACTCGCAAAATAAAGATCATTTCTAATTGCTTCTCAAAACTTTATATTTGGTAAATTGCGACAAACGCAATATGCTGTCAAATTTAATTTCTCGTAGTGAAATGGCATATTTGTTTACAGCAGGTGAAGCTCACAAGGTTTTGCTTTTCCAGAAGGTTCGAGGTTTGATCAATTCTATGGACAATGATGAAGATAGCTGAGACGAGGAAAGTTCCGGAAAGGTTAGAAAAGGACAAACAAGGCCTGCTGCTCGTTGAGCTGATTTATGAGGCCCGCTAAAACGTTTCCAAAATATATTACCTTGTAGTAAAACCAGTTTATTTTTAAGCTTCATGTTAGTTTCCACAAATAAAACGTCAATCTCTTCTCGGTGCGACCCTTTTAAAATTTTCGAATCCAAAGTAGCCCGCGAGTCAAAACGTTTGCTTAGCTTTTGGTTTGTCTGTTACCGAAAATGTGAACCGCCAACTCAAGTGCTAATGATTGTGTTTTATCAAATCAATTTACCCCCCCCCCTTTTGCATCACTTTCTCGCTCATGTCAAAATTTCCGAAGTGTTGGTAAAACTTTTAATGGATTTTATCCATTGCTGAAAAAATTTTCCGACCGAAAACCAAGATTTTGTTTTTTAGGTTTCAGGAAACTGATATAAACTCAACGTTAAAGTTATTTATTTTGGACAAAACCAAATAGTTAGTAAGCAATTTGATGTAGACATTTATTCCAGAGTATAAAAACGGGATTTGCTGCCATGAAGATGCCAGCACTTACGGTACATCGTTACGCTGCGGACTGCGCTTGGGTCACAATATCCTAAACCTGAACAAGCGCGCTTGTCGTTTGTGCTCATGCGGTACCAAAGAAACAGAAGAGCACCTGCTTCTTAACTGTACTCTTCACTCCGCGTTGACCTCGCACAATCTGTGAAATCAAGTTTGTTAAAGGAAGGTCTGCATGATTTATTTTCAAGTGTGTTATGCGATTTATTCAAGACTGTTGCAACTTCTGCTGTTTGGACATCCTTCGCTTAAAGTTTTAAACCCACAACTAATATATATAATGCTGTCTCTAAATATCTTGAATGCACTAACCGCTTTACCTCGCCGTAAAACCTTGACTTCTCTGTTATAGCAACTCCTTTATCATTCTGTAATTATTCACATTTTTTTCCTCATTGTAAAATTTTGTCATGTGCTTGCAGTTTACCAACCCATATATTCGTGCTTGCAATCTTTTGTTAACTGTTTGTCATTTATTTGCAATCTTTCGATAACCGTTCGTCGTGAATTGGTTCCCTCGATATGACACGACGAAGAGTATATTCTGGCCCCGGTGTCAAGCGCAATTTCTGACGTCGCGCCATGTGCGCATGCATAGAGTAATATTCCACATATTAAATAAGCTGCGAAAACTGATCATTAGGGTTTAGTGTTTAGGTAAGTGTGTCGGGTTAGGGTTTTGGTTAGTGTTAGTCGTAGACCTCAATTATTTTTCTTTTTATCAATTATTTTTCTTTTTATAAGTCCAATACTTTTCAGTGCTAAAAGTTGTTTCCGTAATATAGCTTGTTGTGGGTGCCTGACATCTGACCAAAAAGTTTCAATTTGCACAACACACATTAAAGAAGTAATCGCCAAACTTTACTCCTTCACTCTGAAGTAAAATAACTGACAAACAATAATAGGTCAGAAAATTCGAAGAGGTCAGAAATTTCGCTTGACAACGGCCTGCTGCTCGTCGTTAAAATAAACTTGATTCAGAATTAAAAAGAACGGGATTTATTTCTGTCAAGACTATTTAAACCAAAAAATCGCAGAAACATCACTGACCACCGATGAACGAACTTTCTTCTATTCTTAGCTCCGTTGTAGGGATCACAAAACAGTTTTGCTTTTCATTGCACGACTTATGAAAAGTATACTTTGAGTTTCAGAATGATGACTTTAACTGCTCGAGGTTCATTGCATCTGAGAGAAATTGTGAGGTCACAAGTGAATTCCTAAGTGACGAATGGACTGACGTACGTATTTACGTTTTCTGCTAATGCAAACAGCATTATCTTCATAGAAGCAGCATTTCAATAGTGGCGAGACTTTTCAGCGTCAATAATAATGTGTTGTGTTTCGAGCTGTAATGATCTGCCAATAATGGTAGATGTCGGTTTAATCAAGTGTTTGTCAGTTAACGTGCCAGTAAACCCCACGTGCTTTGGATAATTTAAGGAATGTGAATGCTTTGCCAGGGTTTTTTTAAGGAAAATGTTAGGTACCCGGTATGGATCTGTAGGGACCCGATTTCTCTGATTCTAGGGACCCGATTTCTCTGATTTTAGGGACCCGATCATAATTTTCTCTGATTCTAGGGGCCCGAATCGGGCCTCTGAAACGCCTTAAAAAAAACTGGCTTTGCTGTCATTATCATCAGGCCAAAAACTTCAGTCAAACTTACAGCTTGCTATTTATTCTTCCAATTTAAACTGCTTCTTCAGTTTAAACACATGTCTTTCAACGCACCGAATAATTTAAACTAAAACTATGAAGTCAGACGGGGTTCGGTAGCGTAAAAGTTACGTATTTGCTGGATTTCGATCATCCTGTTTCGTCATTTCCGTTCTCACATCGTTTGACACTACGTTCAGCACAAGTTTGTCTGGCAATTTTAACTGGGAGTAAAACAAATTGTTTTTTGCTCAGTGAACTTACCGTTCGAAACATGCTGCAGATTTGGATGAGTCTGCTGCAGGAAGTCGAATTGAATCATTTTTTGCTGCAGGAAAAAAAAACATGCTGCAGGAAGTCGAATTGAATCATTTTTTACATCACACTCTTATAAAACTTTGACGTGAAAAACGAAATCTCTTGTGTTGCTTGTTTCAATGCACGAGAAAAATTCCAGAAGGAAAATTTGAAAAACCAAAAATCCATAGATTTTTTCGCCATCATAATATATGAAGAGCAGTGTCAAAAAATGCCCTACATGCATCTTTCTACAGATTTTACCGCAAAGCAGCTGGAATTGCAGCACTGGTTTCCAGTTAGACCTGGACCAAGTCGGCTTAGCTCTGAATGTCAGCACTGTGATTACTGGGAGGAGCAATGTGGGGTCGGTCAGTTTCTGGTTAGTGCATTTTATTGCAGTGCCAATGNTAAATGGTTACATTGGTCGATAAACGGTTGGACAGCCTTGGTCGATTTGTGGTTGAAATGACGTTTTACATAAAAATGCGAAAAAGATAAAAGGAACACTGTTCTTTCTACGTAGTACAAACGCTTTTCAAAAGTTTCAATGAGGTATTTCACAAATTTACAGACATCATTATCTTATTTAATAAACGATACTGACGTACGGACGGTTGCGTTTTTCCAGAATGTTGAACCAAGCACAAGTAGAGTAAGAAAAACTTCAGATCAATGCAAAGCCAGTCAGTCCAGGATGTCAACAAGCCAGTCACTGTAACCAGTGTGAAGAATAGCAGGTCAGACTCGTGGTGAACTTTCAAAGCCCAAGATTTCTTTGTCCAAAACTGTCTGTAACGATTGATAATGGTTTTGTTGCATTTCGCAAAAGTTAATAAAAATTTCCAATGTTTATATGAAACATAATTAAACTAGAACGTTATTGAAGTTTTATTCATCTTTCATGCAAATGCATTTGTATCAAAGATGAATAAAACTTTCAATAATGTTCTAGCTCAAAAGAATGAAAAAAATACGTAAAAGCAACGTAACCATAAAATGTAATCATTTACCATCTATGTCAATGCTCCACAACCTTTTTTCACTCACAGCACACTTAACAACTTTCCAAAATTTTGCTGCACACCTCGACCACTAATGTAAGCAACACACTTCAGGTTTTATTTAGAGTTATTTGGGCTTGTTTCAATGGGCACAATCGCTGGCCCAATTTTTGAAAGAGCAACTCAAAATTCTCTTTCAACGTCTTTCAAACATGGATCGTTTATCGTTTTTGATTAATAACAAAGATGAGGAACTTTGTTCACACAAGTATGCAGTACAAAACTGAAGAAGAATTTCAATCGCCACTTTCGAAATTCGCTTATATTCCTCTTCAATACAAATCCAAAGCTCATCAAGTGGAACATCGCTGAATTTCAATCTCAGTCTTCTGTATTTGTATCATTTCCAGTGATCCCGTGTTAACTCAGTTTTCCAGAGTACTATTTTCTGTTTAAAACCTTTTGCTTGTAAGAACATGTCAGTATATTTTCATTTTTGCCCTGTGTTTTAATGTTGAGTTCATTCAAGTGTTCAAATATGTCGGTCATATAATCAAGTTTAGCAATTCGACGATCATCTTCAAGATGTTTATACAGATGATGGTTGTTCTGACTTAATATGAACTGATTTATTTCATGCCGGAGCTCGAAGAGTCTTGCGAGAACTTTGCCCAGTGAAAACCAACGCACAAACATATGAAGTAGCAGTGATAGATGTTCTGATCCCATTCTTCGTATAGCAATGAAAATATTCGTGAAATTCAAAGTTTGTGCTTTAACGAAGTTCACGATATGGATGCAGTCGTTCACCATTTCTGACAATTCCTTTGGTAATACTTTGATCACCAGGGCTTACCTCAGGCACGGGCAGGGGCGAATTTTCATTTTCGGGACCCGAAGCTATTTTAAATTGGGGGCCCCCCCTTGAAGGTTTGCGATGACCGATGTGATACAATCAGCACCACACGAGCTCGCTACATTCACTGAATAAGTTGTTCCAATTCATAAACACATCACTTTATTCTGAATTCGCTCGATATCAGGAACCAGAGGCGTGTCAGCTTCCCTCCATACCCCCAATTGGGGGCCGCACTGTCACAAGGAACCCAAAATTTAGAACTTAACCCCCCACACAAAATTTCATCCCCTTAAATTTAAATATGGAACACTACCTGTTGCTGTTACTTAGAATAACATCGCCTGATCAGTGCCGATGCTACATTTAGGCAAACTTGGCAGCTACCCAGGGCGCTAGGCCAAAGGGGGCGCCAAAAAAGAGTCAAGAAATGTATAGCTATGTAGTTCTGAAAGTGACCAACGTCCAGCGATAAAAGTGAATGAACATGATGAAAGTGAATGGAACACACGTTCGCGCAGTTTTTCAGGTTTGCTGGATAGGGTCAATACTTCTGTTATTAATTTCAATTTCATATATTGTTCATCTAATAAACTTTTCTACGGTACAAAATCTTCCTTCTTATTTACGCAATGTGCAATGTGATGATATGTAGGGTAAGGGTCTTTGTATAGGATGGGTGGGCGCTTGAATGGATCTTGCCTAGGGCAGGGTTGCCAAGTCTAAAAAGACCTTTCAAGCTAGAAAAATTGCAAAATACCGCTAGAATCCGCTTGAATAAGATCAATTTTATAGGCTGCTAGACCAATTATCCGCTAGAATCTAGCGGATGTAGGCCGCCAGACCAGTTATTTAGCAGCTAGACAGGATTAAAACCCGCTGGATCTAGAGGAAAATCCGCTAAATTGGCAACCCTGGCCGAGGGTGCTTACAAGTCTATCAATAACGTGCTGTTGTCAGGGCCGGCAAGGTATGCCCTCCTTACTTCATCAACTTTACTTCAATAATTTTAAGGTTACCATTTCTGTTATTTTCATTTCTTGATTTTCCTGGCCCTCCCGCTTTACCAGAGTACCGTCATGTCGAAGCCTCCACTAAATCATGTTTCGACCATCCGATGTAGTTAGGTTAGGAACGCTGTCGAAACGCCAGTATTATTGGCGTGTAACAGACTATTTCACCAATGAAAATTCGATTTTAGGACACACCACCTTTTTTAACCAAACAGACTATAGATGGCACTCAAGTCTTTCTGGCGACGGTCCTGTCGAAATTGTGTCTGCAAATGGAACTAACAAAATAACGAAATAAAAAAAAGGATATTTTGTTGTGAAGGCCATTTGTCTTCAGGATGTGTCGTTATGTCGAAATATTTTTTAGAAATCACCAGTGGGGGCCCTTGTAAGCATTTTGGGAGGGGCAGATTTGGTCTGCTACAGGCACTGTCAGGAACAAAAACAGTCACAATGAAACTAACGAAAAAGGCAGCGGTGAATCTGACCACACTCCAGGGCCGTCGCCAGTGGGAGGGCCAGTGGTGCCCTGCCCCCCCATTTCATGTTTGGTCTACGGTTGCTGCATACATCCAATACTGTATTGAAAAATGTGGCCCACTTGTGGTTTTAGCCCCCCTCCCCTTGCTGCGAAATCCTGGCGGCGGGCCTGCCACGCTCCCATTACATATTCATTGAGCATCTCACTGGCCTCGTGTAATCTGAAAAATGGATTCAGCCGTTTTGTTCCACAGATTATATGTAACAATAATTAATTCTCAACGCCAGAAAAAGAGAATGCTCATCGTCATTCACTTCAATCCTTCGCGCTCATTCTTCTATAGAGATCTTTTGTTAGCGGCATAGTAAAAAAACGTGCGTTGCATCAAAACAAAAATAATGCTTACAGAAATGCTGGAAATTGTCTTTACTCCCAACATTTTGGGGACCCCCGAAATCGGGGGCCCAAGGCTTAAGCCTTTTTAGCCTAATGGTAAATCCGCACCTGGGCACGGGTGACATAGCCGCCATAAACTTTGTTGCGCCCAGAAAAAAATTGTTTTAAACATAATAAAAAGAAAAATATTTTCCCCCTAAAAATGTATGTTCCCCAAACCTTAAAACCTGACGATGGGCCTGGCTTCCCTACGTAAGCAGCAATGCGTAATTTGAATGGCTCTTTTTTGACGTTTCACTGACGCAGCAAAGCTTCCACCTTCGCAAACCATTATGGCTTTGCGCCAAGCCTACCATGTGGTTGTGAAAGCTTCAATTTTAACGTCACAAAAGCAACATAAATGCACGGTGGAAGTCTAGCTAGGATTGGAGTTAGCGAACTGTGATGCTCATATTTTCTGATGAAATTATTCCGCGGCACACCGGTTGCCGAGCACTGCTGTGTATCACTAACTATTCGCTTTAGTTGCGCAGTTCAAGTTTGACCGGCTGTTTTTCATTGAATTCATCTCAATGTGAGAAAACAGCAATGTTTACCAAGACCGTTATCTAAAGCTGAAGTGAACATTGCAACTGGATCCGGACCTAAGAAAGCAGTTACAACTGAAAGCGGGTGCCAGTGATAATCATGCTTGATGCTTTATTTTCTAAACTCTACCGAATCCCGCAAAACATTCAAACACAATGGCCCGGTCAGTCAGGCTCCGAACGTGAAACCTTCCGGTTCCCACCGGAACCGAGGGATACATACATGGATTTCGCATCAAACGCAAACCCTGGTTTTCAACTTTTGAGGTGATGACGGACTTGGACATTTGCTACGTGTCTTGTTTGGTCAGTGATGGAAGAAACAAAGCGAAAAATAGAAATCTTTTTTTGCCATTGTAAACATTATTTCACAGAAACTGTATCTTTTTTCTGCAAGATCTTTATGAAATAATGTTGAAACAGGATGAAAAAATGAATTAACAATAAATTCACCTCAATCCTCGAAATAACCATCCTATGCAACATCCAAAGTTGATGTTGCCACCATTTTTATTTTTGCAAATAAGTAAAATAACGGTATCCATGCATGCCGTAGAACTCAACATACATTAAACACAGACTGAAAAGACTGCTGAGATATAAACACACGCGGACTATTTTTTAAAATTTATTTTCTTATTCATATTTTTCTCTGTTTACATTGATTTTATTTGATTTCTCAATTTTATTCACCTTTTCTTAGCATCAGGAACCAAGTTGCAACTCCGACCATCAGTCTCTGTCTGATGCAAGTCACAGCGGAGAATTCTTCGATCTAGAATATTATGAAGACTACCAATATTATCAGGTTTGTTTTGAAATCATCTGAAGGCAAAGATTTAATAGTAGCTCATAAATGAATGGTTCCATTCTACTTGGACGGAAACTTGGCTTCGGTCAACATCGTCTCAACTTTCGAGCACCATCGAATGAATCGTAAGCTGTTGCTTTTCAACTTCCATCTCAGCGCAGCTCGTTAACTACCCCCCCCCCC
>JGI24159J19872_10010439_pt1 | contig 12182 bp, 10 predicted proteins | sample Ectturendosymbi4_FD_19872 | JGI IMG/M metagenome (IMG submission 19872)
GGTTTTTTGTTATAGTTTCATGGATTCCCACAAAGACATGAATGTGAACAAATTCAGGATACCAACTATCAAGCATTTTTTCAAAAGGGGAAGGTGTAAAACTTTCAAAGGAGTAAACTTTGCAGTTTATTGATGGTGAATGCAGAAAATTGGATGGCGAAAATGAAGTGGGGGTGAGTATGATGACGTCATCAGAGGGGCCCCTTCTTAGTCTTGCCTCGGGCCCCCCCAACCTTAAATCCACCACTGCTTTTATGTCTGAGGGCCACATAAGCTACTACACAATAGTTTGGGGGCCAGACATCTTACGTAATGTGTTTGTTTCGGTATACGTTACATTCTACCAAATCAATACATTTTTGTTATTGTGTTATTTTTTCATTATTGACAAAATAGCCTCGCGGGCNGGATTTGGCCAGCGGGANGTAGTTTGGAGACCCATGATCAACGATCTGCTTTCGCTCACACTCCAGTCTCGACAGTGTANTTCATACATTATGTGAATGTGTCAANAAAANCAGAGATCAATGCATTCAGTAAGGTTTAAATATTTAATGAGTCATGATTGAAGAGGATACCATTTGCATGTTCTTGCAGACATAGGTGTTCGGAGACTTTTGACGTTAAATGCATTATTTATTCTTCGACATGGTTGCATTAGCAATGGTTACACAACAGCTCGCAAATGACAGAGTGGTTGACAAATAACTATTTTTTCATCAAGATTATTGATGATGAAATGGATTTGATCATGAATCATAACGCACCACCCTTCACGCTAGACTCGTAAGAATAGCGTTACTATTCCAACATCTGCCCAACCTTTATCTAAAAAACAGTCTAAAATCAGTCTGCAAATGGTTGAACATCTTCACCACAAGATTGACAAGAAGTGTTTAAACTACTGTGTTTTTTACCTGGATAAATGGTTCACGTTCACCCCAGGGTAAATGAAGTTGGTGAAGGGTGAACGAAGAAAGGCTGGTTATATTTTTATTCATGTGTTTACACTTTGCTGACCTGCATTTATCCAAATTTTTATCCAACAATTATCAGCAATCGAGAATACGATGTACCTCTACTTTGCTGATTGCAGCGAGCGCAACTTAGAGTCGGAAACTTGCCTGCGAGCACCGAAGTTCAAACGCAATACCATTCCTTTGCGATGCGACTACGGCAATACCCGAATTCTCAGTGTGATAATGTAACATTCATTTCTATTTCTTTTTTTGCAAGTGGACTGAGGCAGCCATTGTAAGGACAGCAGTTAACTTCATGATATTTATCCATTATCATTATGGTATTGATTCCAACTTCCAAGGTCTCATTTACTTCTATACTTCATAAAATACCTGCAGAATTACTAATATGTACATTCCAACAACACTGTTTCGATTAAAATAATCGTAAAAACGAAACATCAGCTACTTCATTTTCAGAGTTCAAAAAACTTATTTGAAAAGGCAAGGTTAGCTTCGAGTATAAGCTCTCTTTTCAAGTAAATACGAGAAAACGGGATGATGATGTCCCGACAAATCGGGAGGTATAGTAACCCTAAATAATGTTTTCGATCATTGTGGCTGTTTTGTTTGCAATAAGGGATGATGATTACGTCCAGCATTGATTCTTTCANTAAAAATGAAGAAACGAGTCAGGAGTCGTATGTTCCGTGTATGTTTTGGGANGTTAGATGCAGCAACCTGTTTTNGGAACATTCGAAACTACGGAGTTATCTACCAAAAAACTACAGCATTCATCAGAGTACGTCCACAGCACGTTTTGTTGTGCAAACACCAATAATCCTTCCAGTTAGGGGCGGCGGAGTAAATTTTATAGTAGTGGGTAGAGCAGATCTAAGCGTGCTGCNTGCATTCAAGCCTGGAAAGACCATTTTGGATACTTTTTAATTGGACTGAAATGCGAAAACACATGTCACTGGTTACACTACNCCAACACTCGCTGTAAATTCTCCGCAGGATTTTCATANTTTTCTCAGCACCACTAGCTTCAAGAATTAAAAGACACGTGGTTCTCTATGAAGCACCCTACGATAGAAAATATCAATTTGTGTAAATAAGATTGGTATCAATTTTCAAGTAATGCCGGTTTACAAACCAAAAAATTATTCCGATTTGTCGTCTTTAAACTCTGGTTGTATATACTTGGAGCTGCGTAACACTTTAAAGTTTTCTGTGCAAACCAGGACTTCATGGTTGGAAATTTTTTATCAGATTCCGACTGCGGACAAAATCATCTTACTCCAACCGGGTCTGTAGTCAAGGGGGAATTCGGGGGCAGTGTCCCCCAAATATTTTTGTGCCCTCCACAAATTCTGTTATGTCGAGAACAATTTGTTTCAAAAATATACAATAAAAAAAGATATTTTCCTCTAAAAATATTTTTACCCCCAAGCCTTAAAAGCTGGTTACGGGCCTTCTGTAATCCTAAAAAATGTTTAACTCCGACTTGGGATAATTGTTTTTAAATATCGCTGTGTAAAGCAGATTTTTTCAGCAAAGTTTGCTGAAATCGATAACATTGCAAACCTGCAATAGTAAACTGCTTCCAGAAGTACGTTGATGAACACTAAGATGTAGGTCTGAACTAAAATGTGCACTTTGGTTTTTATTGCAGTAATCACATATAGCAATATATAGCAGAAACTTCAGCATGTCACCAGTGTCATATATAACAGCAATACTTACGGTTTAAGCAAACTGTAAGAATACACAATTTTTGCACTGCAATTAATTTACTTGTTATTATCAAGCATTGGTTTAAATGCTTTTATACCACCGTTTTTTAAAATCAAGTAACGTTTTTTGTGGAAATATCTGTGACAGATACAGCAAAAATGAATAACCTGCACGCTGTATTACTTTTGATATACAGAACAAAAAGTGGAACCAGCTTGCAATGCTCACAAGAATTTAACATTGCGTTTCTTGAGCCTAGAAAGTCAAAAGACGCACAAACGTTTCAAGGATTGAGTCAATTGTAGATAAACAAATTCTTGGATGCTGATCGCAGCAAACACGAAAAACTGATCAAAATGCGCAAAAAATGTAAGTAAAATGACATGATAATTTTGTGATGATGTATGTGACACATGAAACCTCTGCTCGCGTCTCTTGATGATGCCGTCTATCTTGGGCGTTGTGCCAGCAGCTGCAACTTGCCTAATTTTTGTCATAAGGCTTGGAACTGAACCACTTCGCACAGCATCACATATTGCTAGTTGAAATATGCGAACACAACATGTGGTGAATATTATGACTCTTACTAACTTCTTCCATTAAACTATCTAAACATTTATGCTCACTTTCATCTATCATAACCAGAACTTAAACTATTTTTCACCATCTTCATTTTCTTCTTCAGCTTCTCTATCGTGATTATCACGTTCGATGCATTGTCAGCTACGGCGCATACACTCTGCTTCTTTTCAATTTCCAACTCTTTTAGATCATCGGGCACGAGCCTTAGAATGAAGACGCTTGCATGTCTATTTCTCCTATCGGAAACTGACAAGGTTTTCGTTTTGACCGTACCGTCTTCACTAAAATGACGAATGTTGAAGGCAAAATAATTTAATCGAGCCCATGCGCATGCATGTTGTTTCAAGTGCACAAATTTTCAAGCAAGTTCGTTTTTTAGTGCTGATTTATATTTCTTTGCTTCGTCTATCATCATGTGCCTCATGTAGTCCTCATTCAAAGAAGTCGAAAACTTTCGTACAATCTCGTCATTCAGTTTATTAATTGCAGGTGTGGAAGGAAAACTAAAAAGAGTAGTGGACATCCAAATCAAGTTTTTCAACTCCTTCACCAGGGCTGCAGCGGCAAACGAAAACTTCACAACGTCGGTAAGAGTGAAATGTGGAAAAACACTGGATTTTGTCGTTTACACATGCTACTTACAAGAAATGAAAGCACAGTTTGAAGCACAATTCTGTCTCTGCATCTATCTGAGAAAAGGCTCATCTATCACGTAAGTAGGAAAAACTACAGTATATACGCTACATTTATTGGGCAAAAACGATTAAAACGCTTCCAAGAGTGCAGTTTCACCGCCACAGCTTGTACACAATCAAAAAATAGACACGGATAGAATAGTGTGATACAGCAAGCTAGGTACTGAATATATAATGGTGTGGAAATATCTAGCACACAAGAGAAAGTCTATGTCTGTGTCGACTCCGCTCTGTGACTCGAAATTTTACAATGGAAAAATACTGTCTGAAAGAGTTGCTCATAAACAGCTTACGTAGTCACACGTCAATTGCCCGTTCAATTTTATTAACCTGTGTGAAGTAAAAATCGGTGGAAATTTTTGTCCACATTTGAGGAGATAATGAAGAAACACAGCGCGTTTCTGTGTATTCTCTTTGATTATGATAAAATTGTAATTATATTCTTTTCTACTGTACATTCTCGCCCGGATGTTGGTGTGAATCTTGAGAGATCTCTCATTGGCTGTTTACAATTGTATGAGCATTGGTATGAGTTTTCTTTTCCATCAAGGACTTGTCGAATCAGCTCTCGTGCTGCTAAGATTCCGAAAATAAAGAAGGTTGGTTGAATTCTGTTTATAATGTTTGTGGGTTTCTAAATTCACCTTGGAACTACCAGGAAGTGGGATGGGAAGAGACCTGCCTGGCTCCAACTTGCGTAGAATTATCGTATTCATCTGTTTGCTTTCTCTGTCCGTGTCGCCTGCCTAGACAGGGCTATTTCCAAGGTCAATAGGACAGAGTAGGGTATCAGCAGCCAGTGGCGTACGCAGAAAGTTTCCGGGGGGTCAAAGCATAGGCGTAGCCATGGGGCCCAAAGGGGCCATCCCCCAAAAAAATTTCCAATGTGAATTAGGAGTGTCTTTGCGATGAATTAGGAGCAGAGCATAATAATTTATTGTTTTGTTGTAATGCAAGGTGGCTTTCCAAAGGCAAAGGTCTTTTACGTGTGTACGAATTGAGAAACGAAGTCTTCATATTTTTAAAAGAAGAAAACCATGCACTTGCTACTACCTTTGGGGATGAAGTTTTCCTGACTCAGTTGGCATATCTCTATAATATTTTTGCAAAATTAAATCACTTAAACATCTCACTCCAAGGAAAAGATACTCACCTTCTGCAACTCCATGACAAAATTACAGCCTTCAAAAGANAACTACAGTTGTGGAAAACTGATCTGTTGATAAATAACGAACAATGTGATAGTATTCCATTTGTAAAATCCTATTTAAACTCGCANTCTGGCAATCTCTCCCTGCAGAATACCGATGAGTGTGATACGAAGACTGTGATGTGTTCGCATTTGGATGNTCTAATCTCGCATTTTGAGAAATATTTTTCTGAAGACATGGAGAAGCTCAATTGGATAAGAAATCCNTTTGTTGATAATGCAAATGCCCCTCAGGGGTTTACATCTCTGGAAGCTGAACAATTTATCGATCTTTTTTCTGACCTCACTTTGAAAAGCATATACAACCCAAATTCACTCATTTCATTCTGGGTTAAGGTTGATATGAATTTCTACTTGTAGGCTGTAAAGCTCTCCTTTTTCTTGTGCCGTTTGCAACGTTGTACTTGTGTGAAGCTGGTTTTTCTGCGGTAGCAGCAATCAAGTTGAAGTACCAACTGCAATAAGATTGACATTGAACGCGACATGCGTGTTGCAATATCAAACATTGCACCGCGGTTTGATAAAATGTGCGTAGAGCAACAAGCTCTCTGCTCACATTAAACGTTTTTCAGTATTTTGCGAATAAACGCTGACATGTTTGTGCATTTTGAACAATGAACATGATTTAAACACGATTTTTTTAAAAAACCTAAAATCTGCAAATTTTGGCTTCATTGCGGCGCCGCGAGTATTGATAAGTTTTCACAGGGCGCCGTCAACAAAAAAAGTTTGGGAACCGCTGAGCTACATAGAGGAAATCATGCTCTGGATAAAGTAGGGAAAATATTGTTGGTCAGTAATAACAATTAACAGTCGATGTGGCATGATACTTGAAGAAGCCAAGCAGCGGTCAAACCCTTAAAGATCGCAAAACCACTATCGTGCCAGTGACTTTGTCCAGTCATAACTTACAGACCGATTGAGTTAGAGAGCTTGTGAAACCTTCTAAAGATGCGGGAAGTCTTGTAGTTTACATTTTTAAAAATTGGGAATGGTGGATTTTGTTTTTTTTGTAGGTGACGACACAATAGGGGTAGGTTTACACATTTTGGCCGAGGTTACCGGGCCCTGGCGCCAACCCAACGAGCCATATTTTTTAACTCAATATTTTTGGAAACAAGGCTATAATCCGAGTCCTTAAAGACCTTGATCGGCTTTCTAGCGTTTCTGGCGCCTAAATTATGACTCAAAAACCAAAATCTTGCTTTTTGAATAAAATCACACAAAAGCTATACTTGGACNTTTTGGCTAAATGCCATAACTCGCCAGCCGATTGAGCTAGAGAGTGTGACGCAGCGTCACAGAGTGCTAACAGGAAGTCTTCTAGCTATGAAACGCGCAGTGCAGCACAAGCAAAACAGAGCGTACCTGGCCGGGTGGGGAAACTCTTATTGTTTTTACTGCCAAGGCTTCCCGAGCCCTGCATTCTACGTTTCCTTTTCCAAAAACCGACCGTTACAAGAGCTGTCCAAACCCTCGGAATGTCTTCTACTGTAGTTTCGACTAAAAATTTGGGAAGATTCGGATTTGAGTTTTTTTGTGGGTGACCTCGTATTAGGGGTATAGTTTAGACTTTTTTCGGATTATGTCATTAGGCCCTGGCCACAACCCCAATGGGTAATTTTTTTGTTTCTTTTTAAAAAAGTAGGCAAAAATCCGCATCTTTAGAGCCCTTGATTGGCTTCTAACGGTTGTGGTTGACACGTTATGACCTAAAAACCACAAAATAAATCAACAAAAAATTGATTAATCCCATAGGGATTAGTTGTATAATTTGTTGTGTGTAGACCATAACTTCCAAACCACAAACGCTGGAAAGCCAACCAGGGCCTGTAAAGAAGCGGATTTTTCGCACATATTTTCATTTTAAAAAGAAAGAAAAAATTGTCCCTTGGGGTTGGGATCAGCGCCCGATGAATGTGGACCAATTAAAAGCATAAACCTACCCCTTTTGTTAGGTCACCCACAAAAAAACACAAATCGAAAACTTCTCAATATGTTTAATTGAAACTAGAAGACTTCCCGAATCCGTAGAGGATTTGAACAGCTCCCCAGCTCTATCGCTCAGCAAGTTATGACTGGACAAAGTCATGGCCACTATTGTGGCCTTGCAGTCCTTCAAGGGTTTTAAGGGCAAAACTGATAGAAGCACTCTGCTGTGTTTTGCAATTCGATGAAATCACCCATATCAGAAATGAGGCTCAACATATTGTCTATTGTCGGTTTCAGGATAAGAGTTTGGGGAAATGTTTTGAAGATTTTCTCTTATGCCTTCCCTTTGGGGAGCTAAATACGAATGAATTTATCTTTTTAAACTTGATACATTTTTTCAAAGCGAGAATTTGTCGTGAAAGGAATGTGATACTGTACTGACAATTGGTGCAGCAACTTTTAGATGTGAAAACACAAAATTGTTACTTATATCATCAAACATAGGTCTTAAATTTGCAAGAGATTTCACTGCGTTTATATCGTAAAGCGTCAGCTTCTAAGAAACAAATATCAGGCTTTTTTTGAAGCGCAAGTGAGCACGAGAAATTGTTGAGTGATGTAGAGAAGAGTAGACAACCATTCGCGCACAACCGCAAACAAGTCGCTTGTTTTCTCAGCTCTGCAATGAAATGTGTGCAAATCAGGAGACTGACTCCTACACAGCAAAGTTCGATGACTGTCACGGGAAACACTTCTCGAAAGAGTGTTCTTGCTGATTATTTGAATTTTCTTTTCAAAATTTCAAAGTGAGAAAAGAGCCGTGTTTTTGGAGTTTGGTGATCAAAGTTGTGTTACATGACATCAGCCTCAATTTAATAATCGGTTTTACACCGGGGAGGGATGCGGAGGCAGCATCTCTAGGAGGACTCGAAACGCCTCACGGTTTTCATCAAACTTTGATAGCTCCTCTGGTTTCATCCGGTAACGAGCCAAGCCAAGTCGGAGATGTAGTCGCACCACATGGTCCTTGGACAACTTCTGGGCCGCTTCCCCGTGGGTGCAGCTAACAGGTCCTGCCTTGCCAGTCTTTCTTGGAACATTCTGGACACATCCCCGAACCAACGTAGCCGAGATCTCTCTATTCGGAGAAGTGGCTCGACATGTTCGAATTACGCTGTTGCGCACTTTGTCGCGAGTGTCGCACCGCGAACTTGTCAAAAATGCTGTCTCCGTGACTTTTGCATGAGATATCATTCTTTCTATAGCCGACCAACAGCCAAACTCCATACCTACCGCAGGAAAGAAGTTGACTCAATCTCCACTAGACTACCAGCCGGTAAGGGAGCATTGCAGATGTCTTAAGGGGTATGGAGAAAAACAAGCTGTAAAATGTTGCTTTGAATCAAAAGCTACATCGAAACGTTATGACGGTCCTTCACTTGGGTGACATCAATAAAATTCCCAATGGCTTCTCACATTTGATTATAAAAATATCCTGTCATTAAAACTTTTGAACTAATCTCACAATTCTGCATCCAAAGGAGCACGCCACATTTTCAACGTTGTTTAAGCTTCAAGCTGTTTTTTTCTTCATCAGTAAGCATGGCCTATTCACTTGGCTGAAGACAAAGATAAAGAAGTGAGTTTAACGATGAACCAAATTACAAAAAACTATTTTTATCGTTTATATACAAAGTACAAAAGAAAATGTTTATCCGTTACATCAATCTTTGTTCCCGATAAAAGAATATCTAACAATATTAGCGAGGTTTAAGGTTTATATAAATGGTTTTCTTATGCACGTATGTAGGGGAGAACAGGGTATGTTGAACCATTTTTTATATTTTGTGCCATTTCTCCTTTGGTGTAGGCACTAGAAACCTGAAATTGGGGTATTTGGTAGTTACATCCTTTTATCACATTTTCAGACAGGTTGTTTGATATATCCTTTTATATTCCTTGCATAAATTGGAAACGAAAAACACCACTTTTGTGGTTCAACTTACCCGACGCTTGGGGTATGTGGAACTAGGTAGTGGGGAAAGTTGAACCGAAATGAAGATACGCCACAAAGACGAACTGATGCAGAACGCAATGGTGGAAAATTTACACTTNAGTGAACGTATTCAAAAATATGTAAGTCCGATGTAAACACATCTAACCACTGATGCATGAAGAAGCGGCAGAGTNCTTTCACTTGAGTAAATTTANNTGATTTTTGAAATCCGTTGAGAATACATATTTGTTTTGTCGTTCCAGTGACTTTTAGAAATGGGAGTATTTTACGATGTCATGTTTCGGAAAAGAGCACTCGTCAACAAACTTGAAAGTGACTGCTGGTCTTCCTGTTGTAGGATCATTGAGTGGCGAAGCCAACCCAAAATTTTGTTGGGGGAGGCAAAATGTTTGACTTTAGGCGAGCAACAGAATTTTTTGTTTGGGATGCCGTTTCTCAAAGCACAAAATTACTAGATATGCTAAACATTTGGGGAGGCATGGCCCCGTTGGTCCCCCTTGGTCGAGCGGAACGTATTGGTTCTATTATGTCAACCAATCCGTTTGCTAAATTGTTCTTATACGTTTATGAATTATTCTTCTGAAAAAGTCAAAGTATTTCATAAACTGATTATACCTTTATGACCAGTTGGATAAGTAGCATAGATTGGGATATATCCAACAATGAATTATTGTAATTTTTTTCATTTCAATCTGTATAGTTGAAGGACGTATTGCTGTAAAAACAACATGAAAATAAATTTTTCAGACAATTAGAAAGAAACACCTTTTCTCGACTGCTAAACCATGGAAAGCGAGTTGCCGAACTAAAAGTTATTTCACTGCCGTATTACTGTTCTTGCTACTACACAAGAAAAGTCGAAGGATCTCACAATCAGATGTAGCCATGGGTTTAGTGCTATAAATGAAGTTTAGGAACGCACACAAAAAGCTAGGAATTTTCAACAGCTCTTCAATCCCATTTTTAAATCAATGTTTAATGAACTTTTTACTTTCATTACACCAAAAACGAAAACATTCACAGTTCTTTCCACACATACAACCTGTCTGGGAGCTGCGCAATTATGCTACGGTGCTACGCAAGAGATGTCTTGTTATTTATTCGTTTATGCGACGTCTGGAACTGCACACAGCTAGGAAATCTGAGGAAAAAGTACACATCTTCAAGTCAGGTTACAATTACAACGAAACAAATGTGGGAACGTATTCCTACACGCATGAAACGTGTGGCAACGCCTTTCCCGCCCCACTACACCCCTGGATGTAACCTATACCCAGTGGAACTGCGACGGTCGTTGACCACATTTTCGTTCAAATTTTTGTGGAAGCAGGCTTCCAGCATCAGAACTGCCCAGCAGATGGCAGGCAACTAAAATGCAATTCCGGATTTTTTAAGCTTATTAATTTTTTATGGTAACTTTTTATTTTTATGGTTTCAGGATTATTTTCCCCATCATTGTAATAGAACAGTTTCGAATATTGACATTTTGTAACCAAAGGATTAGTCTTCGTGCATGCCTAGGAATTCAATGCCAGTCAAAACCTTTTCCCCTTAAAGGGTTAATTTTTTTCCTAGCAAGCACAGCTGAGTTCATCAAATGCGAATTTATCGTTCATTATACTTTTGAGGACCGGAAAGGTGTTAAGAAGCACTCAAACTAGGCAAACATTCCCAGTCCAAGCACAACAGTCAGAAAAAACAAATTTTAAAATAAAATGAAAAAAGAAATACTAAGCAAGCCAACGTGTCAGCGCTTTCTCTTTCAAAGCAGCCCCAGTGGGCATTACGGTGTAAGGTTGACCTGGTGAACAGCTGCCACAGAGCAATTTNATGAAAAGAATAAAACTCTTTTCCGAAANCTGTTCTGATCTCGCTGATGTCGGCTGGTTTATACAAGTTGGTATCATTCTTGCAAGAATTTAACTACGAAATTCCATTGAGAGGCACATTTTTTGGCTACTGCTTTTTTTCGACTAACGTTCCCGTAGGAGGATTCCATTATGTAACTCTGCACTCGAGATCTTAGTCAAGCTTATAAATCAACCTGTCTTCCAACCTTGCCGTAATGGTTGAGATGGCAAGCAAGGATAACCTGTAGTGACTTCTTAAGATTTTTTCTCTCGGAGTTGTCAGCTCATGCACCGATTCTCAGATAAAACAGAGATTCTCGCAAAAATTCTCTTGATGTTCTGGTTACAGCCCGCCCAAGCAAGCCAGCAGATTCCCCGCTAAGATCCATAGTGAAAGTTACATCATGTAAGCAACTTTCAATATCCATCTTAGCGGGAAATCTGCTCACATGATTGTCATCAAACCAAATATAACCTTATCTGTTGGATAGAAACTGTGTACGGAAGGTCTATATATTTTCGATCTTTTTTCAGCAAGGGGGCACCAGCCTCCATCTTTTCAAAAGCGTGTAAGCACGCAATTAACTTACTGGGATAAACTTTTGGTTAGACGTATGCCTTCATGGCTAACAAACACGTCAAAGTAAACCACGTTTAATTTCATGTTTGGTTAAACTTCACATTGGATTTACTGAATCCACGAAAAAGAGTAATGCACGAAAATATCTACATGTGCTTCTTAAAGTACGTTTTTTCGTGTTACTCATATATCTAGTCGCAGATAACCTCTATTTTAACATCAATCAATCATTATCTTACGAATAGCGTTAACGACTATCATACCAAAGCCTTTGAATTTGTTCAAATTATCTCTGGCGTTTCTTCTCCTCTTTGGTTTGCCAGCAAAGTTAAACACTTTAAAACACAATATCTCTTAAATTACGTTAAACACAACACTCCAGAAACACAAAATCTCCACGGGTGAACGTGTGATAGCTGATTTTTACGAGAAGTGAAACAATTAATGCAAGAATTGTGGCTAATTATCCCAAATAAAGTGCCTGCAAATCGTCTCTTTGTGTTTTTGCTTAGTTCAAATCACGTTTGTAGTGGCGCTAGGGCCACTACATGACAAAATTCGGCTAAGTCCAAGGGTACTTCCCCGGCGGAAAGTTCCCGATCAGAAAGGGAACGAGATGA
>JGI24159J19872_10010440_pt1 | contig 12182 bp, 8 predicted proteins | sample Ectturendosymbi4_FD_19872 | JGI IMG/M metagenome (IMG submission 19872)
CTAACAGTTGGCGCCCAGGGCCAGGCAAAGTGGGCCAAGGTGGCCTAAAAGTCCTCCACTTATGACGTCACTCACAGAAAACCCGCACCCCCAAGCAAATAAATTTTTTTCGAGTGCAGACGAGAAGACTTGCCGCGTCTTTTGAGACTTTTACCAGGTCTGTAGAGCATACCGGACTGGAGAAATTCCCACACAAAGCCACGTGCGTTTAGGCGTTTTTTTTCTGAAAATCCCCGAAACCAAGCGGACGCCAAAGAGTAAAGAATATGTGAAATGTGTATTTACCTTGAACTAGCTTGTCATGATGACGTTTCGTTCCCAGTTTTATAACAGTACCACCAAATAAGTTAAACTGCACCTGTAAAATAGTTTGGTGAACCCATTGTATGAAAAATACATTAAAATAGTTTCAAAGCAATAGGTCAGCATAACAATATCAATAAGTTGATAGAGTTAGTGTAGCAGCCACAGGACAGCTGCACAAGATGACTTCCAACATGATGCAGGCATAACCTGGCATACCCAGTTTGGAATTTTCAGGCTTGTACAGCAAAGTGTACAAGTATATATATGCTTTGCCAACAAACATACTTGAAGTGACAATGATAAACCCTTGGGTATGTAAGAGTACAGTATTTTAGGTCCACAAATTATGGTTTATTACATGAAGTTTTCCTACAACTAGTAACTCATGCACAATGAAGCTACTTTCTCAGGGAAGTCAATCATAAGCTTGACTTCTTTGTATAGGTCTACATGTGAAGTAAAAACATGGTTTTCCCAGGTATGTCATTCAAAGAAGCATTGCTAAAATCATTCTTGGGTCAAGTTTTTGCAGCCCAGTTGGAGCATTTTGGCCTGGCCCAGTCTGTCCTGTAGTGATTTCCACTCAACATGGTCCCAGGAAGTGAAAAGTGATAACATCAACTTCAAAATGCACTGGCAAACAAATATTAATGTAATTCCTGATGTATTTCAATTTGCAAAATCAAACAAGCTTCTCACATATTACAAATAGGTACTGATGGCAAAGACAACAAACAACAGTTGCATACCCACTCAACTATTGCAAAGTTAACTGGTGCACTAGTAAGCTATGATAATGTACAGCAAGGCATGAAATATTAAGCTTCATGAACAAAGGTGATGGTGTCAAAATTTTAAAATATAAATTTTGATTTAAATTTAATGTGGGTTTTATTATGAGCATGTTAACGGTTACTTGTAGCTTTTGACAAATCCTAATACAACCATGAAGAATAGGTGCAAGGAGAAAACAGCAAAGGCATGAACTAATGATAAGGTGGACATACCACTATTTTCTATATCAATATTGCTGAGTCAACTGCTGTTGGTCAACTAAAGTCACATTAACAAGCAAAATTTGATTCCCAGAGATCAACGGTGCATGACAGCCGCATGTGGCCTTCGATAATGAAATTTGTGGCTGTCCACATGTTATTTAATATATAAGATTTGGCAGCCATGGTGGCCTATATTGAAGCAAAACAAACGCAAGGCAAGAAAATCAGTTGACACGATGCGTAACAATCTGGATTGTGATGTTACAAAGAGTTATAGAATGAATACGCAATTTATGTTTGAATGTGTTCTGTGTTGGTTGGCACTTGGCAGTAACGGCTAATCATGACATTTAAACGTATCTCATAAATATAACACGAACTCATTGGCAGCCGTACTTCATATAAATGAAAGTAATGCAGCTGACAATAGCAAAAGGTTGTACACCCCTGCCAGAGATGATTACGATAATACTGGTGCACTTTGCAACAAACAGTATCTAGTATAACCAGTATTCAAAAGGTTAGAAATGTAGACAACATCAATGTGGTTATATGTGTAGCAGTTCTAGACAAAGGTCAATTCAGAACACAATGATACACCAGTAGCTTATAGAACACAGCAGGGCACCAGGGCTACTAGTACTAACATAAATCCTAAAACTTTATATATCTATTTTTAATGAAACTATTGATATCTTACAATACTACTTTTGTAATTCTTCAACTGGTTTGATATTTTACTTGATAACATGCATGAGTTAGACATAACCATGAGTTAACATGGTTTTAAATTTTTTGAAAATTGATATGTTTTAAGGTTGAAACTTTAGGGCAACACAGGTGTTGCAATGCAAACTTACAATTCATTAATCAGAAAACTTCGTAAAATAATCTCCAGCATCACAACAGATGCAGATGAGGTTAAGTGTTTCAGATTGTGGGATTTGTTTCAATAAGTAACTCTTGTATGCTGGACATTGTTTGCATGAAGCCCCTTGTTAACATATTCTTCATGACAGAAAATTATTCTATGCATAAATGCACATTAATCTGGCACAAAAAAGTTGTGGCAAGTTCCTGAAATTACACACACATTAAATGCTTCAGTCCAAAGATCAGAATGCTAATTAGATGGCCTATATAGCAGAGCAGAACACACGATTTGTTCAACTGTTCAAAATATGCTAATATAATTAAATACTCACTGTCATTTTAGTGGCCATGGCTGGGTCAATAACTGCAGATATTTCATGAGCTGCGAAAATTCGCAAAGGATTGTGCCAGAAGTCTGTAACAGATATAAATCCTCCCTGCAAACCAAACAATATTACGAAGTTGAAAACCAGGTTTACAACTAAGCACTGTGTAAACCAGGCAATTTCTACTGTGAAACAGTACAGTAAGTTTAAATCTAGAGCATTATTCACTACCTTTCTACGTTTCTTCATGAAATATTATTATTTTTTCTTTCAGAATCGAACCAGAGGATTAATCAATTAATTATCATTTTTTGGCGGTAACTTGCCAACCACTAACGCTAGATGGCCAATCAACAGCTTTAGAGATGCAGATTTTCGTCTAAACATTTTAAAAGAAAAGTGGGTAAATTGCCACTCGCAATTTTTTCTCGGGCCCTGATTACATCATCCAAAATCCTTTCACTTCTCCCAGTCATGACATCACACCAAAAAGTTCAAACCTTAAAGTACACAGATCTATTTTTTACATCTAAGTTAAAAGACTTTCTGCTTTTTTAGAGGGTTTGAACAGCTCTCTAGCTCATTGGTTGGCACGTTATGACTGGACACAGTTCAAGCCACTTTTGTGTCTCTGCAGTCCTTTTAAACAATTATAGATAGTCACAAAGCTTCCACACAGCACAATTGTTACACATGCAACTGCCACCTAGAAAAAATGGACATATGTCTTCAGCTTACATCACATATACGTTGCAAACGTTTTAAAGCTACATCTCGTTCTTCAGGCAGTGAAATGTTATATTGTGGAGTCATGACAGGATCACTCATGAAAACTCGAAACCTTTTCCTCATATCTCTGTTATCATGATCCAAAAGGTAGGTCATACGATCAACATCAAATGATAATGATGGATCTGTTGTTTTAGACGTTTTTCCCCACATATCCCTGAAAATAATGTTGCGAATTTAAGTTAAATTTGTACAATTCTCTCAATTCATTCATATGCAAAATATAGTGTGATAAAGAAATAAAACCTACAAAATTTTTCATAAAAATGTTTTTGGTTCTTTTTCTTTTTAGAATATACTAGTCCAAGGGTTCCCAACTTGGGGTACATGTTCCCCTAGTGGTACATTTGCCTATATGAAGGGGTACATCTAAGGTTAGCAATAGAAGACAAAATATAGTTATATATTATTTATTTCCAAATAATATACATTAATCAGTGAATGTTCTTTCAAAAAATCATTATTTTATAGTTCTAAAAATCTTCAGGTTCTATTAAAAATTCAGTGGGTTTTTGTCATTTTACTCAGCATTTTTGTCATAAGCAATTTTAGGGGTAGATGTTCCTCTTCCGATATGCAGAAGTGGTACATGGTCAGAGAAAGGTTGGGAACCCCTGTACTAGTCATTAGTTAACTTAATACATAAAATATTGAAAAAATAATCTTGCCTAACATGTCATGGCCATCCAAGGAAAAAATTGTGTGAAAGCCTATTTCACTAAGGAATCATACACCATAGTGCAGGGATGCAAAAATGCAGTCGAGCATTTGCACAACCAAAAATTTGGAGTGTATGAACAGGATTTGCAGAGACGAAGCAGTGCCTAGTTTAACTTAGTTTGTCTGCACATATGTAAAAGATAGCCAAACTCATTTTTGTCTGTAAATATGTGAAAGAAGATAGCCAGCCCTAATTCTTGTCTGTAAATAAATAGAGGTAAGAAATAAATTACATATTTTCTTTCCTAAGTTGTTTACATTTTGTACTTTATGCATATGAATGCTGTATGGCAAGGTTTATATAGTATGTGTGTGCAACTAATATTCACAGAAAAAGTTTGATTCCTACCATAATGCAAGCTAATTTTCAAAGGAAGTCTCAATGTCACCATGCTTCACCAAACATCAGAATTTGATACTGGGTTCAGAAATTTGGAATTGTGCAAATCTTATTTCTAGAAGCCTAAGAGACACTTATTTTGGTTGGAGAATGAGAGTAAGACAAAAAAGAACGTTGCTGCTGTATAGGACTCAGTGGTATGTAGCCCATAAAACAGCCCTATAATGATGTAGACAAGTGCTGGAATTTTGAGCAACTGTGCAGCGTGTTCTTTCATCAGATTTTCATGCGTATCCTTGAAAGATTCAAATAAAGGAAAAACTTACAGATGAAGACATGGGAAAACACATAACCATGTGTGAATTGTTTTATCACATAATCAAAAACAATCCAAGCTTCTTGGATCATGATAGCTTCTTTGACAAAGCAAACTTTCTGATGTCAAGACATGTAAATAGCAAAAATAATGCTTCTTGGGGTACAGACTAACTGGAAAATGTGATTCAGATTGCTATTGTACTCAAACAAAATGCACAGCTTGTGTCACAGCAATTTTAAAATTTGGCATCATTTGCCCATGTTAGTTTGAAGATGGAAATATTATAAATCTGAATTGATGAACACACAGCGTTATGTAGAAATACTAATAACATTTTGGGCATTGTTGTTACGACGCAGAAGGATAGATTAAGTTGAAAAAACAGAACCATGCTCCACACATCAAATGATTCCCCACCCTGGCTTAGGGAGTAACTTCAAAAGATGCTGATCAGCAGGAAATGTGACACAGAGTGGGCAACATACTCACTGGACTTGAATCCCTCAGATTTTTATATGTGGTGGTACCTCAAGCAGGGCTGGCCTTTAGCTGATTGCTTCCAATCGGGCCCTGAATTGAAGGGGGCCCCGTGCTACGCCCACTAACCTATGCAACATTACACTTTTTATTGAGGCTGCCTGTGTAGCGCCGGCGCAGGGGCCATTGCCAATGAAAACCAAAGTGAACTACGTGTTTTTTAACATCCTTGTTCATCATAATTCGTTCTGGAATTGCGACAGTGGTCATTGCTTTTCTATGTGTGGTCTAGTCTTTTTAACAGCAGCTAGTTAAGGCAGAGTGGGTAGTTTTGAAGCTGTTTTCTGTTTCAGTTGTGAGCGTTTCGTACTTAGTGGGTTATTGTGTTTTCAACAGTTACTGCCATTTGTCTTCTGAAAGTTAAGTTTAGTTCGTAATTGCTAATGTGTGATGCTTATGCGGTTGTTTAATAGTGTTATGCATTTCCCTTGTAAAGATCTGATGAGTCAACCTCTTTCTCTAATTTGTTAATTGCCCTCAAGATTTACAATTGACCATCCCAGTGACCGTGGCAGGGCCGCAATCAACTGATATTTTCGGGGGTGGGCAGACTAATTGCAACTTGTTGTTGTACCTGACAAGTAAACATGTTTTTGAAAATTTCAGGGTGGCAGTTGCACACCCCTGGTTGTGGGCCAGGACCTTGGCATCCTGAGAAAGGAGTTTTCTACCTTGAAGCTAATCAAGGCTCCAGCTCAAAGCATCTTAAAGTTTTGGCTCGAGCTCCGGCTACAAAATAATTTGGTTCATTGAAAACTGAAAATAATTGTATTATTTGTACAATTGTATTATTGCACCAGCGGAGGTATGAGGTGACATGAAATGATATGCTTGATGGATATTGGAACATGTGCGAAAGCATTTGAGAAACCCTGATACACACAAACAAGATTGGGCATCGGAAGGATTTTTCCATAGTGGGCAATAGTTAATTTTGCCAGGTTGTGGCCAAAAGCATTCCTGTAGTGGGGTCAGCAGTGGGTAAATTTTATTTTACCAACTTGAAGCTAACATAAAAATTTTTCAGTTTTCCAAATCCAGGGATTTTAAAGCCCTTCTGCCCTGTTCCAATGCCCATTACAAGGATCATTATGTACACATATGGCAAACCATGCTCATCCATTAACTCCCTTGCTCCACAAATTAGGGCTATGTAACTGGAACCCCAATTTCAGGCTTTGCCTTCGGCTCGTTCATGTGATAGTTTTTGGCTTTGGCTGTAATCATTCAAAATTGCTTAGGCTCGGGTTCTGACTTCACAGCCCATCCATGTGTTTCATTTGGTTTTGCCATTGTACAACATTATAATTCAATGTGGCACAGCAGTTTTTGTGTGATGTCCTGTTGTCACGTTTTCTTGTTTGTTGGTGTTTTGTTGCTAAGCTGTTTTATCTTATCATTGCTGGCTGATTATATCACGCAGTGTTGCTAATTTCATTTAAAACATGGCCAATTTGCCTACCGTACCTGGCATTGGGTACCTGTCCAGAGAGGAGGTATTGATTGAGTGTACCAACTCATGTATTTGTGGAGTGTTATGGAAATGTCCGTGGAACAGATATAGAAAGCCTCTGCGGGAGAAGTAAACTAGGGAGTATGGCCCCAGACACATTTAGCTTGGTATTTCCCTTTTCAGGCCTTGCTCTTTCCCAAATCTTATGATTTCTATGATTATGACTTGATGCCCTTCAAAAAATTTTGCACACACTACTGAGTGGGGCTCTGCAAAAGTACTTCCAATCGGGTCTCGCACTGGCTAAGGCCAGCCCAGACCTCAAGGATAATGTACACCAGAACAACTCTTGGTGAAATAAACACAGCAATTGCAGTAAAAATAAGAAATCCTGAAAAAAGCATGTGGTTGAGTGATTGATAATTTTGCACAATGTGTGCAAGTGTGCCTCCAACACTGTGGTGGCTATTTAAAATACATTTTAGAAAGAAGGTAACTTTATGCAAAGCGATCAAGATTTTTGAAATTTTGAGAAATGATTGTAAATGACTGATGTTCAAGTCCAACAAGTTTCTATAAATTTTATGAACATTGATAAGATATAATAAAGTTCATATGGACTGTCTTTTTGGGGCCACTGTATGCATTTCCAATAATTTACCACTTGGGCAAAACTGTGTAAACATTTTCAATGACTGAGTTAAAAGGACGCAGTTGTTTCAATTTTTGAGTGTATCAACTATAATAAAAACTGCTTACTTTCCACATGCAATATTTACTCAAAGTGAAACAAGTTTGAATTTGTAACCTGCTTTTTTTTAATCTCTGATCATTGGGTTACAAAGTTTTTTCAATGGAACAAACAAGATGTTTATGTTGTGTGCCCCAAAACACATTCACTACTACACTGTATTCGACTAACTAATTGTAGTTACTGCAGCTTTTAGATGTAGACCAGGGTTGCACAACCTGCAGCTGCATATGGCCTCGATAAAAATTTATGCAGCTATGCACATGAAATTTAACGTATGAGTTATGGCAGTAGTACATTAAACAAAACTCTTTATCTGCGGTATGCAGTTACTTAGCATAAACACAGCCAAATGGAAGTGTGATTTGGAATTTTGCTGGAACACATTCAACAAAATTTTTGATATTTTAGTTGTTTGTGCGCGTGGCTGGCAACGTGCTAATTTCAGTTCAGTAGTTGTTGCGTAGGGTGCAATAACTTTTAACATGCTTGGTCTTTTGCAACCAAATTTTTGACGAATCATCTTCTTGTGAAAATGCATCTTACCTGAAATTTTGAGATCAATCAGGCAAGTACTTTTTGAGTTATTCAATTTTTAGTGTAACTGTTGGATGAAAATAACCTAAAAAACGCCCTGCACCAGCTGACTAATCGCGTGGAATTCGCACCGTGCTGAAGGTGTTAAGAATATAGCATGAAATGTACATGCAATTAACATAAAAACCCACAAAGTATCAATTACATATTTAATTATAATGTCAAAGGCTTACATTTAATTAGGTGGATAAGGTTGGCATTGCTTCCCAAGATAATTTAGGTAAAATTTTTAGAAAGACATAAACCAAAGTCATGCTGAACTAAAAGTCTTGCACTACATTTGTTTTTTATCATACGCACAGTTGAAAAACCTTGTTTATAACAGTAAATAGAAGAAAAAAAGCAAAAAACTTTCCATAAAATTTGTTGACACCAACAGATATGTTTTCATCATGGATGATTAAAAATTTTGCCGGGTAAATTTTTAAAACAATCTTTGGCTGTTGCATCACTCAAAAGTTCTACAAATTTATCTTGCAAACTCTCTGGAAGAGATCTGGGACTAATCCCTGAAAGGATTTTAAATCAGTTGATATAGAACCATTCAAATCAGAAAAATACTTAACCAACTAATCAAACAGTCAAGTGATTTGAAGAAACGTGCATGTCACCACAAAGTATTTATACAAAAACAAAGTACCAGTATACAAAATTATGATCGTGTATCCTTGATATTTCTCTCACACACTACTAAGGGCACATTTAATACTGTTTGAGAACCCCTGATCTTGCGTTGTATGACAATGTCTGAATGTAACAGATGTTGTTGATGCTTTGTCCTAGTGTTTGTTTCTCTTCAGTATTGAATGCATGAATCAACTCAAACACATCCTATGATGTGTTGTGCATAAGCATTTTTGTGTTCTTTTGACTGCCCTGTAATATGGAAAATGTGTCTGAACCAAACATGTAAACAGAAATAGAAAATACTACACAAAGCATAGCAGTACAGCACAGCTGTAAGCAGTGGTGCATTGAGCCTGGCAAAAATGGGTCTTTCATGGAAGAGCAGCTTTTTGGTAATACTTTTCAGAATAAAATCAGATTTTCTGTAGCTGCTTCAAGATCCAATCTAACTTGGCTAGTATCCCAACCATAATTATAAGATTTTGTAGTACTGGTCATACCATCAAGCACACAAAGAAAGATTCTCAAGTATTACTTATTTTTGTTCACAGCACATTTATTACATCGCAACTGCTTTTCACTCCTATGGATGAGGTGCTGAAAAATAAACATAGACAGCTTGTCAAACTATCAGCAAATGGCAGCTGTACAACAATGAGAACTCTATATCCAAATGTACATGCACTTATAAACATGATGTTGATTTAGGTAACCACTTGAATAAATACGTGGCTGGAACTTTTTTAGTTTATCAAGATGTTGTTAACAATAGACTTCCGAAAGTGCTTGCTGAATAAAATTGTTGTGATGATTTTGTGTTGTAATGCAAAACAGAATTACAAGAAAGTAATGTAAGACATCTTGCGCAACAAACAGGTCATCAAATGTTCATGTATCAACAAAGTTGTTTTTGAAATATAAAACTAGGCTTACGAGCTACTTTATAATTCTGAGTAGATTAAAATCTTTTGATGTTAACATACATAATCAATGCATGTAAATATCTTAACTAATTTTGCATTAGCTCTAAGGGTAAGACCCTTATGTCATAAAAAAAGATAGTGTCTATTTTTCCGCCAGCAGCAAAAGCTCTGCTGGGGATATTTTGCCATTTCATTTGAACTGTATCAAGTTTTGTCCACACAATGATATAATGCTGAGTTTATGACACTAACAGTTTGGTGAACTTGGTCAAATAGGAAATGTCCACTCCTGCTGTGTGAGTGGCTGTTGGTTTGGCTTTTACCATTGTTGCTTTGGTTTTGCTAATAGAGATAACAGTTTTGATGGGAGCGCTTTTTACGTACATTTAAAAAAGTTTTGAAAACCAGATGCGGGTTTACATTTTTCGTTAGGTTGTGGATTAGAGTTGGGGTTTAGGTCTTAGGTTTGTGACAAGGACGATATGCTAATCCAAGCATATTCATGTCTTTATCATGTGACCAATTCAACTAATCGGATTTAGCTAATAATAGCAAAATAGCTCTAACAGTGCTTTTGTCGCTAACACTGATGGCAAAATAAATACTGCCAAGAAAGAATATGTTTGGACAGACATCTGTGTGGTTTATGGCAGGGGTGGAAAACCTATGGCTTGCAGACCACACAACATGATGTTGACATGCCATGGTTATGCATGCTCAATAATGTGGTTTATGTCAGCATTTTCATCACCAAAATTTTGTTGGATATGCATATTAAAATATAAAAATGTTAGATTTGTGTGTCAAAATAAAAAAACATTATGTATAATACTTTGGTTCTTGCTGTTTGTATTTTTTATCATAACCTAATAGCCTATATAATTAGAATTTTTGTGGCCCACCCATAACATTGTACCCTTTGTGTGGCTTGTGATGGTAAAACAAGTTCCCCATCCTTGATTTACTCTGTGTCAAATGCTTTTAACAACAACACAAGTATAGAAATACTGTCTTCAAAGCAGTTGCAAAACGTGTCTGTAACCCTGTGATTCCGCCGGCTTTAATGCCTTGTACTACGTTCTGTTTTGTCTGTTTTTATCGACCTGCGTTCTGCAGGGTGTGTGCGGAATTCTAGAGGAGAGCATCTAACTTAAAAAAGATGAATTACTAAGATATAAAAACGCGATAAAAACAACTATTTTACCTTATTTCCTTTGGAGACATTGTGTTCTTAACCTCACCAGTGGAGTTAGAAGCAGTGACTGGACTAGAATGCAGAAAACGTCCGTTGTTATTGGTACTCATTGGACTTGCAGAAAAAACAGAACCTCCAAAGAAAACGTATCGTTTGGTGAAACCAAAATAACTATGACACTGCATCAGTTTTCTGCTCGCCATCGCTTGGAATTGAGATGTTTGGACACATCAGTTACAAATTAACGCTTCATGTAGCTAAATAAACTACACGTAACAGAATCGAGGATAAATAATTGTCGAGTACTGGATACCAGCAAGCCTACGCAACAGTGCAACCCAGCGTGAAATGTCGCGGGATTAGCATACCAACTCGACCGAATCCATACTTACTAGATGGCAGTGTTGTACACTGTGCAGCAAAGTTACTATAAAGTCTTTATAGTAACTTTGCTGTGCAGCTGTGCAGTAGAGGTGGTACCGGTCAAAGTTACTATAAAGACTTTGTAGTAACCTTGGTACCGGTCAAAGTCAGGGCCGGTTTTAAGTCGATATGACTACTAATCAACGCAAACTTACGCTTTCTATCGAAGCTGCTTGTTTATAGTGCCGGCGCGGCGCTCAGCGTTTGAGAGACCAAACCGGTTCTCAAATTTTTTTCAAGGTTTCTCAAAATGCAGTATAAACTCGCTTTACTAACACCATCAACGTAGGCTACATCAAAATCTTACTTTACAATCATCTTGGTTTTCAGAAGAAACAGTTGCGGCCCCCCAAAGAATCTATGCAGTCAGAAAGGTCAAATCTTAAGAAAACCCTGGAGGGGCCCACAGTATTTTGTAAGCGTGGGATCTGTTACCAACGAAAATCCAAGTGAACTGCACGGTTTTTATCATTTCTGAGATGTAGCCTAACAAATTGAAAGTTGTAAAAAATCTAAAAGACAGAAAATGGAATAACTTTCGTGGAAATTTGAGGCTATACTACACTATACTTGCCTCTTTTATTGGGATATCTATAATCACTTCATATGTTTCTTTATTGTTGATACAAAAAATAATTTTTAACCTTCTCCAGGATGTTCAAAACCTGTTATAATAAGCGCTTTTACTCATTGAATCGGTGCTCTATTAAATGTTTTTCACTGAATCATTTTCCACGTCTAAAGTATGCATCGATAGGCAGGTGTTTTGTTGTTGGCTTCAACAGTCGCATTTGGGCAATGGATTTAAGACAGGTGGTGCCTTATTGTGTTTCAAGCCGATGCAATACGACTTATTGTTATTTGTTTGTTTACTAAATTACTCGCATTGTGAACCATCTTGTACTGTGAAACGGTTTTGCTTCATACTCTGTTTGTGTTTTTTTTTTTTGTTTGTTTCACTGCTGTCTTTGTGTCATCTTGCTTTTGTTTGATGCATCGTCCATT
>JGI24159J19872_10010443_pt1 | contig 12181 bp, 5 predicted proteins | sample Ectturendosymbi4_FD_19872 | JGI IMG/M metagenome (IMG submission 19872)
CGCTGGGCCCGGTACTCCTCATTGTCCTTGTGGACAATTGCGTAGTGAGTACCGATGTACCGAGTAGCGTCGACTCGGGGACGGTCCTCGAACTGAGCAGTTCCGTCAGCAACCTGCTGTTCTTTGGAACCGAACCGCTGGTGAAGCGTTTCCGGTTCGGTCTCGGTGGAACCGGATCCTGCGCCGATGTGCTACGCTGGGGGGCGCTCACTGTGACAGGAGCTGCGTTCAGTGAAGTGGAACGCACACGCGAAAGAGAGGGGTCGGGGGAAAAAACGGTGGGGTCCGGTAGGGGGGTTGAGATTGGAGCGGGGGGATGGTTGGGCAAGGGCGTGTCTTCCTTGAACATACCGGCAAATCCCCCCATAAATGAGGAGTTTGCCGCCGACGAGGGCAAGGTCGAGGGGGGCATGCCCCCTGTGCTGCCCTTCTCGAAGAGGGCCAGGTCGACGACAGGGGGGTTGCGATAATTTCCAAGGTTGTCCGAGTCGAACGTGGAGAAGGAATCTGAAATAAACGCCAGCAATGCTTGGACTGCGCCACTCATGTTCGGGTCGCGCGGTTCAAAGAAACAGTCCAAAGCGATTCTTACGGATTAGTTTTAAAAAGCCAAAAGAATTTCGTTCAAAAATTCATTTCCTTGCAGTAGAAACCATTTTATTATCGTGCCACACAAAGCCAACACAGTAAACATGATGTGAAACTTTCATCTTCCCCCAACAGTAGCAGCAAGTTGCCCACCTGCGTTGTAACCGCCGCTGGATGCTCTGCTCGACGGTGTCCTCCCACCATGTCCGGGGTCAAAGTTGACCGATGATGACGTCGTCGGTGACTTACGTCGTCCGACGCAGTGGACCAGGTGGCCATCGAGGTGGGGGGGAGGTGAGACGACGCCGTTGACCAGAGACTGAAAATCATTCGTTTGCGATTTTTGAGTCATATAAAAATTAGTTTTGTCAGATGCAGGAAACTTCCCGAACCCACACGTCAATCCTCCCCCCTCCTTACGGTCAAGCAGTGACAGACTTGATTGTGACGTATAATTGGAATCAATCGCAGTTGGACAAAGAAATTCGCCCTTATTGAAACCTTGACTAAATAATCTGCATCACAGTTGCCAGAGATTCACAGCCAGGCGATGGGATCAGGTGGCAAGGCTGAGATTTGGTTACCATGGCATCAGGTGGCAAAACTGAGATTTGGTTGCCATGGTATCAGGTGGCAAGACTGAGATTTGGTTGCCATGGTATCAGGTGGCAAGACTGAGATTTGGTTGCCATGGTATCAGGTGGCAAGACTGAGATTTGGTTGGGAGATGAATTGTCGTTTCTTTTATGCGAGGAACAACAGCCTTGTTGACGAAATGGATTTGAGGCTTCGTACTTGGTACAGACCAGGGTAAGAATAAACGGTTGATTCTAGTTTCTCTGTCAATGGTAAGGACGCAACCAAGAATTCTGTAGTTATCTGCTTGAACTTTGTAGCGAATTCGAACCATAATTTTAAAAAACAATTGATTGCAATGCACAGGTTTATTTTAAAAGTTTGGTTTTGGAGACGGTTAAGACATTTTGAGCCCACAACCACTTCATCTGAACACCGAGGTGATCGCAAAGCGAGGTTTAGTGTATTCTGCGGGTTGCGAGGCCTTCTCTCAAAACGCCTTAAAAATTTAATCGTCATGGCTTACGTGAGCAAGTGGTAAAAATCTTTACCATGTATTATATTATGACAGAGTATGACAAGATCTTTGCCAAACTAAACAGCAGCAATTTTTTCAGATTAAAAACATGATTTCAAAACCGACATTAACTGTTACGAGCACGCAGGTTTCCATGGGAACATAAGAAAAGGTTTCCATGGGAACATAAGCAAAGCACAAACCCACCTCTGCATCTCCGCACACCCCCGCACTAAGCAGGTACTCTCTGGCCACCTCGGCACAATTCGGGGGCCTGGCATAGGCGCTCGGGGTGGGCCAGCTGCCCAGCGTGGCCATGTCTCCTGGAACTGACTGAAACGAAAGCATGAAAGATGTAAAAAGCGGTGGTGGGGGTGAGGCCGGCAACGAGCGTGTGCGCATTGCAGCGACGCTGGCGAGCAGCGCAGGCTCGAGTAGCCAGCTGCTGACGCAGGCAGCGTGCAATGTGCAATTAAACAATACTTAACGCGCGAGCGACACGGCTCCGGGCGATGCCAGTGATCGGTGCGAGCCGAGCGGGACTCGAGGTGCGGACATCGCGTATTTTGCGTCCTGCATGGAAACGTCGCCGCATCTACAGCGCGTGCGCGGCGAGACAATGCAGGGGGGCGCGTCAATGGCCCGACGAGAAGTTAAACGATTATAAGGCAGAAAAATATCAGCGGTTACGCGAAGTTACTCATGCGTGTCACGCATGCGCAATAATTATCGATTGCGAACCAATGAAAAAAATCTTTGCTCCGCTTTTAAAATTCGCACCTCACAATGAAGAAATAAAACAAAAACGTGTCACGTTTCGATAAAGTATTCATCCGCTTCAACGCCCAGCTAATGATCTCCCTCCGCCGCAAATGTAGAATTAATGGTTTTCGCAAAACTGTGATTATCGTTTTTCGCGCATCACCAAAGGTTTCTCAGCCCGGAGTCAAATGGGATCAATCCGGGCCTATGTGGCGCCCTCTCGGCACCCCCTGGCAAGTCACGACTTCATTCTACTAATAGGACGATTATAATCGTGTCAAAAAATCGTGGACATACTTTTTTACCGCATAATTAACGAACGAAACATCAAACCGCTATAAATACGTTGCAAACGTAACATTGTTGCTAAGTCAGATATGGTTGCCATGTAAACGTACCGTATTTTTAGATTTCATTCAAGCACCAGTTGCAAATCATTCAATTCCTTGCTCCACTTATTATATCAGCACTTCTTACATGAATGAACAACATGTTCTTGCCGCGCAATAAATGTGATGCTTCTTTAACTTGTGGGTATAGTTTGTCAAATCGATTTCGTTGTTGCTGTGCCAGAGAAAGTCAGGCAAGGAATTGAGGCCCGACTCTGCAGCTAATTGTGGGTTCGTAAAAATGTCCGGGGTGGAACTGGATCCGAAGTAAAACTTGTTCCCCAAGCCCCCCCACTATCATCATCCTCGCAACGTGCGACATTTCGTGCGTTATATACATGATGGGGGGCAGCCTGTTGTTTTATTCAAAGATTTATTCTGTTTCAATTTGCGGGAAAAGCACGAAACAGAGTTCCCACAAATTGACGGAAAACTTTAACGGGATTTAATTCGTCTAAAAACATTTTATCGGAAAAAATAAAATTTCCAAATCTCACGTTCATTAACGCGACCGTGGGAGTCGTCTTCGCGTCTGGAGCAGGCGATGAATTGGAAGCTGATGTCAAACCTGTGCAAGTACCAAGTGTTCAGAAACAACCCTCTGCATCACACGGACTGACGCCACGGCTGGGCACAGCGGGTGAGGTGCTGCGTGAACAGAAGTGAGGATAAGCGCCACAAGAGCTGCGACAATAGATTGATAGCGCAGCGCCAGAGCTGAGGCATTGTTTACGTAGTTCCGGTTTGCAGTATGGCTGTTGCTACCAGGACAACACAGCCACACTGCTGTGAACGTTGAACTGAAGTGACAACGAGAACGGGATGAGGCGAGTCGGTGTTACACACCATGCTGCGCTGGCGCTAACCCAGTTATGGCCGTCACCTCGACAGCCATTATAGCTGGGCTTTTTAAGGAAAATGTTAGGAACCCGGTTTGGATTTGTAGGGACCCGATGATAATTTTCTCTGATTCTAGGGACCCGAATCGGGTCCCTAAAACGCCATGAAAAAAACCCTGAGTATAGTACAAACTTTCTGTTCTGTTAAAAAAACTTTTAGGCAATTCCAGCACCCCGCAACAGTTGGCACTCATCACACAGACGGGTAATAATCACCACACGCAAGCAGCTGCGAAATAAGTAATCCACAAACGACCCCCACAATTATCAACAATCACCCTCCACAACCCCCAATACTTCAGAGAAATCCCTATCGAGGTTGAACGCGCGGGAAATTAGAAGCGCGTCCCCCTCATGAGTTTTGTGTCCCCTGCTCTACCCCCGTGATGACGTCATATTTCGCTGCGAAACCAAGTTAGGAGAAAAAACACTTTAAGAATCTCCAGAATAAACGTTTTTACTTTTCCTAAATACGCAACAAACGTTCTGGTCCAGCGACTACAACAGCACTAAGGATCCGATCACTAAAAGTGAAAGAGAAAAAGTTCATATTTTGTTAATTACTGCATTGCTTTTAACCTTTTCCTCACGGCGGGCTCCTTTCACTGTCCCTAAAAAATTGCAGGCTCTATCATTTTTTTCAGTTTTTTGGTTTGTTTAAAAATGTGATTTGGCCACTGCTTAGTCCTAAACCATTTGCACTGTCACATGGTCATCGGGCACACTGAACGTTTCAAACTGCAAACATTGGCCTTTCTCAAGCGCGAAAACACACGAGATTTAACATCAAATGCAGAGTGGCTTTTCCTTGTCATTGTCTCACACAGGGTAAAACCCGCAATGAGATAATTTCCTGCATAATTTCTAGTTTCAGGGGCATTGGATAAATTTAAGTAAAAGATGCGCGACACTGCAAAGACAAACGCAATAAAAACCACCTTTAGTTTGACTGGCACAGTTTTGGTCTGCGCGTAAAATATACTGGTTCAAGAGTGATGGAAAATGCTTAGATTGGAAGCAGCTTGTGCTGCCAGATGTGAGAACGATCAACAGTTTGCAACTGCTACTTTTCCCTTATCAAATTACAACTGCACTGACATGTTTCATCAGTTCCTGTCAAATCATTGCGTCAGAAACAATGTCGCCAGCAGGGTTGATGTAATTGGACCCAACCCCCCAAAAAAACACTTAAAAAAACAATAAATCCCACTCTTTGCTTTTCCTTTGAATAATCTACCATGGAGTAAAAAGTAAAGTAAGCAGCACACTTGTACAGTTAACTGTAAATTGTTTTTTAATGAAACAAAACGAACAGCAACGAAATTTGAAGGACTTGAAAAAAGAAAAGAATAAATCGAACAGTTTGAGTAAATTCTAATGGTTATCTTCTTCAGCTCAACACAATCGGTATATATATTTTGACCAGTTTTTCTGCCTTCTCTGCACCCAAAGTGTTTCTGATGTTGGAACATACTGAACTATTTGTTGACAAAACATACTCTATAGATGCTGAACTATCAGGGCATGCACATAAACTTGACGTGTAACTGCAGAGTTTGTGTGGGAGTGGCTTTGCTCTGTTTGCTGTGCGCATTCTTGCCAAGCCTTATCACTGTGGAGTGAACTGTTCAACAACACTTTGCGAAAATAAAGACGGGGTACATTTCTTTACCCTCAATTTTGAATGCCATAATAGGTATAACATGTTATTATCGTGTAATTCTGAAAATAGTGATATTGCATGATGCAATAAAAACAATTCAGAATGGGGCTTTTGCGCTTTTCTTAAAAAAAGAACATAAACCTGTTTCTTTTTAAACAATCCAAAAACGTTTTTTTAACCCCAAAAAACCGCGTGGGTTGTTTTTTTGAAAAAAAAAACGTTTTTTTCTCAACGCTGCTGGCCAGTGACGGGGATAATGATCTACGGTGCAAGAAAATATTCCACAATGCAACACGAAAGTTAAAATTTAAAGTTTTCTGCAGGTCTGCAAGAACCGCTCCGCGGGGCCTGGCTGAGAACATCAGAATCAACACGAAGTACATGTGGAGTCGGATACGTCGTTAGGGGTGTCAATACGTCGTTAGGGGGTGTCAATACGTCGTTAGGGGGTGTCAATACGTCGTTAGGGGGTGTCAATACGAAACAGGTTCTGGCGCAGTCAGGTGTTTCAAACCCGTCCGAAGTTTAAGCTTTTATCACGAAGTCACGAGTTGTTGAGAGTTTTAAATATTTTACGGAAACAGACTGAAGTCCCGATTTCCCCCTTGCATTTGCAACAAGGTAGCAACACAGTCGAAGAAATAAAGGAGACGCAACTTTAAAAGACAACTTGTAACAACGATTCGGATAACTGCCCAATCGGTCCAGGACGAAAGTAATGTGCAGGAAACACCAGAGCGGATAAAATATGAGACGTGCTTTGAAAAAACTATAGTTTTCACACGCGGTTCCGGCTGTGCGTGAACACTCACCTGATAGCGAGCTTCTTATACTGGGTGGGAGGTTCTGGACGTCCTCTCTTTGAAAAGTTCCATCTCTGCGGCAGACAAGAAAAAACGAATAATTTCCTTTATTGCAACACAAACACAGGTTTCCTCCTTCAGGAAACAGAATAGGATCCAAGCCTGGAGGAGTTGCTGGAGAAGAAGGAAACGCGAAACGAAGGCAGCAGCAAGGCAGTGATTGAGAGAGCACGAGCCTAGCCTCAGCTGAAACGATATCCACTGGTTATAACAGATCTAACGGTCGCGTGGCATCAGCGCGAACAAACGAAACAAACTGGCCGGAAGGCCTCACATTTGAGTAAAATCAGCTTTTGCTTAAAGTTTCACAGATGGCCAACCAAGCGGAACACGCACAAACCACAGACATGCACAAAAGTGCTCTTCCAATAACAACGCATGACGTGGGCGAAATGATTTGTAAAAGACAGTGTATTGTAGTGGGATTCATGCAATTCATGCATGTTGGATTGCAACACGAATTACTATCACCCCCACCCTTGTGCTGGGCTGCTTTCTCCTGGTGTACGATTCACACCTGGACTTTGGAAGATCGAGAACATAGCAAAATATTTAGTCAACTGGGACACTTCGTTAGTTCTCTTCGAAGTGCTTCCCCTGGTAATTGCTCTTACTGCTGTTGGTAATAACTAAACTTGCATTATTATTTCTTTCTTTAAAAGCAAAACACCAGTTCCAGCAAATCACCGCTGAAGACGCGAGGACAATAACAACCAGCACTTGTTGAACAGCTTAACATCAAACCGCCACGAATGCTGTGGCTGGTGACAGCGATGGCGAAATGATAAACAGCGCATTAAGTTGAACTCGACATGATGTGGAGTAGCAGAAGAAACTCAGCACAGAAGCAATCACCCAGCACCTGAAGTGTGACCAAAATGAAGCATTAAGTTCACACTTTGGCTGCTCAGGCACTTTCTTTTTCTTTTAACACTTTTCTTTTTCTTTTAACAGTTACGTTACAATACAATCGGCGACCGACACGACCACNGGTCGATGGTATGCGCCAAACGAAAGGGGGTGACTGCGCCCCTAGAAGAGCTTCTGCTCTGCTGCCTCCAGTGGAACGGAGAACCGCCCTTTTCTTTTCATGAACGCAAATCAACATTTTCCATGAACATTAAAGCTGCAATGTCCGCGCACCCGGATAAGGTAAGGTATCTACTGCAGCCTCTACCAGGGTAACAGCCAAGGATACTCTACAATGCTTGGCACTGTCTCTTGAGTATGGCATGGGGCAACGTAATCGCATAAAAATTACAATTTGTGGAGAACGTTAACTACACGTGGGGCGGCGACAGCTCAGTGGTAAAGTGTCGGCCTCTCAATTGGAAGGTTGGGTGTTCGATTCACAGCGATCAACGACCACTGAGTGGATCAACGCAGCACTCCTTGGGTAAGAGCGCTCAACGCAACCACCCCGGTAAGAAGCAAAATTCAGACATCGACTTGCCGTGAAAATCAAATTAAAAACTACATNTGATTGGAGGATATTTCTACCACGAACAAAAACAGAAGGCCATCGTCGAAACCAGCCCTGACTTGAACTAATGAACACCAAGGCGCTACAGTGCTCAGCCCAGACAATATACACAGCGGGTCACTCAACCATGAAACTGCTGGCCAACGCCATGAACGACCCGCATCAAAGTCAAGCAAGTTGTGTTCAAGAAATCAACGAAATTTTTTCTCGAATCCTCCACAAGCACAAGAGTGAGTGGCCTAGTCACACGCCGCATATGATTAAGACCTTATTCCAGAAGCCACCGAACAAATTGTGACACGCACGAGATATCGATCGCAGGACAACAAACCCGCTCAAGTTTCACTCCAGCCTTCGTGTCATTATCGCAGCACCAAACGAACAATCTGTGCTAAGTATGCTGTCACTACATTTCCTTACGCACAGAAGCTTTCCTTCCTACCAAGGTGCATCAAACGTCGGCGAAAAACGTTCGTGAACAAAAGCTTCGATTGTTTCATTGTGAAACCACTCACGAGCGAAAACATCCTGCATCGGAGCGAACAAGTTTCTTGCTTTTTTATCTCAGACTTACTGTTGTTCCTGGGCATGTAGATAATTTTCCGATCTAACACCCCCACACATCAACTGTCTAACGAGGCTCAATGCCACTGGCACACTTAGCTAGCCTGTGCAAGAATTATTCTGAACACAAGTGCCACAGACTGGCTGCGCTGGGAAGCATCACACTGCATTAGAAAGAATAGGAAGCCGCTAATTTCCTGAGTCTTGCATGGAATCTGCACAGTGCTAAACATTGTACGAAACGTAAACAAACATATCTGCGCGGTTTGAAGTTGGCAGAACGTTGGGCCTGAAGTTACACCCGGCGGCCACCAACGACTGAGCGGTTGAGAGCAAACATTTTTCATCATGAAATACTTTAAGCTTGACGAAGATATTTGCCAGTAATGGACGGTTTAAGTATTTTACTCAAACTCTACCTCACATCTCAGCCAGCCAAGGTTGCATTGTTTTGTACACAATCAAGTATTTGTTCGATCACACGTCGTCACATAAACAAAAGCAATTTTGAATGATGCATAAACCTTCAAACAATACATGAGCGGTCACACGCACTAATCTGAAAACTACAACACCAATAAACCTGTTCGATAATAAAGATCTTAATCAGATAAGCAAGTCCTGCACCTGGCCAACACTGCACGCGGAGTGACATTGCCAGCCGCAATATCGCTCTTGGCATCGACTACCTACCTGTCTGCATTCGCAAACTTCAAGTGTCTGGCTCGTGTGCGGTTAGCCTGGCACCGCTGATGTCTCGTGGATCGCGCTGCCAACGGCTGCGAAACAATACTGACAAGCGCGTCACACTCGCAACACCACCTGCCCCCACCTCGCGGGGTCGGGAACTTCTAAATTACAAAAAGTGTAAGACGCGTTTTGCTGCACAACCAGGCCTTCCACCGCCACCGGACAATAGCGCGACAGACTAAACTGGCCACGGTGCTTGTCAAGCTGCTTCAGTGTTCGATTGTGATGTCATTTCCTGTTCAGTCTTGTCATAAAGAAATTAAATCTCGGGCAGATGCGCTGCTAGTAGCGGCTCGAGCTGCTCTCGCACCAGCGCATGCCGCGACGCACCGAAGACCATGTGCAAGAAACTTCACCGCGGTATGACTAGCGCCGATAGCACGCGCCTATTACCAGTGTTTGAATCAACAACAACAAAATACATCCACCATTGCGAAACGCTCTTCGGCCGGTTAAGCCGTGAAAAGCGGACTTGCAGCAGTTGGGTCAGCAGTGAATCGGAACGGACAGGGTACTGAAGTTATGGCCGGCGCAGTAATTACAACCATCCACATGGCCTGAACCATGCTCATTCCGATGTATTTGTCTTTATGGGAACAAAACAGGATGCAATGAAGCCATGACAGGTGCGCATCTATCGTTGCAAAAACTCTCAACGGCTAAGTTCCCTCGCACCGGCGAAAACCAGTTACAAGAAGTAAAATGAAAAAAATCTACCATAATCCAACCGCGCAGGTATCCCGACAATATTGCACCATTCTCGCTGCAGCAGAAGACTGCTTCCAGTTATCGTCGCAACAGCACTAGGTGCGTGGAACGAAGCACAGAGGCAAACGTTACGCACATGCAGTGATTGATGGCTCGGTTCCTGCTTCACGTTACATCGAGCTCATGGCCGCTGTTCGCACAATATGTTGCCACGCAATTTGTGATGATCATTTCGAGGTGCGACAGTAGAGCAAAGCAGATGGAATAAGCGCCTCGCGGCTTCATAGCTAGAGGCTCACACATGACCTGAGACTATAGCCGACACGCTTGAGCGATTTGCAAAGTGAGCCAGAAGCGAGTGGTCATCGGGCGGCGTCAAGCGTAAACACTGCACAAATATGCTTATGGTAGAAAATAAACACCCGGTAAAACAAACACTTGCGCAATGACTGCTTGGTCAAGTATTATGGAACGTTGGCATTGCTAATTTTCGGCACGCCAGTAGCTTACCATCACAACTTTCTTTCTTATGCAACCATGTCCGTATGAGACTACAATTCTCGGTATTGTGCCGCAAACCATTGACCTCGCAGTTGTGAAGTAGGGTTAGAAAATATCAACCGTCGACCTCACATTAAAGCCAACTGAAACCTGAATTGAACTATTTTCAGTTGACATTTTGAGCAATTTTAACCTCATTCACCAGCTCGCTACGCAACATTCCTCCACACCACAAACGCATCAAGGACAGCGTGCTGCTGTTGTGTTGTATGCGTGCTGCTGTTGTGTTGTATGCGTGTTGCTGTTGTGTTGTATGCGTGCTGCTGTTGTGTTGTATTTTGACTTGCAGTACACTTGATTGGTCAGCCACAAGTTTCAAAATCTCACCGATCTCATTCGCAGGGATGTCACACAAAACAAACTCTTTCTTGTTTTTGCTTTCTTTGAAAGCGAGCACTGGTGTCACAGAAACCAAAGTCAAACACTGAACTGCGTGTTAACAACAGTCATTCATCGGGTACATTTCTGTTGTCCAGGCAACCATCAGTCCCTGCTACCCCAACTACTTCACCCACACATGCCCTGAGGCACAAAGCAGACCACGATGTGTTTCGCATGCCGTCCTGCTTCTATTTACAACGCCGTGTTCCTGAATCGATGTAGACTCAGCAACATTCATTTTAACGCACATACGATGTCCAGTTGGCGTTCCCAGGATTCCTACGCAATTTAGAATATAAATTTCCAGACTTTTTCTAGACTTAATTTATCCGTATCACCTACACAGCTAAAATACAGGCACTATAACATTTAACACGATATAAGTGACATATAAGTAAAATTATATCAACCTTGAATAAAATATTATGGAAATGTACGTGATTGCGAAAATATCAACAAATCTGGGAAATTATTTTCTTTTTCCATACTAACAGACCAAAAAAACTTTTTTCCATACTTTTCAAGATTGCATAGGAACCTTTATCCCTGTCCAGGTCCGGCCACGCACAGCTCGTGTCGGCGATCGGACACCTCTGGCTTCGCGGCCAACTCACTCCTCCGCAAAAGCTACAACGTTAAGCTGCGGCTGGGCTCGCAAGGGAGGCACATATTCAACCACGTGCATTGTGACGTTGAACCGGGCAAGTCCAAGCACCTGATAGTTTGGCGCGGTTTTCTATCAGAAGAAGGGTGGTCGGCGAAATGCATGGAGTCTGAATTCACGTCCGAAGGTGTCTCGTTTCTTACATAAGGGAAACGGAATGTCTGTCAAAATAACTCGCAAGCAACGGAAGCCTTTCCCTGAACGCTGGAATCACAACCTTTGTCTTTTGCGATTGACCAAGCGACCAATCAGAAGCGGCCGGAAGTGTCGCTGGTTTCTATGACAACGGCAAAGAACGCGCAACACCAGTGTCATTAACTGCAGAACAATGACACCAATGACGAAACAATGGCGGTGCGACAACTTGGGCAATTGCTTTCTGACGTCATGCGTGTTTCTGGTGAAGCGAGCCACGTGAATGAATGGGAGGAACTCGCTGCTTTGTGACGCGGCGCCGTTGAACAAGGTCTTACAATTATCAATAAGCGACGGCACGTCTACCGCACCACCGACCAATCCCGACCTCCGCCGCGCTCACTTCCGGAGCTGTTCTTAACCAAACCACGAATGACGTCATGTCCGGTCCTGGGTGCTCAAGCGAGCCTTTAAAATTTCGAGCGCGATTTCAAAGAATGAGAAACGAAACCATTCGTTGGTTAGTCGCCTTCACCGGACGTTGCACGCAGTTGACGGATGGTGTTTGTGAGGGGGAGGGCACTCGCTGCTACTCGTGATACTAGGTAAAGCACGAATGGTTTTTACTTTTGTTTGAACTTGCCACAACCTCCTGGGAAATGAGCATTTCTAATGAAC
>JGI24159J19872_10010446_pt1 | contig 12179 bp, 11 predicted proteins | sample Ectturendosymbi4_FD_19872 | JGI IMG/M metagenome (IMG submission 19872)
GTCACTCACAAAAAATATGCAACCCTCAACCAAAAAATTTTTTTTCGAGTGCAATCTACTAGGCACCAAAGAGGAGCCTGAAAAAAAGCAAAGTAAAATAACGAAACGGAAGTCGGCAAGGTGAGAGTCGAACCGAAAACCATTGGCATAGCAGCTGTAACACATAACCGTTACACCATGAGCAAGACGGCGTTTTGCTGACAAAGTGACCTTTTTGTTGGTATTGCGTTATGCCACGAAACCGAATCTTCGACTGGCGGCACAATAGCTCCAGCCGATCTGTTGCCGCCAAAATATTGCCGGTGAAATAGACACTAGCTTTATGAAAACGCACCTGTTAGCATTGAGCTGCAAGTCTTGACTTGGTTTGTTGTGCTTTCTTGCACAAGCTGTCTTGGTTTGTTGCGCTTTCTTGCAAAAGCTTGGATTTTACCTGAGCAATGCAGTGACACAGCAGTTTTCATGAGTGTTGCTACCGACATCGCTGTGAATGGTTGGTTGAGTTAGGTCTACATTCAAGTGACATTTTCATTTGACATAACTTTGTAAATAATCACCTCCGATGGCTACGTGCATATGTTCATTGTCAGTGCATCTAAATGAGTCCACCAATATTGAACATGTTTATTAACGTTTTCTGATTAATTAATGTTTAACTAAAGATTTACCACACCTAGTGCTTCCAATTGAATTTGGGGCAAAATTTTAAAACCCAGGTTTTGGGTAACTGAGAAAAGAAACCTGGGTTTTGAAATCAATGCAATTTTGAGCGATAAAACTCAATATCATTGTGAAATTACTACTGTTGGTCCCTGCACAATTTATTTGTGAATTATTCATCAAGTTGGGCACAGTTTTTCAATAATGTTTATAATACTAATGCACAACAATCAAAGCACACTTTCATCATTCAGTCTACTCTGTTTCTGAGTTTTGTGACAAATAGTCCTGTGGCTGAAAAAGCGCTCTCTGGTTCCATTGATTTGGGCTTGGTTGTAAATAAGGCATGGAACAGTTTTTTTTAGGTTATTTGTAGACTCAAAAAGACTCATTTCCTTTTTCACAATTTGTGATCGGATCTCTTCCTCTTCCGGAATAGTTTTGTGGTCATCACTCTCAAGGATTACATGCATTCTGTGCTTTGATTTCAAATGGGTGATTAAACTTCTGTTGCTTGAACCACCTGCGTTTGATTCACGGAGCACAAATTGCGCTTTGGTATTGGTTGAGCATTTATAAGAAATGGCTCTAATAAGCTTCTGATTTTCTTTGATTACTAACGTCCTTAAACTGAATGCGTATGATTAAAAATCTACTTAAAGTCGCTTCTAAAGGAAAGCCAAATGTTTTGTAGAAAATTGTTGCAAACTGAAAAGGAATAAATCCATTTTCCAAAGAATCACAGCTTTTGTATGAACTAACATGTAACAACTTCTAAATAAATTAACTAGTAACTAGGAAACTACGGCATACCTTTGATGAACTACCTCATGTGGTAGTTATTTAATTAGGTTAGCGAAAAAACTATAACTAAAGTTCGCATAGACCAGGGGTGACGAACACATATTTGCTATCACAGGCCACTTTGTCACTTACCACTGAGTAAGCTGGACATACAACTTTTTAGTCATACTAAACTATTAAATCTGTTAAAAACGAAAAAAATTGTTCATCAACAAAAACAAACAAAAGCAAAAACTGCTGGTCTTGCCTGAATGCTTTGCGGGCGCACGAAATTCTTTTCTGGGCCGCATGTTCGTCACCCCTGGCGTAGACACTTAGTATGTGCCAAATCACCTCAAGATTCGTCTAAACAGGTTAATTGAACAAAAATGGAACAATGAACGTATGATGGCTACCGAGCAAAGCCCACACCTCATGATAATAGTTGAAAGTTCAAATGTGCTAATTTATTTGGCCATTACACGTGCCAATCTGCAACTTCAGTGTTATCAGAATTACTATTATATTTGAATGCAATTTTATGTTTTTTTAAATACCCGGGTTTAGCAGTTGAAAAAAAACGGGTTTTGGGAAGTAGAAAATAGCCAAAAAAAAACGGGTTTCGGGAAAACCTGGGTTGGAAACACTAACCACACCTGACCCTGTTGTTTGCCCCCTATGCCTATTGACTTGAGATTTCTGGCTTCGCACCTGTGCTGAATAACCTTTCAAGAGCTGAATCTGAAGCTCAATTCTTGAGTACTCAGTCATATTCATACTGTTTACACTACTGTTTTGTGGGGTACAGACTACAGTACCTGTCGTTTAGCCTGCTACCTACACTTTTAAGCACACGTGGCCGTGGGGTGGAACATTACATTAACCGTACTACTACCTTTACTGAATAATAAAGCAGACAAATCAACTGCTGCAATACAAGTTTGATCATATGAAAAGACACAGACCAGTTTTTGAAAAAACGGATTTCGGTTGGGCAATGCGTGCAAAAATGTCCCAGGTAAACTGCATTACACATCCCTCTTGTTGCTGCAGTGCAGAATGACAGACGTTGCGAATGGCGGGAAACCATCCCACGTGACATCGCTAAGTTGGATGCCGCTAAATTCAAAAAAAAATTCAAAAGAGTTCATCACCAATACAACACCTTTCGTACAGTGGCGTGCCATCAAGCAGAACGTTGAAAACAAGCCCAACTTCTGATGCCTCCGCTTACAATGAAATGCTTGGAAATGCGCGATAAATTGTAACTGTTTTCATTGCAATTTTGCTATCAGTTTCCGAAAACTGCCCAAAAGAGTGTCTTAGATGATGCACGACACAAATTCTTCAGGTACGTAACAAGCAACTCCTACATTTTGCACTGAAAGAGCCCTTTCTTGCTGCACCATCAACAGACTCACCCTGAGAAACGTGGCCTCGCCAATGATCACATTATGGAGTGGGGGAAGGAACGTGGGACCGGACTGCAACACTGAGCAGAGATGTACCTGAGTTGGCCAGAAGCACTTTTTCAGACACCGACTCTGCTCCTTTTCAAAAATTTTTAAATCCGGGTCTGGAAATTTTTCAAATTTGAGAATCCCACTCCTCCTCAGAATCCAACTGCCATCGGCCCATCCGGGATTTATCCATGTTTTCGTTTAACAAATGCCCCAGCAGACTCAAGGTATTGCCGAAACCGAAAAGTGACTCCGGTTATGGGTCCGGTTTTCAGGGATATCGTGACTCGAGTCACAATTTGTGGTGACTCGGACTCGACTCGAGTCACGATAAGAAAAATGGTGACTCGGCTCGATTCGAGTCACGTTTTTCACAGAATGACTCGTCTCGAGTCACATTCAATGACTCGAGACTAGAGTCAGAGTCATTTTCACAAAATCTTTGAGTTCCTCATGGACAAACCCAGTTCGTTTGCACACAAAGAAATGAGCATTTTTTGCTTCAGTGATGATCAAAACTGGCGTATATTTTCTGTTTTGCTTGTCTAGTTGTGCTATGCTGCATTTTAAGGATCAAGTTTCCACAACTTGCATAAAGGAAGACCTGAGACTTTGTTTTCACTGAGGTGTCAGCAGGGCACAATATATCGACACGTTATCGTGGTTTAAAGCACTTTTTGCAATCAATTACAAGATTTCGTATTCTCAGAGTATTAAGTAAGCAAAACAAATTTCATTTTCATTGGCTCCTATTAAATTTCATGAGGAATTGCTTTCAGTTTTGTGTTTGTTTCTTCGTAATTCTTTTTATGTTTTGGAACGTGTGAATTTCTGTTATATTACTANTTACNTTTTGGTCTTTAAGACATTTCACAGGACATCTTGACCAGATAACCTTAGGGTTTGTCGATGTCCAAGCTTCGGAAAAAATATAAAATAAAATGACCTACTGAACACAGTAAAGACTGTAGACCTATTTCTTGTGTTTTGCTGTCAACTATAGCGCTTTTTTATTTTCTACGTCTTTCTGTGAGCATGTGTGTACTTTACTCACCATCGCTAAATACTGCATTAAGTAGCTATCACCGCATTGGATCTGCATTGAAAACCAGTCTCTTAGTCTTTGCCATTGCAAACGCTCTTTTCAATACTAATAGTGTATTGGATCGAGTTGTTATTATTGAAATATATTTTAATGCCCTCAACAGCGTACATGATAGCATCACTTTTACCAAAGAATTGGAGTGCGGTAACCTCCCTGCCTTCTTGGATGTTTTAATTTAAAAAAGTCAGACTGGAATACAAACAACAATGCACCGAAAACCTACTCATTCTGGCCTCTACATCATTTGGACAAGTTCCATTTCTCACCACCAAAAAAGAAATCTTGTGTTTGGATTACTTGACCGAGCTTATAAAATCGCCAGCACACATTATGCCATACACAATGAATTCATGAAAATTAAAAGCATGCTGACAAAAAACGGATACCCCAAAGCATACGTTGGTTGCTGCATCATGAAATATCTCAACAAGAAACATGAAACTTCCATTAATTCTTTTATGGAAAAAATGCCAATGACAATCACCATCAGCATGCGTCTCCCCTTCCTCGAGGAAATTTCCTATGTAGTCCAGCGAGTAATGCAAAAACTTGTACACCGCTATGCCATCACGCCCTTTCAGTTTCGTTACGTACATGAAAGTAATCAGTTGAAAAAATCTTTTACATACAAAGGCAAACAAAATAATCTTCGTCGCTCAAGTGTAGTCTACAAACTAACATGCACGTGTGGGTCAAACTACATTTGACAGACTCGCCGAAATTTAATAACCCGAATCAACGAACACAAATTTGATCAACATTCTGAAGTTTGGAAACATTTGTTGGCCAATCCCAAGCACCGTTTCAACTTCAAGCAACCAGAAATATTGGGAAGCATCATCGGTCAGAAGAAACTTCACCTACTCGAGTCTCTTCTGATACAGCAACACCTGCCACATCTCAACATCGACGGTTCATCTATCCCCTTACTGCTTTCCAACACATAATGGCGTAATAGAGTACAAATGCCTCAAAATTGCATCCTTATTTTTTCTTTCTTACTGTTTCCACTTATTCCTGATGNTAACTTACGCACAAGCCGAAANGTCGAATAAAATAATGTTTTCGATTATGGCTGTTTTTTTTGTTTTTTTTTTAAATAAGATTTCAATGCTGTTTGTCAATTTTTTCATATTTGTTGGTAGTTGTCCACTGTTTTTTTAAAAATCATACCTTTGACAGGAAGTTTCCTTGTACTTGGTAACAACGTCGTTTGACGAAGCCATATTTCATACAGGTTCATGTTTTGGATGGAACCCACAATGGATTTGTCAAGAAGCAGTGCTGAAGTTCAATCCAGCAACGGTGAATGGGAGTGTTGCGATCGGAAATCCCGAGTGGCATGTGTGCAAAGCTTCGCACCGTGGCAGCAAGCAACAATAGGGATCACCCGACGAGATCACTCTATTATTGCTTGTTCGCGCCACATGCATATACTTTTGTTCTTCGTGCACATCCCGTTTGTGGTGAATCACACAATCAACGCAACACCACCGGAGAGGTTGCAACAACATCCCCTTCTTTTTACAACGAAACACACCGATCGCACGTTCTTTGTGTGAAGGCTGAACTCCGCACGACCTCCACATTCTGGTCACAGAAACATTTTGTTGCAATCGGAAATCCCGAGAGGCATGTGCGCAATGCTTCGCCCCGTGGCAGCAAGCAACAATAGAGATCACCCGACGAGATCACTTTATTATTGCTTGTTCGCGCCACATACAAATATTTTTGTTCTTCGCGCACATCCCGTTCGTGGTGAATCACACAATCAACGCAACACCACCGGAGAGGTTGCAACAGGAGCAATCAGTTTTACCTCGGAGTGATGGCTAGCAATAAGAAAGAAATAGCAATATCTGAGCAGAAAACAGTTGTCCTTTCTCATTCTGCTCTGACCGTGATGCTAAGGTTTGTTCATGTTTTCAAATATTCAAGAACTGCAATACGACCGGACAACTGTGATTCAAAACTATACTATGACGACGTGATGGTTTATGTATTATACGTGTTTTTGTAAAGTAAATGAAACGGAATAAAAATACCAATTATTGGTAAAGACCTAAGAGTAACGGTGCATCATTCGCTTATCAGCAATATTTGCAAATTGGCAGTGATCAAATCAAGTACTTTTGGAAGAATAATAATATAGGGAGCACGTGCTTGAGTCAGTGCTTATATTTGTGTTTGTTTTGTTTATAGATGTTGGTCAAACTGTGAACCATCACTTCCTGTCAACATCTTGTTAGTCTTAGAGCTTGAATGCGATACATGTGACAGTTATACGTGGTCACTGAATCTCGACGACTCTTTAAGTTTATGCAGCGGTGGACGATTTTGTAAATTAACGTCCTTACAATTATCTGACTTCATGTCCAACACACAGATGATATACGTAACAGCTAAAGGTAATTTAACTGGATTTTCGTAAGTTGCGATATTTTCAAAAGAATGCTTCTACAGTAGTTGACTCAAACGTTTTGTGTGTTTTCTTTGACATCATGAAACGGATAGGAGGTACAGGTTTGCTATTGGAGGTGACGAAAATTTGTACTCATTCCATAGAATTTATCGCATTCATTTAAGTTTCAAAGCAAAGACCCACAAGTGTTTATGTTTGTTAGAATTCGTAAGTTGCGATATTTTCACAAAGAATGCTTCTACTTGATTCAACTGTTTTGTTTGTGTTCTTCGACAGTATGAAATGGATAGTAGCTGAAAGGTACAGGTGTGTTATTGGAGGCTACGAAAAATTCGTATTGACTCCATAGACTTCTTTGTACTCATTTAAATTTCAAGGCAAAATCCCAGAAATGTTTATTTTTGTTCGTTTGAAGCCTCATTTGAATGACGTGTTGTTTTCATTTTTGTGCCTCATGAAAGCATACATAATTCATGTCTCTCTCGAAAATTGGTGGCATGATGTACTTATTGTTGATTTTTGCACGTATGCTAGAGATAGTGTAATGCATTATGACAAAGTTATCTCATGATTCGCGTAACTGTTTGTGTTCACGTGGTTGTGAACTTCAGTGGTTAGAACTTAAGTTTTGGAGATTATTTGCTTCATGAATAAAAATATTTTGATATGAATAGAAATACTTTGACAGGATATGACGTCAGTGGAAACAACGCAACAGTTTCGACGAATCTTACGCTCCTTTCTCCACCAAGCGGTGTATCGTGGTTCGTTTCTCCTGAAAAAGGTGAAGCTTACTCCACTCTTTTCACGACACAATGCACTGGCACAGTGACATCATAACACATGATTAGCAACTACGCGCCTTTTCACTGTTCATACAATGTTCACAAACTGTGATGAGTAGTCCATGTAGCAGTCACGCTAGCTCGACCACTACATGTGAGCAAAGTCGGCCAAAGGAAGAAGGGAAGACCAAGTAAGCGACACTTATAAGTGACNTCCATGCACATGGAAGTAAGAGCNCTCTTTGGCCGATTTGTCTGGCGCCGAGTTAACATCGATGACGTCACAATCCATCCTTCCCGCGGTTCGAGGATCAATCCCACACTGAAGGAGGACTCAACAACAGGGGAGTTCCGCTTCATCCACAACTACTGCTCGTCACGGGTTGGTGAAGTATAATAAAGCGGTAGTTAAGATGGGGACTTCGTGACGGCCTGCGCACGTACAGCAGGTATGTTCGGTATAATGTCATAAGCTAAAGCTAGTTACAGTACATGCGATGGTGGCATATAATTTTAGCGAAATAATCACCAGAAACTAGATATAACTCACAATGATACTGTTGTCTCATGTGGGGAATTAAAATTACTGCAGTATGGATATGACAACACTCTTGCAAACGTCACTCTTCCTCCTGGTGACATCACGCTAAAGATTGTGTCATTCAACGATCGGAATGTCTGTTCATATCAAGAAATTTCTTGTGTCGTTGCGCTTGGTAGCCTTTCACCGGACACACTTGGATATCTGGATAATTACGTCAAGGCGGGTGACATACAGAAGTTGCTTCAAACGATGACGTCATTACCAGTGACGCTCAATATACCAGAAGCACTGGTAAAGATCCGATTGTAATTTTGTTTTGAGTCCCTTTCATCAGGAATGTTGCTTTGATGACAATGTGTTTGAAAGCGGACATTCATCACAAAAATAATTTTAGAACCAATATTGTGGCTTAAATTTTGCAAAACTGATCTAGCAAATGTACTTCTATAACAAATGTGAGTTTCAGTGGTTTATTAGTAAATNTTGCCCCCATTACGATATGTTTCAAATAAAAGGTTATGCCTTTTTTACGGCTCTTGTAGGGTTCTGGATGGTGTTTCNGAATCAAACGTAGCAAGTCTACGTAAAACACTATTCCACAGAGATCCCAACTAGCTGAGGGTTCCACCTAGTAGTTGCAGGAGCACAGGTCATAGACCTGACGTCTTGAAGTTGTCGTTGTCAAGCCAGTGCAAGGTGAAACAAAATGCTATCACCTCTTTGTCCGTTAATAACTCTCCAGAAGCACTCAAAGTTGATTGTTTCTTTCGATTATATTCAGATATTCAACAAAATCTTCAATACACTTGAATGTGAAGTTAGAACAATGCAACGTTAAACGGTTCGGTGTAGATTAGTGGTTTGATGTAGACTAACTGTGAACTAGAGCGTTGAGGGTTCACATGCGCAAGGAAACAGCAACCAACTGCAGCAATGTAGATTTGCAGGCCACCGTGTCAACTGCTAAACTGTTCGCAAACAAGTACATTGCATTGAATCATGGATAGAATATTGCTTGAAATCACGCAGTAGGTGTGCACAACACTGATGCACATGGGCGTCCGCAGAATTTTTCCCATGGGAGGCAACGTCAACATTTTGCTTATTCTTTTCAGGTTGCCGAGGATGCAATGCAACTGGACGTTCAAAAACGCTTTACATTTTCTGCACCACAAATAAAGTGCCCCGTGTTGTGGCAACAGTCACAAAAATGCGCTTTGTGTGGCCACAAAAATGCAGCCACAAAAACAGCCACAAAAATGCGCTTTCAAGCCTGTGGCTTGTGACAGAGACCTGCGGCCTTCGAGATAGAGACGAGACATGAAACCTTCGAGACCGACTCGCGAAAATGGGTCTCGAGACCCAGACTCGAAACTTCATCACTGGTACAACCACCATCAAAATACAACAAACCTTCGCTTTAAGGCTATCTCTGTATCCAGAATGTCTTAACGGTCACCGGGTCAAACCTTAGAAAAACTTGGTCATGTATACTATGATAATGTACACATCAGGCGTGTAATAAATTCGGCCCACAGGAGATTTCTCAATTTTAGAAAATGCTGTAAAATCTGATTTCGGATAATTAACAACAGAACCAACTCTAGCCTCACGGCAACTTTCTGAGGATTCTGCCTGCTTTCATGCTTCTGCGATGATTAAAAATTGCACACATCTACTTTTCCATAGTTGTAAGCCATAAACGACGCCTCTCCGTCCTGGCACCCCTTCTCTTCAAAATCTACATCTCTGACCTGCCAAATACTGTTCCCAGAAAGTATGCATATGCTGACGATCTAGTAATCATTAATGCTGATGGAGACTGGCAGGCAGTGGAAGGGTTACTGAGCAAAGACATGGCAACTGTATGTGAATACCTCCAGACCTGGAAGCTAAAGCTCAACACTAGAAAAATAGTGTCGGCAGCCTGCTATCTTAACAAAAAGAAAAGTAAACGTGAGCTAAATCTCAACCACAACAACGAAACCCTGCCCTTCTGTTCCGAGCTCAAATACCTCGGAGTAACGTTGGACAGGTCGCTCACGTATCGCCGACACCTTGAGTCACTTCGCAAAAAGTTGACATCACGCGTCGCGCTCTTGATATGGCTTGCTGGCTCTGGCTGGGGTGCTCGAGCAGCAACGTTGCGAATAACAACCCCAGCCCTGGTCCACTCAACAGCATAGTACTGCGCTCCTGTCTGATGGCGCAGTGCTCATACCCGCCTCATTGACCATGGCCATCACTGATGCCTTGCGAATTGTGACTGGATGCCTGTGTCCTACTCCAGCGGACAATCTTCCTATTCTCGCAGGAATCCAATCTGCTGAGTTTCGTCGCAGAGGAACCACACTGTCTCTCGCACGCCGCGCCATGGAGCCTGGACATCTGCTCCACTCAGCACTCACCTGTCCACCGAATGGGAATGCACTGCATCTCAAATCGACACACCCATTTGTACCCGCCGCTCAATAACTCATCAGTTCATCTGACAACAACAACATACGTACAGCGCAGTGGGCGGATCACTGGCGGAATGTGGAGTGGTTGGACAACCCCACGAGACTCCGTACTTTCATCGCTGACACCGGCATCCGCCCTCCTGGAATGGCCCTGCCAAGAACAGCATGGGTCCACCACCTCCGCACCGGTGTCGGTCGCTCCCGCTCCTGCTTGCACAAATGGTGTATATCTTCTTCTGCGGCCTGTGAGTGTGGCGCAGAAGAACAGACCGTCGACCATGTCGTCCTCCATTGTCCAATCTATCGACCTCCACATGGACTGCTCGGCCTGACGGTTCTGGATGATGAGATACTGTAATTGAATGGCTGCTCAACGCCCGTCGCGAGATCTATAGTGCGGTCATGCAGTGGATATGAACAAATGGCTCAAACGAGGAAGAAGAAACCACAAAATGGCGAAAGTAAATCGATCACAGTTTATTTCACAGGGAAACAAGTTGAGCGTTTTTAAGCGCTAAACGCGAAAGATTTTTTGTGAAATAAACTATGATGGATTTTCTTTCGCCATTTTTGTGTCTTACAACTTCGGATGTTGCACCGCAACCTCTAAGGGTGGCATCGTGGGGTGCTTTTGATCCAGTAGAATCATTTATGCATGGGTTCTCATTACTGAATCAGGGACCGTTGTCGCAGAAACTAAGTCCGTTTAACAGGCCTGATTAATTGCCTTAATATGAACTATTTCTCAGTGGTTCACAATATAAAATATACACACCAGTGAACCATATAATTTGTGGTTTCATAGTTTTTATTCATCACAATAAATATACTCAAATGACATAAACTAGTATCAATATACAAAGTATGATAGTATTTAAACACTTCTCGACAAATTACAACGCTCGTATAACCCTCATATTTTAATCCTGCATCTTAGTAATTGCCAATAAGAGATCAACAATCTATTCAGATCGGTTCCCCTATCCAAGCAATTTATTATATAAAGTTGAAACTCTACGCTTTGATTGATTTTACTAGTAGAGCTTATTCCAATATTCAAGTATATATTTTGTTGTTTAATTCACTCAAAAGTTGAAGGTTTATTATGACAACTCTAAAAGATACGTCTACACATTTGAACTTGTTGTTGCTAGACCACTGTTTAACTTGCATCTCGATTTACGCAGTAAGGGCCGTTAGATTCAAGACGGAAATTTGTCATTAATCAAACTCTCAAAGGTACTGTTTTTAGTCAGGGCTAGCGACTGTGCTGAATATGTCAACACTTCGGTAAGGTACGAATGGAAGTCACGAATACAATTTAAGCCTAAACGACTGGCATGACAAAGACTACACTGGTATAGTACAGCATTTAGCCAGGCAGAACTTGGTTCGGGCAAGCCACCTTTTGTAGTTCAAGCTGCCAGGATCAACCCGGACATGCCACTTACTGTAGTCTAATCTGGCAGAGCTTCGTACAGACAAGTCACCTTTTTGAGATTTTAACTGGCATGGCACCTGTAACAAGCCGCCGGTTACCACCTGGTCTGACAGAGATTTACTCAGTCAAGCCAGTTCTTATTCCTGACTATAGCCGGAGTTCTCAGACGCAGGTCTATAGCTTAACCTCGGACACATCCCTGAAGGCCGAATAAGTCAGTTCCTCTTTCCTGATTACAGCCGGAGTTCTCAGACTCGGGTCTATAACTTAAACTTGGACACATCCCTCAATGCGGAAAGATAAAGTCAGAGTTTCAGTCCAAATGAGACGCCTTTTATACCCATAAATCGTCATGTGACTTGGAAATTCCCATTTTCTTCAGGTGTTCCAATTGGTTATTGCTTGCATAATTGTTCAGTGATTGTATTGTATTGAGTCTTCACTCCCACACGCAAAACGCTAGACTTTTAACATGCATCGCAGTAAAGAGAAATGAAAAAACACATATACATGAAAG